>JACCEC013197522.1_pt1 | contig 18008 bp, 14 predicted proteins | sample 7450121 | NCBI WGS metagenome assembly JACCEC01 (sample SAMN15323455, study PRJNA562643) | freshwater metagenome | isolation source: river surface water | place: USA:Blue River Watershed | collected 2017-08-18 | reverse complement strand
GTTAAGTTTGCAACATATCCATTTGAATCAACATAAGGAGTTTGTACAACTAAACTTCGTTGATTAATATATTCGATTATATCCGCATCTTGTATATTTGTTCCACTTATAGAAATTTTTTGACCACCATCCTTAAAATCATCTGATGTATTTTCTATTAAATAACGAACTCCTCCTCTATATGTAGGATAATAAGTTCCTTCTGATGGTGTTATAGCAACTCCTCTTACACTACCATTTGTTTGTGCTCCGTTTATAACATCACGTGAATAAAGGATTTCATCCACTTCTTCGATTATAACGGATGGTCTTTTATTAAATCTTACTCTCGTTTCATTTGGGATATTTTTATTTATTTTTATCTCTCTTTCCCATTTGATATTATAAATACCACTCCAATCTTCGGGTATCGGTTGAACGAATCCATTTTCATCTAAATAAGAATCCAATTCTCCTAATATAGTTATCTTTCCTATACCGATTGGAGTATCTTCATAGATATGAACTGATATAAGTTTAGATAATCCCTCATAATACTCAGGAATACCTTCTCCTGGCTCTACATAAATTGGATTACCCTCCGTATCTAATATTTCTATTTTTATTTCAGTAGAGGGTTTTAAAAAGGTAGAACCTTCTAATAAAAATCCGTTTTTACCTGCAGTTAGCAAATCACTTAGTTCCGAAATTCTAAAGTATTGTGATAAGGGATTATCATCAACTATAAAAGTTTGGAAGTTAGTTAAATTTAATAAAGGAGATGTTTTCTTTATTCTTGCCATTAATTAAATGAATGTATTTTAGATAAATATATTTTATAGATATTTATATTAACTAAAACTAAAGAAATCTAAAGAATGATAAAGAAATCTGACAGATATGCTATGTTACAACTCCCTAAAGAGGTTCATACTGCATTAAAAGACTATTGTGATGAGAGAGGGTATAAAATGAGTAGGTTCGTATCTAACCTAATTAAAGATAAAATACGAACCACTAATAAACAAAGAAATGTGTTACCGGTTAATTCTAAAATTTAACCGAACTGAATCCATTATCTTTTTTAATCTCCATCAATGTATCAACCACATCTCTCATTGAATCGATGTGTGAAATTACTATTACAAATTCAAATTGAGTTTTAAGGTATGCAAACGCCATAAATAGAGATTGTAAATTCTCACTATCTAATGTACCAAATCCTTCATCAATTACTAAGAAGTTTGGTCTAGGTAGGTTACATATATTAATCAATGCAACTCTAATTGCCAACCCACTAATAAACTTCTCCATACCACTACACATCTCTAAAGGCCACTTTCTCTCATCTCCGTAATTGATATAAGCATTAACATTCTTACCATCCATTTGTAAGTTCATACTGAACTCCACAATTTGACCTAATATATTATTAATCTCTCCTTCAATAGATGGAAGTGTTTTAGATATCAATTCATAAGAAATACCATCTCTCTTAACCGCATCTAAATAATAATCGTATAATTTATTAGTTTCTTCTAATTTCTTAACTTCAGCAATTCTTCCTTCTATACTTTCTTTTTCTTGTTTTGCTTTAGAAACTAAAGTGTTAGTTGAAAGTTTATTATCATCAATATCTTTTAATTTTTTCTTAATACCATTGATGATTTCTTTTGTATCGGCAATATCTTTACGAAGTTGCTTATTGGTTTCTATTTGTTCTTTATTTCTATGGTATTCTTCAATCTTAAAAGTAGAATCTTTGATACCATCTTCACAATCTCTAATATCCAATTTTGTCTTAGCAATTTGTTCATTTATTCTACTAACCAAAGTTTTAGCATCACTAATTTCTTTGTGTTTAGCTTTAAATGATTTATACGCTTCTTCAATACCATCCAATAATTCCAAGTTATTCAGAATACCCATTACATCAGAGTTTGCTTCGTATAAATGGGTTTCCAATTCTTCTAATGAGTTTTTGGCATTCATTGCATCTTTTACAAATGCATTATCACAACAAAATTCACAATTAGGATCATATTTATGATTATGCAAATGTGCAATCTTTTCTTGCGCAGAAGATAGATGTATTCTTGCAGTTGAATGTACTTTTTCTGCTTCCGCTAAATCCGCTTTCTTAGATGTGTAATCATTATAAGCATATTCAACATCAACTTCCCCATCTCCTATTTTAAATTTAGATAAAGTTTCTTCTTGCTTTACTAATTCAGTAACGATACTTTCCGCCTGAATTAATTGGTCTCCCATTTTAACAATCTTTGCATTATTAGTATCCAAAGAACTTGTTAGGGTTTCTAATCTTTTAGTTTCTACATCTAAATCGATTGATAAAGTAGTTTGTTGAATTTGTGATTCTAAATTAGATAACTTTTTTTCTATTTCAGTTTTATCAAATTCAAATTCATCTTTTTGATTTACCAACTCTTTAAACAATTTGGATTTAACTTCTATCGTTTCATCCAATTCAGCCATCTTCTGAGAAAAATCATCCTTCTTAAAATTCTTTAATAAGATTGCCGCTTCTTTATTATCTTCATTTACTATATCAAATAACTTATCAAACACATTTACACCTATGTATTGTGCAAGAATATCTTTTCTTTCTGATTGTGATTTATCGATGAATAGAGCATTGTTACCTTGCAATGAAAGTGAGGTCATTACAAAATCTTCATAAGTACCCAAATACTTACGAATGATATCATTAGTATCTCTTCTTTCTTCGCCATTAAGAGATTCTATTTGTCCATCTACTTCTCTCCAAAAATCTACATTAACTTTTACATTACCATTTTTAGTAGTATGAGCAGTTCTTTGAATGAAATAATCAACTCCATCAATCTCAAAATTAAATTTACAATCAAATGTATCTTTTTGATTATTCATTATATGAGTAGCTTTGAATGCTCTACTACATTTATCAAAAATACAAAATGAAAGTGAATCAAATAAAGATGATTTACCCTGAGTATTTGGTGCAAATAAACCGATTATACCTTTAGCATTATCAAAGTTTATTTTATTACCAGTTCCATATGAAAACATATTAGAGAATTCAAATGTTTTAGGTATCCAAAGAATGTTATCAGTTTCTTCATGTGTTACCCTTAAATTAACATCGTTATTGATTTGAATAACTTTGTTAAGAGTTTCATCATCTAATAGAAATTGTCTTTCCAAATACTCTTTAATTAACCCATTCTGAACATTAGGGTCTTTTATGTTACCTGCTAAGTTTCTAGCATTTCTATTTTTAGTTTTAAGAGAATTAAGAGTATCTTGTTTAGTGATAGTAATTTCATTTATCTTAAACATTTGTTGCAACTCAGCTGCAATCAGTTTAATATCACTAACTTCCGTTTCTGAAAATCTAACTCTTAATCGAGGTTGTTTTGGTAATTTTGTATCTAACTCATCTCTAACCCATTGTGGTATTACACCATTAGTTACATCGATTGTTAAATACCCATAATCATTATGAATATTAAATTCTTCAAATGTTTCTTTTTCAACATCCCATAATAGATAACCATGATTCTCTAAGTACTCTCCGTGATTTTGTTGGACAGTTGAACCAGCATAAACTACAATTGGTTTTCCATTTGCTTTATCTCTTTGTTGAACAACTTGTCTTTTATGGATATCTCCCATCAATACCATATCAAACCCATCAAACATATCGGGTGTGAAATTGTTAGATGATACTATGTATCCAATATCAGTTCTTGCTGCATCTACCGGCCCATGAAAGAAACAAATTTTCTTATTGCCCCCAACATCTTTACCTTTAGGCCAATTTTCTTTTGTATCTAAAATTGAATAAACTGTAAAAGTAATATCATCAGTAATTTGATGAACACCAGTATCTCTTAAATAAACTAAGTTAGGATGTGAAAGATTATCACAAATTGGAGTAAGAACATCCAATCTATCTTTATTATTTAAATTACAATCATGATTTCCTGTAATAACAAAAGTTGGTCTTCTCTTAGCACATTCAGTAAAGAACCAAGTTATTTCTCTTACTAATTCAGGAGACATTTCAGTTTTAGCATGTGCAATATCACCTGCTAAATAGATTACCGAATCTTCTAAATTCTGAGAATCTACATCTGCTAAAAATTTATTCAATACCTCTCTATATTCCTTATGTCTTTTAAGGTTACGGATATGCAAATCCGCTAAGTGGTAGATATATTTGATTTTATCTAACTTGATCATAGTATATTTCTTAATGTAAAGATACGAAAAAAATCTGATACTACCAAATTATTTCGATTGTTTTTGAGAGTCTGAATACTCCTTTAACTTTTCCTCTATATAACTGATTGATTCTGAAGACCCATCGAACCCCATATATTTAGCATATATTCTTATTCTATCGGGATCAGTTTCCAATTCTTTTTTCAAATCTTGTAGATTGGGCAAGCGGGTAGTTATGTATGTCATATTTTAGTTTGAAAGAGGTGCTTTAATTGATGGGTGTGATTTGTAATTTTCTAATATAATATCTCCCGGCATAAATGAATGTATTCCATCTCTAACATGAACTGTTGGTAATTCCATTGGTTCTCTACTGATTTGTTCTTTAGCTTGTTCAATGTGATTTAAGTATAAATGAGTATCACCTAAATTACCAATTAATTCATCCGGAATCATTCCTACTTCATCTGCTATCATAGTTAAAAGTAATCCATATGAAGCAATATTAAATGGTAATCCCAAAAATGTATCAACACTTCTTTGATTCCACATTAAAGATAAAGCTCTATACTTTCCTGGATTAACAATCTTTTCATCTCTTGTCGTTGGTCTTGTGTAAAGTTGGAATCCATAATGACAAGGAGGCAAAACCATTTTATCTAATTCACCAACATTCCATGCAGATACCATTAATCTTCTACTATCTGGGTTGGTGTTTAGTTCTTTGATAACATTTGAAAGTTGGTCTATACCAGGAATATGATTTAATATATAATCATAAAATCCATCTTCTCTCTTTGTAGTACTTAATTGAGTATCAGTTTTTCCTCCCCAATCTCTCCATTGATTGCCATAAATCGGCCCCAATTCTCCCCATTGTTTGGAAAACAATTCATCATTTTTTATTTTATTAATAAATTCTTCTTGAGTAAGTTGAGTTTCATTACCAAACCATTCAGTCATTTTATTTTGATAATTCTTATAAGCATCTCCGTTCCAAATATTACAACCATTATCAACTAAATACTTAATATTTGTATCTCCTCTAAGAAACCACAATAATTCGGTTACCATAGTTTTCCAAGCCATTTTCTTAGTAGTAAGTAATGGAAATCCTTCACTCATTTTATGACGAAACTGATAACCAAATAAAGAGATAGTACCTGTACCGGTTCTATCTTCTTTTTTTACTCCAAACTGAATAATATCACTTAATAATTTTTGATATTGTTTATCTAAATTGTTCATATACTTTTAGTCTTTTTTTATTATCTCTATCAAGTTCTGCTGAATACCTTTCTTTCATTCCAATTATTCTATGAAAATCTTTGTATGCTTTTGGATGATAATCTTTTAAATAAGATATTCCTATTTCATACTCCCCAATAACATCTTCATATCTATGTTCTTTATAATCAAACCCATCTTCCAACATAAAGATTTCGGTTTGCAAACTATCAATTACATTTTGCAACGAATCTCGCTTTTCTAATGATTGTAAATAACTCGTTTCTGCCTTTGTTATATTCACTTTATTATGATTCATGCTTAAACCAACTGCTATAAATCCTATAATGAGTATTGTAAATAATCCAATTTTGTATGTTGTGTTTGAATCCATATTATAAAGATAATTTAAGTTTTATTAAATCTTCAAACGAAGATGTTGTGTTTGTTTCTATTTGTCGAGTAACCTCAGTAAAACCCATTTCAGATGGGTCTTTGCCATTAAGAGTTATAATTTTACAATCTACATTATTATTTGTCAAATATTGATAATGTCTAACCGCATCATTCATAGCATCCTTATCCAATACAATATTAATCGATGGTTTCTTTGTTAGAATCTTATCACTCAATACCTTTGGTAGAGTTTTACCAAAAATTGGAACTGCATTTCTCTTAATAGCAATTGCATCAAATGCTCCCTCACAAAGTGTTACTGGCATATCCCAATTAATCATAGAATCAAACCCAATTATATTCTTAGATACCGGTGGATTTTTATATTTCATAGTTTCATTTGGGTAGATACTTCTTGCTATAAAGAAATTTAATCTACTATCACAATCATATGATGGAACTATAATTCTACCTTTATATAAACCACTATCACAATATCCAATTCTATGTTTTAAAATATCACCATCACTTATACCTCTCTTCTTTAAATAATTGTATGCTACTTTAAATTCAATGATATGTTGATTATCTAAAATAGGTTTATATTCAATTGGTAATTTTAATTCAATATATTCTTCATCCTTTACATCTCCGCCAATATTAGCTTCATTGTAAATAGTATTAACTTTTATAACTACATCTCTATCAACTTGTAGTTTTCTAAGTAATGTATATATCTTAGCTCCTTTAGAATTACATACCCAACATCTCCATTTTTGTGATTCTAAATTGACCTGTAATTTAGGTTTATGATGTGAGCAGAATGGGCAGTAATATTGAATTTCATCTTTACCCAAACTTCTACCTCCTCCTAAAACTTCATCAATTTTAGTTTTAACAAATTGCTTATCAATTTCAGATATCATATCTCGCTTTTAAAAAATTAATATACCACTTACACCCTTCTTCAGTAAAGTGTATATCTGAATTACTTATAAAATAAGATGGGTTTGTTGATTTTATATAGGTTTCTATACTATTAAATCCATCTATTTGAATATGAGATGATTTTATTTTATTAAGTTTGAATAATTTATCATAATCATCGGGATAAAAAATGTATTCTAAGTTAATTCCGTTTGATTTTGCTAATTGATATAATACATCTATTTCCAACATCCAATCTTTTAACATAATTTTTTCATTATGAGAACATATTAAATTTGAATATGGAGCATATATGGAATCAATTAAAATATTATCAGTTGTAGAAAATAAAGGATATAATGAAAAATACATAGAATCTTCAAATAGTTCTTTATCAGCATATTCCAATTGAGAAGATTGATATTTAAATCCTTCCAATTCTTTTGTAGTGTATTCACTATAAGGATTATGTAATATAAGTAATCTATTTGCAACTGTTAATTGCAAAAGCATATGAACCCCTTTAACTTTATTCTTAATTAATTTTAAGAGTTTTAGTTTAACAATTTTTAATATATGGTCGTTTGATAAAGATGAATGGCTGTTAAATTCGATTGTTTCTTTATGATAATCTTTAATACTATTATCAAATAAAGAAAATGAATCACCAAATATGTACAACTTTTTCATGTACCAAATATACTAAATTATTTGGTTATTTCCAAATATTTTTTATACAATTGATTAGCCATCCAATGGTGTGATTGTAAGCAAGGATGGTAATCATTAGCACCCAAATGTTGCCTCAAAGTTAAATAGTTCTCCCTATTCATATGATCCCAACTTCGGTATTCGGTATTCTGAAATATGATAGGTAAGTAATATTCGGATTCTTCTAATAAAGGTTTAATTAACTTAAATGTATCTTTATCATCCAATCCTACGAAAAACACAGTCTTGCACCCTAATTTTTCTAAAGTTTTAAATCTTTTTAATAATTCAGATAGAATTACTTCAAATACTTTTTTTATAGTATTATTAATTTTTGTTTTATTTTGGGCATCCATATAAATTATATTTTCCTTTAATTCGGCATATAATTCTTTGGATAACCAATTATTTGCATCATATTCCTGCATCATAAATTCATTAACATCTCTTATGATGTTTGTAAATTGGAATACACAATATGTTGGAGTTAGATTTTTTTCAATACTAAGATGTTGTATTATAGTATCTAATTTTTGTATATTTTTAAAATTACACCCACCATTTTCATTGTGGTGAATTAATTCAAAATTCAAAAATCTTTTCAAAACACCTGCATAACGATTTAATTGTCGATAATCCATAAAAGATTCAACCGAATCCATTATAAATTTACAGGGTTCATAACTTGTTTTATCAAAAAATCTAGAATATGTAGATGGATAATTATCTTTCCAATAGTGAAATTCTAACCCTTCACCATAAGTAAATGAACAACCTATTGCAATTAGTGTGTTTTTCATATAACGGGTATATCTTTTCTAAAGAATTTTCCTAAAATGTTATCATTAAAATAAACATCTCCGTTTTCTAATACTCCTAATGAGAATAGATATTTTGTTTCCAAATAGGTAAGATGTTTTGGAGAAAAAGCAAATTCTATTATTGTTCTTTCAAACTCTTCTTGCTTTCCTTCTTTTATAAGTTCTTTAATAGTTGAATGTGATCCATAATAAGTTTTCCAATCACTTTCTTTTTGAACCTTCTTTTTCTTACTAGCTCTCTTATCAGTTAGCTCCGCCAGTTCCTTTTTGCCCAATGCTTTTGTAGTAACTGATATAAGTTGTTTCCTTCCAACATATCGTTTGTTAGAAGGGAAATGTGATACTTCATATACGAACCCAAATGCTCCTTCCGGAACTTCTGAGATATCAGAAATCACTTTATCTTTGTATTTCCACATAATATAACCTTTATTAAAAATATTATCTCTTTATGTTTTGAGAGTAAGGAGATGGATTTACACTTCCTTTTCTAGCACTCTGCAATACTCTATCACTTAAATTATATCCAGTTGTTCCTAAAGAAGATTTAGATGTAAATCCTTTAACTGCAATTTCACCCGCAATTTTTGTTTTAATAAAATCCACTTTCTGGTTAGGTGCTCCTTTTTCTGCCATTTTTGAATCAGCATAAGCATCTAATATTTGTTTTGTTTTTGCCATTGTATTATTGTTTTACTTATATAAATATTAGGTATCAAAACGAATAACGAAATTTAATGGGTAATCCGGCAAACTCTTAGGTTTTGAAGGGATTTTAGCAACTGCTACCATTTCGTAATTCTCATCATATAAACCAATTGTAGTAACATATGGTGCCAGATATGAACCGGTTGGATCCAATGAAGAACTATAATCATATTCATCAAATCCTATTTTAGTAAGTCCATCATAATCAGAAACTATTCTAAAATCCAAATCGTATGCACTTCCTGTGTAATCTAATGATGCAGGTTTGAAAGGAATGTATTTTTTAACATATACATCTCCATTATAAAATTTAGTAGCAGATGGATTAGTTGAATAATTAAATTCGTTAGGAGAAACTTCTAAAAATACTTCGTTTTCATAAATAGTTTTAGTGGATTTAAATTCTACACTATAATTTTTTGAATCAAAATTATAATTTATTTGCTCAGTTTGTGTATCAGAATATAAATCAGTTTGCCATGTCAATGTTACAATTCCGTTTGCATAGAATATATTTCCTACAACTTTAGGTGAATTGGTAACTCCTGTTGGTAGATTAAAGTTATCTAATGAGAATAAAACTCCACTTAATAAATCTATACTATCTAATGTAGTTGAAAATGGAGAACTTCCATTATAAGTTAATATAATTGAAGGGGAAACATTACTTTCTTCATCACCAAAATCCAAAGAATCAACTCCTAAAATATAATTAAACCCATCATTTGTTAATATTGATAAAGTTTCATTTTCAATATCAAATGCATAAGTTTGTAAAAAATCTCTACCCTGATAAACTAAATTATTTTTTCCATCATCGGTAATCTTAGAATAACTACCATTACCAGTTAATGTAGAATAATCCGTTAAAACAAATGATTGTGGTTTTATTCCTTCACCTATATATCGCTGAGGAATATTTAAAAACATCAATCTATCACTTATACTTCGTTCCTGAACCGATGTATAGTTATTCATAACACCATACATCTTAGTTACATCTGCCCAACTACCTTTTAAAATTTGCCCATTATCATTTACAATATATTCATTTGCAGTAAGATAATCTGAAAATTCATCAACATATTTTTGAGTAGCATCATCAAAATAATACGAATATGTCTGAGTTGTAGATGTTGATAAGTTATATGTAGTTACAACATCGTAAGTTGTTTGTTTTTTAGCCTTATGTTTAACAAAATTCCAATTAGATACATATCCAATTAAAGTTAAACCATTTGAATAATATAGTTGTTTTAAACTTCTATATAAAGAATATTCATTAAATCCATTTACTTCTATCCCCTCACTATTTTCCCAACTTCCACTTAAATTCCTAACGACATGAAATGGTAGAGAATTCTCATCAAAATTCCACGATTTATAAGCCTTAAACGGTCTTATCGTAATATCGGATTTAGCTATCGACTTAAACATACACTAATAAATATCATAATTAAAAAAACCCACCGAAGTGGGTTCATTTAAAATTAAGGTTTAGAATTAAATTTAAAAATCAAGTTTTACCTTAATCAACACCTCTTTATCAAAGGATTTCGCGATTGGTTGTGAAGTTTTAGCCACAGCCATCAATTCATTTGCATCATTCAACAATCCAACTGTTGTGATATATGTCTTAGGATCAGTTTCGAATGAAGGTTCTCTAAAAGCACCATCTGAACCACTTACAAAAGTAGGGTTATTAGAGAAGTTAAATTCTCTATTTGTTGCTCTTACGAAGAAATGTTGTGTAGATACATTTTCAGTTCTTCTTAATTCAAAATCATTTCCACCTTTTAATGCATTATATGCTAATTTGTGGTTATATGTTTCTACTGATGGAGTTGATGAAGTTACTGGCAATAATTCACTACCTACTACTGATGCTACCGCAGTTGGGTTCAATAACATAATACCCAATTTAGGGTAGAATTTACCAAATCCTTGTTCGTTAGATGCAGTGTATGTGTTAATAGTTGCTGCTGCTTCAGTTCCTATGTTGTTTGATCCAGAAACAATATTAAATACTGTTCCAGCTTTTCCAGCTTTATCAGAGAATTTCTTTCCACTATCATCGATAAATGTAAATACTCCGTTTGAACCACTTAAAGTAATAGTTAAATTACCCGCATCTGCTTGTTGTCTATATCTAGCTCTAGATAAGTTGATAACATATGCATGGTCAATTGAGTATCCATCTTCTACTGATGAAGAATATACTTTGAAAAATTCATCAGCATCTCCTTCGTAGTTATCATTTAATAAAATTCTATATTGAGAGTAAATTGCTTTTGTTGGTAATAAAGCAGAATCAGAAGTTGTTAATTGAACTGAACCACTTCCGTACTTATGTCCATATGCAATTGCAAATTCAACCGGTGCCGTAGAACCCGTTGCTGAACCTGTCAAATAAACATTCAAATAATACTTAGATGCATCTGAACCACTGTGACCAGCAATAGTTGATGTTGAACCAGTAGTCATAGTATTACCTAAACTACCACTTCCATTACTCCATAATCCTTCGGTCACTACTTCTATTTTATTAGAAATTTTATCAAATTCACCGAATTTTTTAAATATACCTTGTGTTAAAACACCACCACTAGCCACACCAATTTTTTCATTGGTAGGTAGAGATCCGTTTAATATGTTAGCAATCGCAGTTGAATCAATAACCCCAGCGTTATCAATAAGATATTGGGATAATTGTTGTGTTAATGCTGCTCCTTGTGCTCCTGTAATTTGTGCCATTTTCTATTAATTATTTTTATGCTACATAATTTACTGTCACAGGAATAGAAATTGAACCACCGGTTTCATTTCCATAAACTGTCAATGTAGTTACGATTGTAGCGGTTAAAGATGGGTTTGGAATAAACTCAAAAGTTAATCCTCTCTTAACATCTGCCGTTGCAGTAACTTCATCACTAACAGCTATTTGCCCTGCTGCTGCAATACCTAATCCCACCAAAGTTCCAGCAGTTTTATCTGCTAATACCGCAGTATAACCCGCAGTTGTGTTTCCGTTTGGAGAAGTTGTAGGTGTGATAGTAACTTTACCTCTTGTTTGGTTGGTACTGATGGTTGTTACACCAATTGATACCTGAGGTATTTTAGTTGTTCCCTTTGGTAGGGTAACAAGTTTGTATTTTAAAACTTGTGTTTCATCCGGAGATGCTTCTAAAATAGGGATAGCTTTGATAGCTGCATCATAATACGCAGAACCCTTTGGGTGTGCTGCATCGTATAATTGATAATCAATTTCATCATCACCCAATGCAAATTGTGTAATGTTTAATGATTGTCCAGCTGCCAACTTTTCTCTACCCTTCTTTGTAAGAATAGCATCAACAATGATTTCGGAATTATCTAAGTATGCCATTTTTTGTTGTTTATTTTTTTATTGGTCTTATATAAATATATGTTCTTTTAGTTTTATAAATATTTTTGGTTAATCTACCTCCAATATTGGTTCTCCACTACCTCTACCAGCAGGAGATACTCTTAATCTATTAGGGTTAGTTACAAATACTTCAACCGGAGATGTACCATCTAATGTAGTTAAAGATGTTTGCTTAGACCCAATAAAGAAACTATTTTCTAATCCTCTACTCGTATCTTTGGTATTTCTATAATGTCCGCTAGTATATCCATCAAATACTTCTATATTTGTTATAACTCCCGCTCCATAACGATATGAACCTAATGCAATCACAATATCACTATAAAAACTATGTGCAGTAGGTGTTTTGAATGTTCCATTCTCTATTGGGTCAATTAATATAAGTTTTTTCTCATATCTATAAACTTTTTCTACACCCAATTTATCATCTGCTCCTAATTTACTAGTTCTATATAAAGATCCAGAACCATTTGCAGGAATTCTATAAGGAACATTTCTACTATATCTAATTGTTATTATATAAGCATTTTTTCTTTCAGTTAATACTAATGTACCATCTTCTCTGAAATATGTTCTATCTAAAGCTCCATTTTCTCCAAATAACCCAAAACCTTTGTTAAATGGAGAATCCATATCATTTCCAACTGCTTGATAAGAATCCTCTAAATCATATTCTCCTATAATAGAAGGGTCTTTTAATCCAGCATCTATTATAATTTCAATTCCACCCATAGTAGAACCTGAATTATATGTAATATCACTCATTACCATATTATCCGTTACTATTGTTGTGCTAGATGTTAGGTATGAATATTCAGAAGATACGATAGTTAAATCATCTACACTATAACTAGAAGTATAGAAATGTACCCCAGCTTCCAAATCTTTATTAGTATCCAATACCAAACTACTTGTGTAATATGGAACATCGGTTACTAAAGCTCTATGTTGAGTTGTATCTATCGATGAAGAATGATATATGTTTTGACCAGTAGGTTTTGTTATTTTTATCTTACTTCTATCTAAAATAGATGGCTCAATTAATAATCCTTTTGATACATTAGCTCTCGCAGGTATTACCTGATCCAACATATCAAATAGAGATTTATCTATTGATTTTACAAGTCTTATATATTCATCAAAATTTAAGTTTGTTCTTTGGAAATAATAATTTCTAAGACCAATTAATTCTGAATAGTTATCAGTTCCATATTCATCTTCCCAATCTCCTATATAATCACCTATATTAATAGCACCCAATGAACGAAGAATATCTAAATTCAATTCTTTAACAGGTGAGAAAAATAATCCTAATCTATTAGAATCTATTGGTGCTCTATCAAACGCTTTTTTAGTTGCTCTTTGTTTATATGATAATGTACCATTTAAAGTAATATCTTCTAATCTAACTTTATCTCTTCCAATAAATCCAATCGATGGAATCTCTGCCGTTACAAATCTTTCATATACCTCATATTGATATGGATATGTAGATATGTTTGTACTCATACTTGCAGTTGCCGAAACAATTGAACCCGTAATCGGTGCCACATTCTTTATAGAAGTTGTTGAATATAAATTTTTAGGATATTCAAAATCTAATCTAACTAATAAGTTATCAGTTGATGAATGTACATTATTACCACTAATAACATCAGGATTTAAAGTATGTGATGTAATTGCAGATGATGATAATGCAGAATTCCACATTCTAAATTCATCCACCGAACCACTTATACCATTTGATCCAGAACCATTTATTATAATTGTTCCTTGCTCAGTCCATGGTATATTAGTATAGAATGTACTACCTTCAAATAATGAATTTGAAGATGATACTTGCATAGTTAATGATGCACTCTTATTTAGAATAAGTCTATCATCAACTGCTTCTTTAACATATAATGTATATACATCATAATCTAAACTATCAGCAGTAGTTCTTTCTCTTTGAATAGTAATATGTTTAAAATCACCATCAAATAATGGAATATTTTCTATACTAACACTACTAGTGAAAGATGAAGTTGTAGAAGTTAATCCGTTTAGATATACCTTTTTATCAGAAACTATATCAAATACTACATTTCCAAACTTAGCGCTACCAGTTGGTTCAATATAAACATGCCAATAATAAGAACCGGCTTTTCCTCTTAATAATTGAGAAGTTTGCTTATTTATTGTATTAAATCTAAGTTGAACTGAATCTGGTGAAGATGAACCTGTAATCCACGGAAGTGTAATATATTCCGTAGGAGATACATTAAGCATAGCAGTTCTATCTTCGTATGTATATTTGTTTAATTCAGATGGATTGCTCGAAGGCCCTCCAAACTCTACAATTGATAATAATGAAGATGGAACTCCATAACATGCTAATATAGCATTTATAGATTTTCTTGTACCTTTATGTTTTAATAAGTATGGTAAGTTATTAAGTATTCTTCTCCAAACTTGATTTCTAGCCTCTTCTGGAGTATATCCAGCAGATACATTATTTCCTAATGAATTATTATTCGTTGGAGTAGAACCATCTTTATTTAAACCAAATGCATACTGCCATAATTCTTGCCCACTAAATGGTTGTTTAGGATCCCATCCAAATGATTCCAATAATTCATATACCAATTTATCGGATATACCATCTACCGCTTTATTCTCTACCTTTCTAACTCTATTAATACCATTGATGTATGACCACACTATATCAAAGTGTTGTCCAATCATTTCTAAGAAAGTTAAATATTCTAAGTTAGATGAATCTTCTTTTATAAATTCAGGAACATGCTTAACTAAATAATTCTTATTAGCCACATCATACAATTCAGCAACTGATGATTGTGAAACAAAGAACATATGATTTGAAGAGGTGATGTTATAATTATCATACATCGTTTTTTCAAACCCATCAAATCCATTTCTAACAGCATTAATTTTATCATTATATGATGCACTTGTCACCAATGATATAGATGATGTTGATAATAATGATGCCGAATATAAAGTTGTTGTAAGTTTATCTTCCCAACTCTCAATTGTTTCTATTTTGTATTGAAAGTTTTCTAACCTAGTCTGAGCACTACCAAAATTTACAAAGTTTTCAAACTTTAAAAAATAAGTTGAATATACATCACTTCCACTCGTATATTCAATATTTAAATTATCTAAATTAAAAGAACTTTGAGAAATATATCTATTAACAATATCAGTAGATGTAAGAGAACCACTTGATACAATTTCATCAAAAAATTGTAATCCAGTTTCATTTACAACATCGGTTGCAAAATTAGGTTTTAGTATAAGACACTTATCATCATCCTCATCGGTAATAATAATAGATTCTACAATAGTAGGAATTATCTGCTTTGAAATCCAAACTTGTGTGTTTAAATCTATGTTAGCAGGAAGTGGTTCTAATAATTTAACAACTAATGAACCATAACTCTGATATCCTTTTTTCTTTCTAGTGCTACCGGTTTGAGTATCTACTTCAAATTGTGTTTCAACAACTTTATCATTGAATACTGAAAAGGTTAATGTATCCATTGCAGTATTAGTAATAACAAATGATTGGTCACCACCTGTTCTTACTTGATAATATAAGTGTTTATCATCTTCAAACTTAATTTCATCTTCGTATAAATTCTTAGAATCATTGCCTGAAAATAATTGAGAGAATACGCCAGAAATATCTCTTAATGCCTGATTAGTAGGTATTAAGAATTTTGTTCTCTTTACTGTCGTAGTTACACTCTCTTTTTTACCTAATATTTTTCCACTTATTCCGTTAAAATATGGTTGGAAACTAAATGTTATTTCATAAGTTTCAGCCGTTTCATTAAAATAAGATTTATATAATTCATATAATTCCTTAGCATTGTAATAAACACTAGCCTTATTATTTTGTACCGGTATATCGGTTATTTTATTTTCACCTAAATAAACATGAATACCTTCCGCATTTACGGATTGTAAAGTAAAATCAAATTTAAAATCCAATGGTCTTAAATCTGCTTCAACTATATTTCTATCATAAATTATCTGAGTAACATCAGGCTCTCCATAAGTTTTTTCTTTTAGAACTTCAATAAATGTTCTAATTTCAGCTTGATCTCCAACTACATCATTTCCAGCAAATACAATCAATTCATATCTACCTACTGCATTTGGGTTATTAAGTTCAATTAAAGCCTCTCCGTTTGTAGTAGAAATCTTTTTTGAACCATTACCTTCTGCTCCACTTTGATTTGGAAAATAGTATCTAACATATGTAGTAGAGTTAGTAACACCTAATCTTAATTGAAATTTATTAGTTAATTCTAAATTCCAAGCATATGCCTGTTTTAATTGAGTTGTAAAATTAGGAAAACTATCTGGAGTATAAACATCATAACTATCTACTACGATAGTATATTCTCTATCTACTACCGGAATATCAAATGTATTAGAAGTTGTTTCTTTTACAACTACACCATTTTCATCTAAGATTTTAATACTTCTGATGTTATATTGTTTTCCATCAGCTCTTACAATTGATATTTTAGAATCTTTTTCAACTGTTACAAATTCTTGATTCACAACAACTACTTCTCTTTGACCATTTCTCGGTCTATCAGATAATAGTTTTATAGAACCTTTTCCTAATGTATTTTGAACTCTTATCGATACATAATTTGGTTCGGATGGCGGTCTATTAGTTAATACATCAGCTACACTTAATTGTGCAAAAGGAACATTTATTACAAAATTAATTTCATTTGCCGGAGGTACAAAATAATCTCTATGAATTATTTCTCCTGGAACAATTGGATTAGTTTGAGTAGTTGAATATTTTAATGCATCAAAAGGTGTTGCAAATTGTGAATTATCACCTGCACTTTTTCCTTTTAAATCAGTTATTTGTTGAAATGAATCAGTTGTGGAAATACCACCCCCTCCACCATCTGCATTTTGGATAATAGCCATACCTTCTGAGTTTGTTGATACTCTTCTATTTCCATCTAATATATCATCTAAAGGTGCTATCGCCATTTAATCTATTTCTTATAAATATTAATTATCGTATATTATTGACACCCATATTGATGTTCTCATCATATCCAATTTCATAACGGGTATTAGTTCCACCGCTAATACCACCTCCTCCACCTCTAACGATTGATGGAACTTCTTGTGGAGCATTTATAGGTAATCCATTTTCTGCCATTTCAGTAATGGTTACTTCATTATCTTGTCCCGCTTTTGCTTTTATCATAAATGTTTTTAATGCTTTAACATTATTACCAACAAATGTTACTTTAGTTGGGTTTAACAATTGATATTCAAAAAAGGTAACAACAACTTTTCCGTTTGATGTAGTAGAATCACTCCAATTTGAATCATTTACCAAAACTCTTACATCAATAGGTGTATTTGTGTTTTGTAAAAAAGTATTAAAAGTAATATTAACTCTTCTAGGATTAGCAGTTGGTAATGCATAGTTAGCTCCGGAGAATTTCCATTCATTTCCTATCCATATATACCTTTCACCATCCGAATTAGTGTAAGTTTGTCCAGTATATAATCCATTTTGTCCAGGTGCTGCCATTATAATATATTTTCGTAAT
>JACCEC012981988.1_pt1 | contig 18014 bp, 18 predicted proteins | sample 7450121 | NCBI WGS metagenome assembly JACCEC01 (sample SAMN15323455, study PRJNA562643) | freshwater metagenome | isolation source: river surface water | place: USA:Blue River Watershed | collected 2017-08-18 | reverse complement strand
CTCAACATTTAAAAATATTTCAACTCCATTTTGGACAGCATAATCAAAATCAGGATGATTCAAATAAATAGTATCAATATTTTCACTATTTTGGATTTTCTCCAAAATTCGCATAGGTTCATAAAAATGTTCAAACACATCCGACAAGAACAATACGTTTCCATCAATCGTGTTTAAATCCACATTTTCTAAATATTCTGGAATAATTCGCACATTTTCTTTATTTCCAGTGTAACTAGGTTCAATAATTGTATATTGAGTTCCAGGACACATAGAAATTATTCGTTGAGCCAAAACTCCGTTACAACTACCAACTTCTATAATTTTACGTGGTTCACAGAATTCAGACAAGATAAAATCACAAAAATTCGAATGTTTCTCTTCTTTTGTTATCCCAAAATCATCGACATGATTTTGTCCATATATAATTGATAAATCACCTAGATATTTAAGTTGCGCTGTTCCACAACAGTTACAAATTAATACATTAAATGGCATAAAATTACCAGGTACCCCCTTCTGTGTCCTTAAAGCCAATGATAATGTAGCCATAGAATCTCTCTCAAACAATGTTGAAAAATTATTCGATTCACAAATAATACATTTTTTGCGTTCTTCCCAATAAACAATAGAATTTAATTCATCAAATCGTTTCTGTATATGTGTCCTTAATAATTCTGTTTTCACATTGATACCTATAATATCTATGAAACTCTTATCCGAATATAAATAATGACAACAAATGCGAATCAATGATTCTTTCGACAGTGTATCAACCGACTGTGTCCATTTTTTCCATTTTCCACTTTCTAGACATAAACGATATAATTCATCTTTTTGCGATTCTGTTAATTCCGATAGGATAAAACTAGTTTCAATATCGGCCAATTCTGGTGCTATATTTATATATTTCAATCCAATTCTCTCTTTTTCTTTTATAATATCAAAAGATATCCAATCACCATTATGTTCTTTGGCAATAAGACCGTGTTTCTTCTCTACGACATATAACATTTCTTTTAATTGTTCCGCATTAAATTCGCCGATATTTTTCCCTGATGTTAAACGTGTTCCACATTGAATAACAACAAAGCGGATTTTTTCATAAATCGCAGGTGGAAGCCGATGTTTTACAGATTCAATAATTTGGTTAATATCTTCACTTGAAAATGGACGTATTGCCTCTTCTGTTGCGATTTCATATTCTATCACAGGATTTATTCGATAACAGAATTCGATCATTTTCACAGTTTCGTTAATGCCTTGTTCCAAATCGGCATATTTTTTCCAAGGATCGATATGAATAATATCAAAATATTTACAATCTTCTGCGAGAGACTCATATCCATCATCATCGAAATTTCCTTGATTTGGACCAGCGTGGTCTCTTTCGAGTAATACCTGTGGGTTTTTCGATTTTACATATTGAGCAAATTCAGCAGTTGTCCATTGATTTGCGTATCCACCATTCCAATCCACTTGTCGGCGTGTCGGAATCAATATAATATCATGGTTATTTATCGCAACATCCACAATATTTTTACTCATTACACCATAACAAAAACGCATTATAAATACAATATAAATATAGTATTTATATTGTATTTATGATGAGTACAAAATCAAACGTGTTAATTACAACGAGTGGTATTGGTGAGAGATTAGGCAAGTTAACAAAATATACAAATAAATCATTAGTAAAAATAGGTGATAAATTCGCAATATGCCATATTATTGAATCTTATCCGAGTTCAACAAATTTTTATATTACTGTTGGATATCTTGGACAGTTAGTGATTGATTTTTTAGAACTCGCTTATCCTAATATTCATTTTACATTTATTTGGGTGGATAAATATGTTGGTGTAGGTTCATCTCTCGGCTATTCTTTATTATGTGCTCGTCCTTATTTATTAGATCAGCCATTTTGGTTTCATTGTTGTGACACAATTTACACAGAAGTCCAATTTACAAAAGGACAAGAACTCAAAGGAAATACATTGATTGTATATTCTGCCAATAATAATCAACCGTATTCAAGTATTTGTATTGATGTTAGAGAGACTGGAAAGATAGCACATATCCATAATAAGGGTGCCAAATGTTTTGATTATTTATATATTGGTATTGCGTTTGTTCAAGACACGTGCCTTTTTTGGAAATATTTGGAATCTGCGTATGAAAAAAACCCTGATAACAGTTCTCTCAATGATGTCGCGATTTTTATGGAAATGAATGAAAAAGAAAGTGTTCCATTTTATTATCGAGTCGCACAAGATTGGTATGATACAGGAAATCCAGATTCGTTGAAAAAAACTGTCGAGGCTTTTCCAAAAAAGTATTGTGTTTTGGAAAAAGATTACGAATCGATTTGTTTTTTACAGGACCGAGTTATTAAATTTATAAATGATAAAGAATTGAATTCTAAGAGATGGACAAGAGGAGAATTATTGGGAGATTTAACGCCTCGGTTACTTGGATATCGCGACAATTTTATTGCGATGGAATTAATTCAAGATGGACAGCCATTATCTGATTTTTATAGTAGTAATATTCTTCAATTATTAGAATGGGCGTCAGAACATTTATGGATATCTCCAATAGATAATAAAGAATATTTGGCGTGTTGCGAGAGATTCTATATTGATAAAACAATCTCTCGAATAAAACAATGGAAATATTTGGATAAAGAAATTAATACAATAAATAATGTTTATTGCGGGAATATATTGGATTTGATTCGGCGTGAGATACCCGTGGATAGAATTGTGAATTCTCGTTTTTGCGGATTTCACGGGGATTTTATTATGGATAATATATTATTATCAGAGAGTCGTGGTTTTATTTTAATTGATTGGCGACACGAATTTGATAATGTATTAGAACGAGGCGATATTTATTATGACTTAGCAAAATTAAGACATAATCTGATATTTAATCATCGAAATATTGAATCGGGACTCTTCGAAGTAATTGAAAACACAGATAACACTGTATCAGTGGATTTAAAATGTGATTGGCGTTTTATAAAACAAGTGAAAGATTTGGAAAAATATGCGGAAACTATAATGGGTTTAGATATATGGAAAATAAGATTGATTACTGCTATTATTTGGTTAAATATGGCGGCCTTATATGAAGATGAAAAACTAAGTAAATTCCTGTTTTATTTTGGGAAATATAATTTATGGGAAACATTACACTCGACCGTATGAATCTTGAATACGAATCACATCCCATAATTCATTTGTCGAACATTCTATATAAAGTGAATCTTCGACGGCTTCCATTCTATGAATAGTATATGGCTGGATAGTGATTGTGTCTCCTGGTTTGTATTGTTTTAATGTGAGTTGTTTATCAATGCCTTCCGATGTGTATATATTTAATATTCCGGTTAATATGATAATTGTTTCTGTTTTTTGTTCGTGATATTGAAGACTACATTGATGGTCTTTCTTCATAAATAGTTTTTTTACCACATAACGGTCATTGATTTCTACAAGTTCTTCATATCCCCACGGTTTATCAATATGAGTACCGACAGATATGTTTAGATTATTATTGTGGATATTCAAATTGGTTAGTCCTTTATTCCTTACGAGATTATACGAATAAGCAGTATTGCGTCCAGAATTCGGTTTTTTATCATTGATTAAAATACGGTCTCCATTTGGCAATCCCATAATTAATTGATCATAAATAATTCCGAGATGCGCAAGTTGTTCTTCTGTTTGTTTTCGGAGAGATTCTTTTCTTCCTGTAATAAGAATAATTCGATAATTATTACGTTCCCATTCACGGATAGACTCTAATACATTCGGTAATAATTCGAGAGAATTTGAAAGTTGAGTTACATCACCATTATGATGAATAAGAGTTCCGTCAATATCACAGAAAACAGTTTTTGGTCGAGAACACATTGTTTATATGGACAATAATGAATTATTACTTTATTATTGTATTTTGCGTTTTGTTTATTTATTATTTTATAGGTTTAATGGCATAAAACACTCTTCATTTCCAGACACATGATATTTAGATTTATCAAAATTTAATAAATCCAATACACGTTCTGGTAGAATTCTTCGAATTGGTGGAATGCCAAAACATATTTGACACCCGTTTACAATAGTCATTTCATTCTCTTGTTTATCTAAAACATTTTGAAGATCATTAAGTCCCCATAATTCTTTAATTTCTTCACTTAAACTTTCTATATCAAGTTTTGTGTTTTCTTTAAAATTAAATACAATACTGCAATGTGATAATTTAGTTCGTGGACATCCTTGATACATTATATAACAATCTTTCAAATATGGATGTAATTCCTCAAAAGAAGCAAATAACTTTTCCTTTTGTTCTTCATTTAATTTGTTTGAATCTGGTGCGGGGTCATTAAATAAAACATTATACGTCATTGTCTGTAATATGAATAAGCATTATGCTTTATATTAATTCGATTTTTCTTTTCAATCAATTATCAGCCAGATAGCCAAATCCAAATAATCTCTCGTTATTATAAGGTTTTCTGAAAATATGCATCAAGAATATTTGGCATATGCGTTTTTATTCTTAATTTTAGGAGTTATTCTCTACTTTTATTATGATAAATCCGGTTTCGAATTAAAATGTATTATTTCTACTGTTGATGGAAATAAATATTGTGTCCGTGAGAGAGAAAAAATGCAAGAAGCCGCCGATTTATTAGCCAAAGTCGCCAATAAAGGTTCCAAATTAGTCGATTATTTGAAAAAAAAATTCCCTGACAAAGACATGGTACAACGGTTATCTTCGAATTTTCGCCCTGATAAAATCGTAGAGAATTTACCCACCAGTAAATACACCGCTTATAGTGAAAATAAAGGACAGAAAATGGCATTCTGTTTAAATAAAAAGAAAGGGGGAGATTCGATGATTGATGAACATACCGCGTTCTTTGTTATGGCTCACGAAATGGCTCATACAGCAACTGAATCGATTGGACATAAAGACGAATTCTGGGATAATTTTAAATTTTTATTAACACACGCAAAAGAAGCTGGACTCCATGATCCACAAGATTATAAAAATGAACCAGTAGAATATTGTAGTATGAAAATCACGGATAATCCTTATTATGATTATACGTAAATAGAAAAATTATATAATATTAGTTGTTTTATATAATATTACCTTGTTCTAATTGCGAACAGTTCGATGTTTATTACGTCGATTTTTGCGTTTATTCGTTCGATTCTTGCGTTTACGTTTTCCACCAGCATACGCTGCTACTCTTACTTCGTTATTATGTGCCTCAACATCATTATTATAAACTGTTGGTTCGTGTGTTGGCACATCTGGAAAATCATATTCGGCAGATTCAGGTATATATTGTGGAGCTGATGGCACTATGATATCTGCGTATGGATTTATCGGTGGTGTTTTTTTCGTCTTTCTCGGTTTAAAATCTATGTATGGATTTATCGGTGGAGATTTCTTCGGTTTCGACGATGATTTTATATGTTCTTCTAAGTTTATATCGTTAGTATCAACACCAAAATTGGGTTCAGCTTTTTTATTTTGTTCAGTCGTTAGAATATTTTCCATTATTTTTCTAGTTTTACTCAAATTTACTTTTGGATTTTTTTCTTGAATTTTATTAATAAAATTTTGTAATTGTTCCATATGTTTATCTCGACTTATTTCCATTTCAGGAGAAGGTGCGATTGGTTCGTCTGTTTTTAAAGGTTTCTCATCTTCTTTCACAGGAGTTAATTCTTTTGCTGGAATCACTGGTTCATCCTTTTTAACCGGTGCTGATTTTGTTTTATTTTTATTATTTCGAATTAAGTCATAAAAGTATCCTATATGATATTGGAATAAGTGACTAAAAAAATCATAGGATGGATCGTCAACACGATCATATCCATAAGATGGGTCATCAATGTCATCAAACATTCCCATAAGATTATATGTTGTAACATCCTTATGGATTATCCAATGTTTTCCATTATTATGATTTTCTTTTTGGTAATAATCCGTCGTCGTAGTTTCACTACAATTAAATATCAATTCAATTAACGATGACTTTATTTGGGTAGCACCTTTAAACATTCGTTTAAAGTTTCTACCATTACGAATATCCCAATTACATAACAACTGTCGAAACGATTTTGTGTTTTCGAACATACTCTCAAAATTTTCGACTTTTGACACATCCCAATCTGTTCTTTTCGCATTTTTATAAATAGTATCAATACTTTGGTTAAATCTATCACAATCTTTAAACATAAAACTCATATTTGTAACATTACTAGTATTACCGAACAATGACATATTAAATGTTTTACATCCTTCAAACATATGACTCATATTTTTAACATTCCTGGTATCTATAAAATTTACTTCAAAATTAAATAATTTACAACCTTGGAACATTCCTTCCATATTTTCAACAGATGCTGTTTTGTTTCCCCATCCATTTATCGATTTGTTAAACTGTATACAGTCTTTAAACATATAACTCATATCAGTAACATTACTAACATTCAAGTTATCTACCACTTGATTAAACGAAGAAGCACCATCAAACATATGACTCATATTAGTAACATTTGAGATATTCCACGCATGTATCTCTCTATTAAAACTAGTCGCACCTTTAAACATACAACTCATATTGGTAACATTACTAACATTCCACGTGTATATGGCTTGGTTAAACGAAGAAGCACCATCAAACATATTGCTCATATTAGTAACATTACTAACATCCCACATGTATATTTTTTGATTGAATTTTTTACATCCTTCAAACATGCGACTCATATTTTTAACGTTTTGTGTTGGTAAACGGTCTAATTTCATATTGAAATTTATACATCTTCGAAACATTCCTTCCATATTTGTTACAGCAAGACCCTTTTTGTTTTTTAATACAGATGGATGATTTGCCCACTCGTTGATATTAATATTAAATGCGGTACAGTTATAAAACATCTGACTCATATTTTTAACCTTACTCATATCCCATTTTTTAATACCATCAAATACTTTGTTCAGATTCATGTCATCCTTAATTATATGTTCAAATAAATATGACATGTCAGTGATTGCTGTAACATCCCATTCTTCAATTGGTCCATATTCGTCTAAATAATGAAGAGATTTAAGTTGACCTAAAGCAAATTTCAATCTTTCTTTTGATGTGAACTTATTCTTTGGATGTTTTGTTTCTTTTTTAAACAATCCAAACGCCATTATACTATATATTAATGAAACATATAGTATAAAACGGGGATGGTATCCGTGTATAATACTGAATCAAATAACTCAATAATATATGAGTTGGTTTTTTAGCGAACCTAAAATAGATAAATGTATTAAACGGCTAACTCGAAAAAATAATTATTCTCCATCGGAATATAATCGGTATAAAAATCTATGTAAAATCGTGAATAATATTCAGATATCGGATGAAACTAAAGTTGTAAATGATACTTTTACCGAATTATTACATACTTGGTTTAATGATAATGTTATAGTATCCGAAATCAGTAAACATTTGAGAAAAATCGGTGTTTGTGTATGTAAAGAAATGGTAATATGGAAAAATTTTACACCGGGTAATGTTGCCATATTTATACCTCGATTTAAATATGATAAAACGAACAGTAGAGATATTCAAGAGGCAGAATCAATCGATTATGAAAAATATTATAACACACAAATCCAAACTTGTCAAAATGATATTTTTGCAATTCCTATAAGAACTTATCGGTATAATAAGACGACTCATTTGAATATGATTGTAGTCAAGAGAGAAACTGGTAAACCTTATAAATTAAGTGCCGAATTATTTGAACCCAATGGTGATAAAATAGATGCAAAAGAAGAAATGACGTTTATATTGAGAAAATTGTTCGATTCAGAAATCGAAACGCCCGATGATATTCATATTATTGATATTCCTGAGATGTGTCCTGGTATATATATTCAATCGCGTATGAAACCACCTTATACAGAAACTTGTTCTACTATAAGTTTTTGGTATGCGATAAATCGATTATTAAATCCTTATGAAGACTATGAAACCACATATAAAAGGATGAATTCCTATCTATCCGGATTTTTTAGAGATCCAACTCGTATTATGAAACGTATTATATTATCATTTATGTTATTATTAGATATTGATGAACAAGGATTTATTGGAGACAAACGATTGACATCACAATCATTACGTGATTTGGGGATTCAAAATACAGGTACAGATATAAACAAAATCTCTCGAGGTGGGAAAAAACGGAAACCCAAAACAAAAACAAATCGCAAAACAAGAAAAAACAAACGACTATAAACAAAATAATTATACAAAATAATTATTTTTTAGATGTTATCAAGAGAGACTTTTTGGATAAGACAAATTTTGCGACATAATCACAACTTTTTCATTTCTAGAAAATAATTCGAGAATGGGTCTTGGACGGGCAGGATTTGCTCACTTATAGCAAGATTTGCTCTTTTGAGCAAATGAGCAGATTTTGCCCTGAAATCACAACTTTTTCATTTCTATAAAATAATTCGAAAATGGGTATTGGACGGGCAAAATTTGCTCACTTTATTCATTTTCATCTTTGTTTTGATTTAATTGCTTAAACCCAACTATGCCTGGTTTCATTAATCTAAATTTACCGACAAAACCATTCCTTTCACGAAAAGAATCTCTCAAAAACACATTAGTTCTTATTCGTTCTGTGAAGTCTTTCAATGTTGAATTCCGCTTATCTTCCTTTGTCATTGTATTATAACACTCACTATAAGTAAATAGTTTATGAATATCACTTACATACACGAAATCGGTTTCTGCACCCACTTCATATCTCTCACATATCCATTCATAAATATTATCACTTCTCGCCAAATAATCAACAGTATATTGTTTACACTCTCTCGGTGTTTCTGGTAAACACATATTATTCTCTATAAACTTCTTACAATAAGGTGCTAAGATTTCAAACAATACTAATCGATTCTTTTCCATAAATTCATCAGTTTTATATTTTGGGTTTCCAATATAAACATTCGTTTTATCTCTCGTTTTTTCATATTCTTCTGCTGATTTAAAAGAACTAATAAACGGAATTACCCGAATTCGACGAACCAAACTATCTCCCACTTCGTCTAGTTTTGGCATCCGATTGCATTCCATAAAGAGAGACGCACACATACGTGTCGAACATTGATTGGAAAATGCCATACGAGCATTTATCGTTTTCTCTCCGGTTATTTCTTTTAATGTTGATGTACATATTTTACGCCGATTTGTCGGTTCTGTAGTGAGAGCAAACCGTTTATTACTTAAATTTGCGATTTGAGGATTCGCACCATCTTTTATCTCACTTAATAAAACATTACTACTTAATTTATATCCATAATTACCACACGTTTTCATCATTTGAGAGTCTATAACACCTTTTCCGTTTCCACCCTCTCCCGTTGCTACAAATAAATGTTCCACTTGACATCCGATTAATCCTGTACATAAACAATATAGATAGTACTCACCAGTTTCGCGATTTGGAAAAATAGTGGATAATAATTGATTATATTCTGTTTGTTTCATCTGTTTCGGGTCATGATAAGGGTCATAATTATACCCACAAGTAATCGAAATATAATGATACCGATTCGGTTCTGTTATATGTCCTCTCTCCAAATCGTAAATAGCATTATTAAACGCAAATATATAAGGTTTATTATTAAAAACGGCATCTCGATTATAAATCTTATTGCAAATATCTTCGGTTAATGTTTTCTTATATTTGATTTGACGCAATAAACTCACATTCTTATGAAATTTATTCAACGATTCTTCTATTTTATCCTTATCATTATCCTCTCCTGATATTTGTGCTTTCTTTTGAAAATAATAATCCATTAACTCTTTGTAAAAAACACTATCAATAAAATTATAAATATTCACTCGTCTCTCGTCTTCTTCCCAATAAATACCATTAAACATATATAACCGATTCTCATAAAATACGAAATCATTATACATAATACGGAAATAATCGCTTAATAATCCTGTAGTGAACATAGGAGAGTGTAAATCAAAAGTCATTTGTTGTTTAATATATTCGTCTCTGTAACTCTGGTCCATTGGTTTTGTTTCGAGAGATATTTCGAATCCAGTTTTTTCTTTGATAGCTTGTTCTAATTCTCTCAATACACAAGGTCGATACCGACTTGTTTCAATCATAATACCATCTGAACACAATACAGCATTATTATCCACTATATATTTATGTTCAACTAGATACCAATAAATCACTTCCAGTATTCGTGATTCTATTTCTTGAGCAAATGTTGAAAGAGTTGAACGATAAACACAAAATTTAGTTTTACTATTTTGTTTTTTTCGAAGAACACATTCATATATTTCCGGATTCTTATAGGTAATCTCTATAGATATTAGTTCCATTTCTTTGATAAAATCATCGATAAATGGCAATGCTGGTATATCTGTTTTTACATAAGAAGCCCATCTTTGAAATTTTCCTCCATACATTAAAGCAATAAACAGTTCTTTGGCTTGACGTCGAGAGACAGAATAATGTGTTTGTATTATCTCCAAATAATAATTTCTTTTATTTACATAGGATTCCAATAGTGTATGAGGAATGCCGTGTTTCTTACATATTTGATATAGTAAAACTGCATGACAATTGCAAATATCAATGTCTGTATAATACTGAGAGGCAATTGTATGACGTATTTCACGCCGTATAGCACCGAGAGATAATGATTTATGAGGATTACATCTCCCCCAAATTGTATTATTATTTTTACAATATCTGACTTTTACCTGTCCATTTACTATGTTTTCATAATATTTTGTCAAATGTGTTTTCTCATTTGTATATTCATAATTCAACCACCAATCTTGTTCTTCGGTTTCTTCCTCTTCTTTTTCTTCTCCTTCTTCATCTTTGTTTTCATCATTCTCTCCATCTTTTGAGTTTCCTTTTTCTCCATTATATTTCTTCTTTGTTTCAAATACAATTGAACTATGTATTAATTTACCCAATCGCAAATAGTCGACATTTTCATACAATATGATACCATTTAATGTGTTGTTATGTGGTGTAAGAGTTAATGAATCCATTTATAATATAGGCAGATATTTAAATTTGGAATTTATTCGCAAAAAAATTCCAAAAATGCGTTATTGATAATTTTTTCCTAAATGAATATCAAAATTGACATTTTTACCCCAAATAATTATTGAGGTTCAATAACCGATTTTTTAATAGTATATTTCAAAGTTCGTTTAGTGAATCCGTCTTTGTTTTTTTCATCATATACAGTATAATCAACTGTATATCCTTCTTTTCTCAAAATATTGCGTACTATGTTTAATGCAGGTCGTTTGGTAGAGCTCTCCAGATTTGGTTTGAATGCGGAAATAGAACTTACACAAAAACAACGTTGTATTTCATCTTTCATATTTAATATTTTCTGTTGTTTTTCAAGGTCTCTATCAAAATCGAATAATAAGAAACTATTATCATTATCCAATTGTAAAATATCAATAATACGATTACAAATATCAATTCTTTGTTGTTTATGAAGAGTTTCTTTTGTTTGTTTCATTATAAGAGTTATCCTGATATATATAATGTCTTTATTCTTTTTTATCTCTCACAGGGTTTTCTGATAACATCGCAAATTTTGCCCGAATGTCGCAAATTCTGCCCGACTAAGACCCCTTTTCGAATTATTTTCTAGAAATGAAAAAGTTGTGATTTCAGGGCAAAATCTGCGACATTTGCGACATGTCGCAAATTCTGCCCGTCCAATACCCATTCTCGAATTATTTTCTAGAAATGAAAAAGTTGTGATTTCAGGGCAAAATCTGCGACATTTGCTCAAATGAGCAAATCTTGCCATAAGTGAGCAAATTTTGCCCGTCCAAGACCCGTTTTCGAATTATTCTCTAGAAATGAAAAAGTTGTGATTTCAGGGCAAAATCTGCTCACTTCGCTCAAAAAGGCAAATCCTGCCCCAACAAGGCATTTTCAGCCCGTCCAAGACCCGTTTTCGAATTATTTTCTGGAAATGAAAAAGTTATGATTTTAGGGCAAAATCTGCGACATTTGCGACAAATCCAAAAAAATAATAATTAAATACTTTTTCAAAAAGTGTTTAATCCAACACAATATGAAAGCCTAGATATTTATTCGCTCGCGAAGCGAGTGAATTCGGCGCGCAAAGCGCGCCAAAGGAGGGAGTAATTCGATGCGCGCCGTGTAAACTGGCGCGCATCTTTTGGAACCTATGGTTCCCTCTAGAATTCAGGTTTATGTCTTTTAAATATACAGCCTTCTTTGGATAAATCATCAATATCCACAAACATATTTACATCTTTATATTTCGATCCATTTAACCAAATTTTAATAATACAAAAATTCTTTTTTGGAGAGACAGTAATTCCATTAATACTCGAACTACAAGAATCATCTACACATAATGATTCTCCACACATTAAACTCATTAATTTTCTCCACACATCTGGAACACTTTTATTTAGAACACGATAAGAAAAACAACCACCTTCACGATTTAATGGATCTTCCCACATTGGTTTAATCGAATCTTTCATACAGAAAAACATACAATTATAGAGAGCATAATCCGGAATTTTCGCATTTAATTGAATTACATCTTCTACATTTTGGAAATCTTTGGCAATAATCTTATAACTATCCAATGACCAACTGTCGTCATTCTGTAGATGATAATACATAGTCCATTTATTCTGTAGGGGTTTTGAAGTTGTTGCCGGTTGTTCCATCGTGTCCATATTATAACTATAGATTGTTTTAGATGACTGTCTTTATTTTGTTTTATTAACTTATATATAATGAATTATATCGAATCGTAGATTCTCTTGACTAAATAATACCAAATAAAAATAGTTTCTATATATAACAATAATAATGTCAAAAGAAGAAATAACAGCAATTGTAAAAGAATGGATGCAAACGGATAGTGAAATAAAAACATTACAAAAAGAAATGAAAATAAGGAGAGGCAATATGAAACGAGCATCCGAGAGATTAATTCAGATTATGAAAGAACGAGAGATTGATGCGTTTAATGTGAAAGATGGGAAATTAATGTATACACAACGAAATGTAAAAGTAGCAATTAATAAGAAAAATATTGTAGAGATTTTATCGGATTATTTTAATGGAGATGTCTCTCGTGCGGTTGAAGTTGGACATTATGTTATGGATAATCGAAAAGAAATTGTAAAAGAACAGATCCATCTAAGGGAACCATAGGTTCCCTTAAGGGAACCATAGGTTCCCTTATGATCCCTCCGTAAGAATTACCTTCCTCACTACGTTCGGAAGGTAAGGAATAACTAGGTTTTTATATAAGAATTTATATGGTTTTTGATATGCCTTTGTGTAAAGAAATGCGACCTGGTAAGGTCGCATTTCTTTTTAAAAGCCTTGAATGCGAGTTTTTATTCAAGCGTTTTATTCAAGCGTTTTGTTTAGGGGTTGAGAGATTTATGATTGACAAAAATAACAGTATTGTTCGGATAAAAGATAAAAGATTAACGATAGTATTCAGTATTCATTATGAAGTTTACAATTATCGGTGCTTATGCCTCTCATAATCGTGCCATCGGTTATAAAAATCGTCTCCCATGGTCCACCAATAAAGTCGATATGATTTATTTCAGAACTACAACTTCTTATTGTCCTGACCCCGGTTCTATGAATGCTATTATTATGGGTCGGAATACATTTGAATCTCTCGGTAGAAAACCGTTGCCAAACCGTGTAAATATTGTATTAACCTCCTCTCCTGAATCTTACAGGAAAGAATCGAATTTATATCCAGAATTAATATTCGGTAATTCATCTCTCACAGAAACTCTAGAAATGTTAGATACGATTCCATATATTCATTGTTGTTATGTTATCGGGGGAGAGAGTTTATATAAACAAGCAATTATACATCCAAATTGTGAGAGATTATTAGTGAATGAAATCAAAATATCCAATCAATTAACAGATAATGCTGACGCGTGGTTTCCAAATATTCCAACAGATAATTATCAATTGGTTAATATGAATCGTCTCTCTGATACTGTCACAAATTATGATTATATTCGGATAATATCAGGATAATACAATATTTAGTGAGAGAGGAAACATCGTTGATACAATTTGTCTCTCTTGATAATATAATATATTCTGTAATGAATACGATTAAACTTGCTATCCGAAAAAACAAATTAACTGTGGCTGTTATGTTTTACCTAGTTCTTATGTATATTATCCATACTATAAAACCAGCATTAATCTATAATGAACACGGTGGATTTAGGCCATTTGGCATTGGATATAGACATAAAACAGTGATTCCTATATGGGTTGTATCAATTGTATTAGCGATTTTTTGTTATATGATTATTAAAATGTTATAATCTGTCAAAACGTTATAATCTGTCAAAACGTTATAATCTCTCTTGACATAGTATAAAAAGAATTATGGAGTATGGAAAATCGACAGGAGTATTATTGAGTGATGGAAATTCACCAACAGGTTTAGGAGGAAATACAGCAAGATTCGAAACTGCGATGAAGGGAGGGGCATATGGTTATGGGTTTGATGGCAAATCAGTAGCACCTGGAATCGCGGATTTTGAGAGAATGAATACATCGACAGTTACTGGCGGTAGAAGACGACATCGAAAAAATAAGAATAAAAGAACTTGTAAGAAAAATAGAAAAAATAAGTCTAGGAGAAGAACTTGTAAAAGGAACTAAGAACAAAAACAAAAACAAAAACAAAAACAAAAACAAAAAATACTGTTAGCGTAAAAACTGAATATATTTATCTCTCTTTACAAAGAAAAATAAATGATAGATGCTATTGTTGGCGTGATAATTATATCTATAATTGCTATTGTTGGTGGAGCGACAGTTGCTTATTTAATAAAAAAGTATTGTAAGGGGGGCTCTGAAGCGCACCAACAAACGGATGCGCATCTATAGCTACCTTACCCCCTTACCCCCTTACCCCCTTACCACCCTATAATACAGATATAAAAATAGATAAAAACAGATATACAAGCCTAGTTATTCCTTACCTTCCGACTGTAAGGAGGAAGGTAATTCTTAAGGAGGTTGTGAGAAGGAACTACGTTCCTTCTTGCGGTCTAAATCGATATAAAAATGAATCACTAATTATTAATTAAACCAATCTCTCAACAATGAGTCTTGAAATTATCGATTTAGGTGAATTAGACAGTGGCTTAGGTAGCTCAACAATACAATTAGATTTGGATGATATTAGCCCTGGTTTAGGGGGTGCTGAATTCTTAATGAATGAAAAAAGTCGATCCAATTCAAGTGGAAATATACAATTAGATATTGGTGATATTGAATCTGAATTAAATAATCTCTCTACTGGACCTTCAAAATCTACTCCTGCTCCTTCGAATTATGGAACGAATACTGGTATGGGAGATAAAATATTAGGAGGTCTTTCATCCTTTTTTGGTTCGGGGCCTTCGGCCCCTTCCGACCCAAATACGAAAACCGTAAATACTGGACCCAATCAATCTTCTATTGGAAACGCAACCAAAGAAGCCTCTCAATCGTCTGGTTCAAGTCGTACTTGGGATGGTTTTATGAAATTTGGAGGTAATGGTGTATCCAATGTGGATAAAGTGATTCCTCCCAAAATGACAGAACGTGAGAAAATCCGCAAGAAGAAAATTATGTTAAAACGTCTGGATGATTGGCGAAAGAAAGACCAAGAAAAAGGTATTCATTCTTACAGTAATTTAAATGAAAATAGTAGTTATGAAGAAATCGAAGATGAATATGAAACCGCAATGGAAGAGAAAAATAAGAAAAATGCAGTGAAATTATATCAATGGTGGTTTATGACTGCTGTGAATACATTGGAATATGGAAACGCAGCATTAAATCCTTTCGACTTAAATCTCGACGGTTGGGGAGAGCAAATTAATGAAGATATCGATAGTTATGATGAGATTTTCGGGGAATTATATGAAAAATATAAGGGTGGTAAGATGGCACCTGAATTGGCTCTCGTAATGCGTCTTGGATTTAGCGCGGTAATGGTAAATTTCACTAATAAAGCATTATCATCAGTTACACCTGGATTTAATGATGTTATCCGACAAAGTCCAGAATTAATGAAGGAATTCTCTCGAGCAACTGCAGCATCGATGTCTCAACAGAATCCAGGATTTGCTTTTATGAATGATATGTTAAAACCAGACGCAATGCCAAAAACAGGGAATATGGGACCTCCACCAACTCAACACGTGATTCGTGAAGAGAGACCAGACTTAATGAGTGCCCGAAATAGTGGTATGTTTCAAGAAAAAGGTGTGGAAATAGGTGGATATGGTTCAGCAAATACTCAGGAAAAAAGTTATCGACCTGGGTATGAGCCAACATTCCAAAGCATGAATCAAGGTCCTATGCCTGCGTCTGCGTCTGCGTCTGCGTCTGCGTCTGCGTCTGCGTCTGCGCCTGCGCCTGCTTATAGACCTGAAATGAAAGGCCCTGGAACTGATGTGGATTTTATTCTGTCGGGACTAAAAACAAAAACAGTCGATATGAAGAGAGATGATAATACTTCGATGATTAGCGCAACTTCTTTAAGAGATTTGGGTGAATCGTCGATGCCAAAACGAGGAAAACGAAGAAATAATAATGGAAGTGAGAAGAATGTTGTATCTCTCGATTTGTAAATTTGAAAATATAAAAATATGGGTCAATCAAAAATATAAATCAATAAATAAATAGAATTATTCATTGATTATTCGAACTATAATACTATGAAAAAATAAATGGAAAAAATTATCGGCGTCGGTTTCCTAAAACAGAATAACCGGAACCGAGACTACGTGTATAACCGCGTTTTTCTGTTTTTGAGAAATCTACACCGAATAATGGATTGCATTTCTTTTTACTGTAGGGACTTGCGAATTGTCTTATACAAGGATTAATTGGAACCGCTGGGGAACTCATACAGGGGGGAACCATAGGTTCCCCCCTTACCCCCCTCCAAGGGGAACCTAAGGATTATGTGCGCACCAATAAAGATTCCGCCTTTAAGAGTTCACCGATAAGAGTTCTGCCGTGTAAACAGGCAGAACTCGGAAAAACTGGTGAACTCTTAAAGGCGGAATCTGAAATGCGCGGTGCGCACTGTCCCCTATCACCCCCCTCCAAGGGGGAGAACGAGGCGCTTCGCGCCTTATTCGGTTATCAGGTTATATGAATGATATCCAATTGCCGCGAAACCAAACATTATTAACATTTCGAAATATTTACGTGATATACGTTCCCTATAATATCCAATAGTAATCAATAATGGTCCAATCAATAAAATATGTATTAAGTTAACCCATCCACTTTTATTCTCTGTCCATTTTTGATAGAGTCGATACAAATGATATGCGATGATACCGAATCCTAAATAAAATAGAATCGTAAATAAGAATGGAATTGTTTTCTCTCGGTTGATTCCTATAAAGAGAAATAATCCTCCGACAACTAAAATATGAAATAGTTGAATGTGTGCGCGTAGCATTATATAATATATCTTATGATATTTTCTCTCACTATTATAAGAATTACAAATGAACCTGTTTAGCTATGAAAATGTGGAAGTGAAATCTAACGGAAAAATGAAAACAATCCGTAAAGTATCTGTCAAAAATGGAAAAGGATACAAAAGTATTATCAAATACAAAAATGGCAAAAAAATAAGTAGTGTTAAGAAACCAATTCATCTTGAACATATGGAAATGATTCATGGTGGACAATTTATTCCTGGATTATTCAAGGATTGTAAAGGGTGTAAAACACGAAAGAATAGTAAAACACAAAAGAATGAATAAACGCCGTATAATGGAGTTAACTTTCAACAAAATGATTATAATTATAATTATATATAAT
>JACCEC010291761.1_pt1 | contig 18019 bp, 23 predicted proteins | sample 7450121 | NCBI WGS metagenome assembly JACCEC01 (sample SAMN15323455, study PRJNA562643) | freshwater metagenome | isolation source: river surface water | place: USA:Blue River Watershed | collected 2017-08-18 | reverse complement strand
TTTGCACCTGGTGGACCCGAACGGCGCGTTCGCGGGCAAGCCGCAAAACTGCTGCGCCATCCGCAGCATCTTGCAGGCGGTGGGCGACGACATTCCGGTGCAACTCGGTGGCGGCATCCGCGACCTGGACACCATCGAGCGCTACCTCGACGCCGGCCTGCGCTACGTCATCATTGGTACCGCCGCTGTCAAGAACCCCGGCTTCCTGCAGGACGCCTGCACCGCCTTCCCGGGCCACATCATCGTCGGCCTCGACGCCAAGGACGGCAAGGTCGCGACCGACGGCTGGTCCAAGCTGACCGGCCACGAGGTCGCCGACCTCGGCAAGAAGTTCGAGGACTATGGCGTCGAGTCCATCATCTACACCGACATCGGTCGCGACGGCATGCTGTCGGGCATCAACATCGACGCCACCGTCAAGCTGGCACAGGCGCTGACCATCCCGGTGATCGCGTCGGGCGGCCTCTCCAACCTCGATGACATCCGCAACCTGTGCGCGGTCGAGGACGAGGGCGTGCAAGGCGTGATCTGCGGCCGCTCGATCTACAGCGGCGACCTCGACTTCGCCGCCGGCCAGCAGCTGGCCGACGAACTGCGCGGCTGATGCCATGAGCGCGCGCGCCACGCTGGTCTCCGAGTGGTTCCAGGGACTGCCCTGCTGGCGCCTGAGCCTGAGCGGCGGCGACAGCCTGCTGGTCGCCGAGCATGGCGCGCATGTCCTGTCCTGGGTCGCGGGCGGGCGCGAGCGCCTGTTCCTGAGCCCGCGCAGCGTCTTCGACGGCCAGGCGGCCATCCGTGGCGGCGTGCCGGTCTGCTGGCCGCAGTTCAACCAGCGCGGCAGCGGCCCCAAGCACGGCTTCGCGCGCAACCTGCCCTGGCTCTACACCGCCTACGACCTCGGGCCCGAGTCGGCGCTGTTCGAGCTCACGCTGTGCAGCAGCGATCCAACTCGCGCGCTCTGGCCGCACGAGTTCGAGCTCACGCTCACGATCGCGCTGCAGCCGGGTCGCCTGCGCCTGACGCTGGCGGCGCGCAACACCGGCGCCCAGCCGCTGGCCTTCAGCGGCGCGCTGCACAGCTATTTCGCCTGCGACGACGTCGAACAGGTCGAGCTGTCCGGCCTGCAGGGCCGGCCCGAATGGGATGCGCTCACCGATGCCCACGCCAGCGCGGCCGATTCGCTGCGTTTCGCGTCCGGATTCGACCGCGTCTATTCCGGCTCTGCCCCGATGCTGCTGCGCGAAGGCGCGCAGGGCCTGCGCATCAGCCAGAGCGAATCCTGGGGCGATACCGTGGTCTGGAACCCGCATGTCCAGTGCGCGCATCTCGCGGACATGGAGGCGGACGGCTGGCGCCACATGCTGTGCGTCGAGGCTGCGCGCGTGTTCGACCCCGTCCTGCTTTCGCCCGGCGCGCAATGGCAGGGCTGGCAGCAGCTCGACATCGCCTGATCCCGGGCGGCTGCGGCGCCGTCCTGCGACAATAGCGCCATGCTTGCGAAACGAATCATTCCCTGCCTGGACGTGACCGGCGGCCGCGTCGTCAAGGGCGTCAACTTCCTCGAACTGCGCGACGCCGGCGATCCGGTCGAGATCGCCGCCCGCTACAACGAGCAGGGTGCCGACGAGCTGACCTTCCTCGACATCACCGCGACCAGCGACGGCCGCGACCTGATCCTGCACATCATCGAGGCCGTGGCCTCGCAGGTCTTCATTCCGCTGACCGTCGGCGGCGGCGTGCGCAGCGTCGATGACGTGCGCCGGCTGCTCAACGCCGGCGCCGACAAGACCAGCTTCAACTCGGCCGCCATCGCCAATCCGCAGGTGATCCGTGACGCCTCGGCCAAGTACGGCTCGCAGTGCATCGTGGTCGCCATCGACGCCAAGCGCCGCCAGCCCGATGACGAATTGCGCCTGGGCGACGATGGCTTGCCGGTCGGCCCGGGCTGGGATGTCTACAGCCACGGCGGACGCAAGAACGTCGGCCTCGACGCGGTGGCTTGGGCCGCGCAGATGGCCGACTATGGCGCCGGCGAGATCCTGCTGACCAGCATGGACCGCGACGGCACCAAGGCCGGCTTCGACCTGCAACTCACCCGCGCGGTCAGCGACGCGGTCTCGGTGCCGGTGATCGCCTCGGGCGGCGTCGGCAACCTCGACCACCTCGCCGACGGCGTGCAGCAGGGCGGTGCCGACGCGGTGCTGGCCGCCAGCATCTTCCACTACGGCGAATACACCATCGCGCAGGCCAAGGCCCGCATGGCCGAACGCCGCATTCCGGTGCGACTGTGAGGACGACCATGGATTGGCTTGATCAGATCAAGTGGGACGCCCAAGGGCTGGTGCCTGTCATCGCCCAGGAGGCCGGCTCCGGCGATGTGCTGATGTTCGCCTGGATGAACCGCGAGGCGCTGCGCAAGACCGCCGAGCTGGGCCGTGCGGTCTACTTCAGCCGCTCGCGCAACAGGCTCTGGTTCAAGGGCGAGGAATCCGGCCATGTGCAGACCGTGCACGACATCCGGCTCGACTGCGACAACGACGTCGTGCTGCTGAAAGTCACCCAGCAGGGCCACGAGCCGGGCATCGCCTGCCACACCGGCCGCCACAGCTGCTTCTACCAGCGCCACGAGAATGGCGAATGGAAGAGCGTCGATCCGGTCCTGAAAGACCCCGAAAGCATCTACCAATGAACCACTCCACCGACACGCTCGATCGCCTCGCCGCGGTGATCGAATCGCGCAAGCCCGCCAACGGCGGCGACCCCGACAAGAGCTATGTCGCGCGCCTGCTGCACAAGGGGCCCGACGCCTTCCTGAAGAAGGTCGCCGAGGAGGCCGGCGAAGCCGTCATGGCCGCCAAGGATCTGCAATACGGCGCCGGCGAAGCGAAGGCGCTGGTCGGCGAGGTGGCCGACCTCTGGTTCCACAGCATGATCGCGCTGGCGCATTTCGGCCTCAGCCCGGCCGACGTGGTCGCCGAACTCGCACGCCGCGAGGGCCTCAGCGGCCTGGAAGAAAAGGCGCTGCGCAAGGCGCAGGCACGCGAGCATGAATCCCAGCCCGCCTCTTCCTCCTGAGCGTTGTCCGCCTGTCACGCGAAAGACCATCTGCATGAACGACTACCTCGCCCCAGACCGGATCAAGACACCCGAGCAGCTCGACAGCCTGCGCCAGATCACCCTGGTGGTCTATATTCTCTACGCGCTGTCGTTGCTGGTCGGTGTCAGTGCCCTGGTCGCCATCATCATCAACTACGTCAAGCGCGAGGATGCGGTCGGCACGCTCTACGAGAGCCACTTCACCTGGCAGATCCGCACCTTCTGGTGGGGTCTGGTCTGGGCCGTGCTGGGCGGACTCACCATGTTCCTGATGGTGGGCTTTGTCATCCTGTTCGTCGCCGCGATCTGGTCCATCTATCGTCTCGTCAAGGGTTGGCTGTATTGGAACGATCGCCGGCCCATGCCTGTCTGAAATCCCGCATCCGCTCTGCCATGAGTCACGACCCCAACTGCATCTTCTGCAAGATCATCTCCGGCCAGATCCCGAGCCGCAAGGTCCATGAGGACGATGACATCTACGCCTTCCACGACATCAATCCCTGGGCGCCGGTGCATTTCCTCATGATCCCCAAGCTGCACATCCCCTCGATGGCGCAGGTCTCGGCCGAGCACGAGCGGCTGCTGGGCCGCATGATGGCATTGGCGCCGAAGCTCGCGCTCGAGCAGGGCTGCAACCCCTATCCGGCCGGGGGCTTCCGCATCATCGCCAACACCGGCGACGAGGGCGGCCAGGAAGTGCACCACCTGCACCTGCATGTCATCGGCGGACCGCGTCCCTGGAAGCGCGGCTGACGGGTTTTCCGGAAAATGTCACCCCATATGCGGATAATGGGGGATATGTTCGCATGAACCTTCGCGGCGCCATGCGATCCAATCACATTGTCGGGGGCCGTTCCCCGTGGAGTCAACGAAATGGGTAGTTTTTCCATCTGGCACTGGCTGATCGTCCTGCTGATCGTCGTCATGGTGTTCGGCACCAAGAAGCTCAAGAACCTCGGCTCCGACCTCGGTGGCGCGGTCAAGGGCTTCAAGGACGGCATGAAGGACGGCAGCGCCGATGACAAGCCGGCCGCGCAGGTCGATGCCCAGTCGGCGCAGAAGACGACCATCGATGTCGAAGCCAAGACCAAGAGCTGAGGCTGAAGTGCAGTCCGCATGATCGATCTCGGCATATCCAAGCTCGCGCTGATCGGCGCGGTGGCGCTGGTCGTCATCGGCCCCGAGAAGCTGCCGCGCGTCGCGCGCATGGTCGGCACCATGCTCGGCAAGGCGCAGCGCTACGTCAACGACGTCAAGGCCGAGGTCAACCGCTCGATGGAGCTCGACGAGCTCAAGAAGATGAAGGACAGCGTGACCAGCGCCGCGCACGAGGTCGAATCCTCGCTGCGCGACGTCGGCAGCGAGTTCAGCAACCTGGGCGGCACGGCACCCGAGCCCGACTTCCCTTCCTTCGACCCCATCTACCCGGCCTACCGCCACCCGAAGAAGAACTTCCGGCTCAAGCAGAAGGCCGTGCCGCAGTGGTACAAGTCGCGCCAGGGCGTGCGCAGCAAGGTGCAGTCGGGCGCGGCGCGCGTGGCGCGCTTCCGGCCCAAGTCCCGCTTCCAGTGAGCCACTGATCCATGTCAGACAAGCAAGAAAAGGCCGACGAACTCGCCGGCAGCGAACAGCCTTTCGTCCAGCACCTGATGGAGCTGCGCGACAGGCTGCTCTACTGCCTCTACGGCATCGGCGCCGCGATGGCGCTCCTGGCGATCTGGCCTGGTCCCTCGGGGCTGATCGACCTGATCGCGGTGCCGATCCGCGCCCACATGCCGCCTGACGTCAAGCTGATCGCCGTCGGCGTCTTCACGCCCTTCTTCATCCCGCTCAAGGTGCTGATGATGGCCGGCCTGCTGCTGGCGCTGCCCTGGGTGCTGTACCAGATCTGGGCCTTCGTCGCGCCCGGTCTCTACAACCACGAGAAGAAGTTCGCGCTGCCGCTGATCATCTTCGGCAGCTTCCTGGCCTATGTCGGCATTGCCTTCGTGCAGTTCTTCGTGCTCGACAAGATGTTCGCCTTCATCCAGGGCTTCACGCCCGAGAGCGTGAACGCGACGCCCGACATCGCGTCCTACGTCGAGTCCATCCTCTCGCTCTACCTGGCCTTCGGCCTGGCGTTCCAGGTGCCCATCGTCGTCATGCTGCTGGTGCGCTTCGAGATCGTCACGATCGACAAGCTCAAGGCTTTCCGCGGCTACTTCATCGTCGTCGCCTTCGTCGTCGCGGCGGTCGTGACACCGCCCGACGTGATCTCGCAGCTCGCGCTCGCGGTGCCGATGTGCCTGCTGTACGAGATCGGCATCTGGGGCTCGCGCTGGTTTACGCGCGTCAGCCGCACACCGGAAGATGAACCCGCGGCCGATTGAGAGCGGATCGGGGCTTGCCGCCTGATCAGCGCTGCGCCGCCTTGCGCTGTTCCGGCACCACCTGCAACTGCTGTCGCGAGCTGCGCCTGACCACCTCGATCCCGGCCGGCTGGCCTGGCGACAGTGCCGCCACCGCTGTCAGCAGGCCGGCGACGTTGCCGACCGGCTGGCCCGCGACGCCGACGATCACGTCGCCCGGACGCAGGCCGGCGCGCGCGGCCGGTCCGTTCTGCAGCACGCCGGTGATCATCACGCCCGCGCGCAGCTCGGTATCGAAATAGGCGGCGAGCTCGGGCGTGAGCTCCTGCGGCTCGACGCCGATCCAGCCGCGCGTGACCTTGCCGTCGCGCAGCAGCGCCTCCATCACGTGGCGCGCGGTCGAGACCGGAATCGCGAAGCCTATGCCCATCGATCCGCCCGAGCGCGAGTAGATCGCGGTGTTGATGCCGATCAGCCGGCCCTGCGCGTCGGCCAGCGCGCCGCCCGAGTTGCCCGGGTTGATCGCCGCATCGGTCTGGATGAAGTTCTCGAAGGTGTTGATGCCGAGCTGGTTGCGGCCCAGCGCGCTGACGATGCCGCTGGTCACGGTCTGGCCGACGCCGAACGGGTTGCCGATCGCCAGCACGACGTCGCCGACCGCGATCTGCTCCGAGTCCCCCAGCGTGATGACCGGCAACTTGTCGAGGCCGATCTTGAGCAGCGCGACATCGGTGTCGGGGTCGGTGCCGATCACGCGCGCTGCCGCCTTGCGCCCGTCGCTGAGCTGGACCTCGATCTCGTCGGCATCCTCGATCACATGGTGGTTGGTCAGGATGTAGCCGGTCGGGCTCACGATCACGCCCGATCCGAGCCCGGTCTGCGGTTGCGGCGCGGCCTGATCGCCGTAGAAGAAGCGGAACCAGGGGTCGTTGGCATAGGGATTGCGCGCTGGCGCCTTGCTGGTGCTGATGCTGACCACGGCGGGCGCCGCTGCCTGTGCCGCCGCCCGATAGCCGCTGCTGGCCACGGCAGCCGGAGCGGCCGACTCCAGCACGGGCACCACGGTGCCGGCCTGGTGCTGGGCCAGCCAGTTCGGTCTGAGGGTGGAAACCACGAACCATGCCGCCAGCAACAGCGTGACGGATTGCGAAAAAAGCAGCCAGTAGCGTTTCATGTCGGATGGGGCTGAAGGATTCTTGACCTGGATCAACGAGGGAAAACCCTGCTTCGGCTCCAATAACCCTGAATCTTCAAGGTTATTGATGGAGCCAGCATGAAAGCGATTGTGGACCTTTTTTCGACCGACTATGGACTGATGAGCCTGGCCGTCATCCTGTTTGTCTTTGTCATGGCTTGGTACATCAGGCGCTTCGTTGCGCGCAAGATCGAGGAGTCGGTCCAGGAGCAGAAGCGCCTCGGCCAGCACGGCTCCTGAGCGCCCGGCCCCCGGGGGCCGCGCGGCTGTCACAATCGGGCCTGAGTCCAGTACCTGCCCGATCATGAGTTCTTCTCCAGCCGCATCGCATTCCGACCTTCCCGCGGTACCCGCCGCAGCGCGTGGCACTTGCACGCTGTCCGATCTGGTCAGCGCCTGCGACCGCCTGCTGCAGCCGGGGCTGTTCAAGGACTACTGCCCCAACGGCCTGCAGGTCGAGGGCCGGCAGTCGGTCGGCAGGATCGTCACTGGCGTGACCGCCAGCCGCGCGCTGATCGAGGCCGCCATCGCTGCCGGGGCCGATGCCATCCTGGTGCACCACGGCCTGTTCTGGCGCGGTCAGGACGGCCGGGTGACGGGCTGGATGAAGCAGCGCCTCGCCTTGCTGCTGCAGCACGACATCAGCCTGCTCGCCTACCATCTGCCGCTTGACGCGCATGCGGAGCTGGGCAACAACGCCCGGCTCGGGCATCAGCTCGGCTTCACGCCGCAGGGCGGCTGGGCTCGCTTTGGCGAGCAGCAGCTCGGCTTCCTGGGCGAGGTCGAATCCTGCAGCGGGGCCGAGCTCGCCGCCCGGGTCGCGCAGGCGCTCGGTCGCCAGCCGACGTTGATCGACCCCGGTATGCGCCCGATCCGCCGCGTCGCCTGGTGCAGCGGCGGCGCGCAGGGCTATTTCGAGGCCGCGATCGCTGCCGGCGCCGATGCCTTCCTGACTGGCGAGATCTCCGAGCCACAGGCGCACCTGGCGCGCGAATGCGGCGTCGCCTTCCTCGCCTGCGGCCACCACGCGACCGAGCGCTACGGCGCGCCCGCGCTTGGCGCCGCTGTCGCGGCCGAGCTCGGCCTGCAGCACGAATTCATCGACATCGACAACCCCGCATGACTACCCAAGCGCCCATCGCCATCACCATGGGTGACCCGGCCGGTATCGGCCCCGAGATCGTCGCCCAGGCCTTCCTCCGGCAGCCCGACTGGTCGCAGCGCTGCTTCGCGGTCGGCGACCTGGCCACGCTGCGCCGTGCCGCCGAAGTCACTGGCGGCCTGCTGCCGGTCGCGCTGATCGAGTCGCCCGCCGATGTCCACCGCCTGCCGCCGCGCTGCCTGCCGGTGCTGCCGGTCGTGGCGCTCGACGCTCCGGTCGAATGGGGCCGGGTGGACGCGCGCGCCGGCCGCGCGGCCGCCGACTGCATCGCCTGGGCCGCTCGCGCCGCGCTGCGCGGCGAGGTCGGCGCCGTCGTCACCGCGCCGATCCACAAGGAGGCATTCGCCGCCGCCGGCATCGACCATCCCGGTCACACCGAGTTCCTGCAGGCGCTCGCCGCCGAGCACCTGGGCTGCGGCGTGGCCGAGCTGCCAGTGCGCATGATGCTGTCCAACGACGAGTTGCGCACCGTGCTGGTCAGCATCCATGTCTCGCTGCGCGAGGCACTCGCCGCCGTCACGACTGCCAACGTGCTGCAGACGCTGCGCATCACGGCCAGGCACCTGGCGCGCCAGCTCGGTCGCCTGCCGCGCATCGCGGTCGCCGGCGTCAACCCGCACGCGGGCGAGGGCGGCCTGTTCGGGCGCGAGGAGATCGAGCAGATCGCGCCGGCCGTTTCGCAGGCGCGCGCCGAGGGGCTGGATGTCAGCGGCCCGCATGCGCCCGACACCGTGTTCATGCGCGCGCGCCGCGGCGAGTTCGACGTCGTGATCGCCATGTACCACGACCAGGGCCTGATCCCGGTCAAGTACCTGGGGCTGGAGCATGGCGTCAACAGCACGCTGGGCCTGCCTTTCGTGCGCACCAGCCCCGACCATGGCACGGCGTTCGATCTGGCCGGCAGCGGTCGCGCCGACCCGTCCAGCCTGGTCGCTGCGGTGCGCGCCGCCATGGGAAACTGAGCCCGGCGGCCTGCTGTTCAGTCTCTGTGCTTCAGGCTGTCGCGGATCTCGCGCAGCAGCAGCACATCCTCGGGCGTGGGCGGCGCGGCGGGGGCCGGAGCCGGCTCGGCGCGCTTGAGGCGGTTGATCTGCCTGACCATCAGGAAAATCGCGAAGGCCAGGATCAGGAAATTCAGCGCCACCGAGATGAAGTTGCCGTAGGCGAACACCGGCACGCCGGCTTTCCTGAGCTCGGCCAGCGTCATCGCGGTCCCGGCCGGTATGTCGCCGAGAACCAGGAAGAAGTTGGAGAAATCCATGTTGCCGACCAGTTTTCCCACCAGTGGCATGATCAGGTCATCGACCGCCGACCCGACGATCTTGCCGAAGGCGCCGCCGATGATGACGCCGACTGCCAGATCGATCACATTGCCCTTGACGGCGAACTCGCGGAACTCCCTTGACATGCTCATGATTGGCATCCTCCCTTCGCGCTGCTGCAATTCTGGAGCGATGGTAGCGGGTTTTCTGTCGTCCGGGGAGTGCGCTCCGGTACAATGCCATGTTGACCAGAGCTGGCTTTTGGGCCATCTCCCTTGTCCTTCCCAGTCATTGAAAGATTCCCCATGAGCGAAGCATCCGTCGACAACGGCCGCCGCACCTGGCTCATCGCTACGGCCGTCACGGGCGGCGCGGGAGCAGCTGCCGTCGCCGTCCCCTTTGTGAGCAGTTTCCAGCCCTCCGAACGCGCCAAGGCGGCCGGCGCTGCTGTCCAGGTTGACATCTCCGCGATCCAGCCCGGCCAGAAGCTCGTGGTCGAATGGCGCGGCAAGCCCGTGTGGATCATGAAGCGCACGCCCGAGCAGCTGGCATCGCTTGAGAAGCTCGACCCCGAGATGGCCGACCCCGAGTCCAAGCGTACCGCCTACCCGACGCCGGAATACGCCAAGAACCGCCATCGCTCGATCAAGCCCGAGATCTTCGTCGGCGTCGGCATCTGCACCCACCTGGGTTGCTCGCCGTCCGACAAGTTCCAGACTGGTGCCCAGCCCTCGCTGCCCGACAACTGGCAGGGCGGCTACCTGTGCCCCTGCCACGGCTCGACCTTCGACCTGGCCGGCCGCGTGTTCAAGAACAAGCCGGCTCCGGACAACCTCGAAGTGCCGCCGCACATGTACCTGTCTGACACCGTGCTGCTCATCGGTGAAGACAAGAAGGCCTGAGTCGAATCAAACAGAGGAACATCATGGCAGCTGAATTCAAGGAACTTCCGGCCAACGCCCCCACGGGCGCCAAGGTCGCCAACTGGTTCGAGAACCGCTTCCCCTCGGCATTTGCTGGCTACAAGCAGCATCTGTCCGAGTACTACGCGCCCAAGAACTTCAACTTCTGGTATTTCTTCGGCTCGCTGGCGCTGCTGGTGCTGGTGATCCAGATCGTGACCGGCATCTTCCTGGTCATGAACTACAAGCCGGACGCCAACCTGGCCTTCGCTTCCGTCGAGTACATCATGCGCGACGTGCCCGGTGGCTGGCTGATCCGCTACATGCACTCGACCGGCGCCTCGGCCTTCTTCGTCGTGGTCTATCTGCACATGTACCGCGGCCTGATCTACGGCTCCTACCGCAAGCCGCGCGAGCTGGTCTGGATCTTCGGTTGTGCCATCTTCCTGGCGCTGATGGCCGAGGCCTTCATGGGCTACCTGCTGCCCTGGGGCCAGATGTCGTTCTGGGGCGCCCAGGTGATCGTCAACCTGTTTGCCGCCGTGCCCTTCGTCGGTCCCGACCTGGCGCTGCTGATCCGCGGTGACTTCGTCGTCGGCGACGCGACGCTGAACCGCTTCTTCAGCTTCCACGTCATCGCCGTGCCGCTGGTCCTGCTGGGCCTGGTCGTGGCGCACATCCTGGCGCTGCACGATGTCGGCTCGAACAACCCCGACGGCATCGAGATCAAGGGCCCGAACGCGCCCAAGGACGCCGCTGGCCACCCGCTCGACGGCATCCCCTTCCATCCCTACTACTCGGTCCACGACCTGCTGGGCATCGGCGTCTTCCTGATGGCCTTCACCGCGATCATCTTCTTCGCGCCCGAGTTCGGTGGCTACTTCCTCGAGTACAACAACTTCATCCCGGCCGATCCGTTCAAGACCCCGCCGCATATCGCGCCGGTCTGGTACTTCACGCCCTTCTACTCGATCCTGCGCGCCATCACCACCGAGATGGTCTATGTGCTGATCGTCTGCGCCGTCATCGCCGCCTTCCTGGGACTGACCAAGTCCAAGCTCGGCAGCACCGGCAAGGCCGCCATCGCCGGCGCGACCGTCGTCGTCATCGGCCTGCTGCTGTCGATCGACGCCAAGTTCTGGGGCGTGGTCGGCATGGGCGGCGCGGTCGTCATCCTGTTCTTCCTGCCCTGGCTGGACTACAGCCCGGTGCGCTCGATCCGCTACCGTCCGAGCTGGCACAAGCTGGTCTACGCCGTGTTCGTGATCAACTTCCTGATCCTGGGCTATCTGGGCGTGCAGCCGCCGTCCCCGGTCGGCGAGCGCGTCTCGCAAGTCGGTACCCTGCTGTACTTCGGCTTCTTCCTGCTGATGCCGTGGTGGAGCCGCATCGGCGACACCAAGCCGGTTCCGTCCCGCGTGACCTTCAAGCCGCATTGAGCCCAACCGCCTACAGGAGTTACAACATGAAAAAGTGGATCGTGGGCTGCATGATGGCCCTGGGTCTGGCCGGTAGCGCGCTGGCCGCTGGCGCCAGCTTCCCGCTGGACAAGGCGCCCGACCTGAGCAAGAAGAGTGAGCAGGAGTACCAGGCTGCGCTGCAGAACGGTGCCAAGCTGTTCGTCAATTACTGCCTGAACTGCCACTCGGCAGCCTTCATGCGCTTAAACCGTCTGAAGGACATCGGTCTGACCGATCAGCAGATCAAGGACAACCTGCTGTTCACCACCGACAAGGTCGGCGAGGTGATGAAGTCGGCGATCAACCCGCGCCAGGCCAAGGAATGGTTCGGTGCCAACCCGCCGGACCTGACCGTGATCGCGCGCGCCAAGGCCAGCCACGAGGGCACCGGTGCCGACTACCTCTACACCTACATGCGTACCTTCTACCGCGACGACACCCGTCCGACCGGCTGGAACAACCTGGCGTTCCCGAACGTCGGCATGCCGCATGTGCTGTACGAGCTGCACGGTGACCGCAAGCCGGTGCTTGACGAGCATGGCGCGCCGGTGCGCGACGAGAAGCACCAGATCAAGTGGGAAGTCATCAAGCCCGGCAAGCTGAGCACAGAGGAATACGACAAGGCCGTCGGTGACCTGGTGGCCTACATGCAGTGGATGGCCGAGCCGGTCCAGCACCAGCGCACCAAGATCGGCGTCTGGGTGCTGCTGTTCCTGGGCCTGTTCACCTTCGTCGCCTGGCGCCTGAACAAGGTGTTCTGGAAAGACGTCAAGTAACGATCGTCCGGCCCGCGCGCCGGGCCGGACAGACCGCAGTGGCAGGCCGTAGCAGGCCGCCACTGTTTTTTGCTTTCTGATTGAGGAATCCCGTCATGATGGTTCTCTACTCGGGCACGACCTGCCCTTACTCCCACCGCTGCCGCTTCGTGCTGTTCGAGAAGGGCATGGATTTCGAGATCCGTGACGTTGACCTCTACAACAAGCCCGAAGACATCGCGGTCATGAACCCCTACGGCCAGGTGCCTATCCTGGTCGAGCGCGATCTGATCCTGTACGAGTCGAACATCATCAACGAGTACATCGACGAGCGCTTCCCGCATCCGCAGCTGATGCCGGGTGACCCGGTCGATCGCGCGCGCGTGCGCCTGTTCCTGCTCAACTTCGAGAAGGAGCTGTTCACGCATGTCTCGATCCTCGAGCAGCGCAACGCCAAGGGCAACGAGAAGGCGATCGAGAAGTCCAAGGCGCATATCCGCGATCGCCTGACGCAGCTGGCCCCGGTGTTCCTGAAGAACAAGTACATGCTGGGCGACAATTTCTCGATGCTCGACGTCGCGATCGCGCCGCTGCTGTGGCGCCTCGATCACTACGGCATCGAGCTGAGCAAGAATGCCGCGCCGCTGCTGAAATACGCCGAACGCATCTTCTCGCGTCCGGCCTTCATCGAGGCGCTGACCCCGTCCGAGAAGGTGATGCGCAAGTAAGCCTGCGGCCCATGAAGATTGCCATGAACCACGACGACCTGCCGTCCACCCGGCCCTATCTGATCCGCGCCATCCACGAGTGGTGCTGCGACAACGGTTTCACGCCCTATCTTGCGGTGGCGGTCGATGACTCGGTGCAGGTGCCGCGCGAATTCGTCAAGGATGGCGAGATCGTGCTCAACACCAGCTACGACGCGACCGGCAACCTGCGCCTGGGCAATGACTGCATCGAATTCAAGGCCCGCTTCGGTGGCGTCGCGCGCGAGATCCGGGTGCCGGTCGATCATGTGCTGGCGGTCTATGCGCGCGAAAACGGCCAAGGCATGGCCTTCCCGCCGCCCGAGCGCGAGTCGGCGCAGGCTCAGTCCGAGCTGTCCCCGCTGGAGCCGCCCCCCCCCGGCAGCAGCCGCCCGGCGCTCAAGCGGGTGAAGTGAAGTAGAATTCCTGCAGCGCCGCCTTAGCTCAGCTGGTAGAGCACCCGCCTTGTAAGCGGTAGGTCGTCAGTTCGAATCCGACAGGCGGCACCACAACAAGAAGCCCGTCAAGGACAGTCCCTGACGGGCTTTTTCACGTCCTAGCCGCTTTGCCGTGGCGCGAGCTGGCCGGCATGAGCAGGAAGAGTCATCCGCTGCTGCGTCCGGGATGCAATCTTGCCCCATGGGGCACTGCTGCGGCAGGCCGGAAAGCTCTACGATCAGAGGCCATCTGTTGCCTTGTGCACTTTTCCACCAAGCCAGGCTGTCCTCTGCTGCCCAGCCGTCGGCAGCCGGGATCTTGGCTTGTCACTTCCCTTTTTCCCGATCCCGAATGGATATCCAGACCATCCTGCTGCTGGCAGGACTGACCCAGTGCCTGCTCAGTGCCATGACCTGGTGGGTCTTGCAGCAGCAAGCCAGGTCGGGCGTCTTGTGGTGGTGCCTGGGCGGACTGCTGACTGGGATCGGGCTGACGCTCATCGCCCTGCGGGAGCAGGTACCGGCCTTTCTCAGCTTCGAGGTCGCGAACTGGCTGCTGATCAGCGGCCTGCTGATGATGGCTCATGCACTGAGGTGGCGGCCTGCGCCGTGGCATGTCCCGCTCGCGGTGACCTACAGCATCGTCTTTCTGATCGTCTATTCAGCACTGAACGCCTGGTCCCTGCCCGGAATGCGTGCGGCGTGGTCGCGCAGCAACGGGATGTTGCTGCTGCTCGTGATTGCCTGGAACGCCTGGCAGCTGGCGCGCGCGGTCCGCAGCTTCAACGCCAGGGCCATCTTCCTGGCATTTCTCGGCGTCGCCATCGCGCAGGCCGTGCTGCTCAGTGCCGGCAATGCCTCGCACGACCCACGCGCGCACGCCCTCGTCGGTTGGCTCGATATCACTGAATTCCTGCTGGCCATGGTCAGCAGTCTTTGCTACATCGGCCTGACGGTCGACCGGGCCAGGGCCGAGGAGTCGGTGCATGCCGGCCGGCAGGCGCGCTGGGGCGAGATCCGGCGTCGCGGCCACGAGCTCGCGCAGCTCGACCGCAAGCGCAACATCACCATGCTGTCGGCGGCTTTGGCGCAGGACATCGGCCGCCCGCTGGCCGGCATCGAGCAGGCGGTGCAGCAGGGACTGGAGGCCCTGGGCCAGGGGCAGTGGAGCAAGTCCCGGTTGCAGGACTGCTTCGGCAGGATCATCCATGCCACCGAGCAGGCCGGCGCCGCCACTGACCGGGTGCGCCAGTTCCTGAAGCCGCCGCCGGATGACCGGGCGCTCGTCGAGCTGCGCAGCCTGACCGAGCGGGTGCTGCTGTTGCAGGCGCAGGAACTGCAGGCGCGCGGCATCCGGGTCTGCTGGGCGACCGATTCGCAGCCCGGGCCGGTGTGGGGCGAGGGCTTGCAGCTCTCGCAGGCCATCCACAACCTGATCCGCAACGCCATCGAGGCGATGCAGGAGTCGCCACGGCGCGAGCTGCACTTGCGTTGCGAGCAGCGGGGGCAGCGCGTGCGGCTCGAGATCCGGGATACCGGTGGCGGCCTGCCCGACGGCATGGTCCTGTATCCGGGCGCCATCCTGTCGAGCAGCAAGCCCAACGGGCTCGGGCTGGGGATCGCTGTCGCGCGCACCATCATCGAGCAGTTCGAGGGCAATTTGTTGTTGGAGCCGGCAGCTGGCGGCCTGTGCGCCGAGATCGATCTGCCCGCAGCCGGTGGACAGGGCGAAGCATGAAGATCGACATGCCCACCCTCGCGGTGATGACCGCGCTCGCCTATCTGGGCTTGCCCCTGCTGACCTGGTTGGCGCTGAGGGCGCGGCGCGACCTGATCGTCGATCTCTGGTGCGGCGGCGGCTTGCTCGCCAGCGTGGGCTGGTTTCTGTCCAGCCTGCGCGGCCAGCTGTCCGACTGGCTGACGCTGGCGGTCGGCTACGCCTTCCTGATCGGATCGATGGTCGCGCGCGCGCAGGCGCTGCGCATCAGCCTGGCGCTGCCCGATCGGGCGCGGCAGATGGTCGCGCTGGCGGCGCTGTCCAGCCTGGCCTTCTGCCTGGCGCAATGGCTGGATGCCCATTTCCTGCGCGGCATGATCGTCCGGGTCTCGGTCTGTCTGGCGGCCGCCGGACTGACCTGGCTGGCGTGGCAGCTGTCGCGCAGGGAGTCGAGCCCGGCCGCCGGCTCGATCGCTGTCACCTATGCCCTGATGAGCCTCGGTTTCCTTGCCCTGGTGGTGCAAAGCGCGCTCGACGCCGGCGCTCCGCGTGCCAGCGGCTGGAGCAATTACTGGACCGTGCCGCTCATCTCCAGCATGGTCACGGCCGTGGTCGGCCATTTCGGCTTCGCCGCCATCGTGTTCGAGCGGGAGAAGCGGGCCGAGGTGGAGCGCATCCGCCGGCGTGCCCAGCAGGACGAGAGCCGCCAGCTCGAGAGCCGGCTGCGGCAGTTGAACCGTCAGCGCGATCTCGCCGTTGTCGCCTCTTCACTCGGACATGAGCTCAGCCAGCCGCTGGCGGTGATCCGCGTGCATGCCGAGGTGGCCCAGCGTGGCATCGCGCGCGACCGCCTCGACGCGCAGCGCCTGCGCGAGACGCTGGAGAAGATAGCCGCCAATACGCGGCGATCGATGCAGATCCTGCGGACGGCGACCCAGTTCATCGAGGAGCGACCGGGCCAGCGACGACGGCTGGAGCTGGCATCGGCGGCCCGCGAGGCCTGGGAGCTGCTGGAGGACGATGCGCGCCAGCATGGCATCGAGCTGCAGCTGAGCTGCGCCGATCCGGCCATCGCGGTCTGCATGGATCCGGTTCACCTCTCGCTGGTGCTGTCCAACCTGCTGCGCAACGCCGTCGAGGCGCTGGCCGGGCACGAGGGGCGGCGCCGGATCGAGATTGACATCCGCCAGCAGCAGGACCTGGCGCTGATCCGCATCCGCGACCATGGCCCCGGCCTGCCGCCGGCCCTGCTGGGGCAGGTCGGATTGCCGTTCCGTACCGCCAAGCCCCATGGCCTGGGTCTGGGGCTGGCGATCTGTGCCACGCTGCTGCGGCGTGCCAATGCCGGCCTGGAGCTGGAGAATCATCCCGACGGCGGCGTGATCGCGACCGTCACCTTGCCCGTCCACCACGAACTGCTGCCGCGATGAGCCATCCCAGAAACCGCCCGCCCGTGACCGTTGAGGAAGAGCGCTTGGCCCAACGCTGTGCGCAAGGCCGGGTCATCGTGATCGACGACGATGCCGATTGGTGCGACGCGATAGCCAGTGCACTGGATCTCGAAGGCTATGCCTGGGAGAGCCATGCGAGCGCGCTGGCGTTCCTGTCCGCGCAGCCGCAACCGGCGTTTCCCGGTCCTTGCTGCATCCTGTGCGACGTCCGGATGCCAGGGATGGATGGGCTTGAACTCCAGCGCCGCCTGCTTGAGCAGACCACGACCCCGTTCCTGCTCATCAGCGGTGAAAGCGGCGCCAGGGAGGCGGCCATGGCGTTCCGGGCCGGTGCGCTCGACTTTCTCACCAAGCCCGTGGCACTCGACAAGCTGCTGGAGGCGATAGAGCGGGCGCTGGTGGTCAGCCGCGAGCGCCAGCGCCGGGCCGAGACCATGGCGGAGATGCGCCAGCGCGTCGCGCGGCTGACGCCGAGGGAGTTGCATGTCGTGCGGCTGGTGGTCGCGGGCCAGACGAATCCGGAGATCGCCACGACGATGCATGTCGCGCTGCGAACCGCCAAGCTCTACCGGCAGCGGGCGATCGAGAAGCTGGGGGTGGGCACGTTGGCCGACCTGGTGCGCATGGCGGATGCGCTCGGGATCACGCGTGCGCAAGATCCGTGAAGTCTGCCCCATGGGGTGATTTCCCTGATCTGACCAGGCTGGTAGATTTGCCTGATGATGCGCAAGATGGTCATTTCTAACAGCCCTCAATCTGATTTTCATCAGATTTCAAATCCGTTGCAGCGTCTGTCCCTGGCGGACGAGCTGCCGGATCAGCGCCTCAACGGCGCGCGGGTGTTGCTGCTGCAGGACGAGCCTGGTCCGGCCTCGGTCCTGGTGGGCGTGCTGCGCCAGCAGGGCTGCCATGTCATGGTCGCCAGGAGCTCGTGCCAGTTCTTCGAGATGGCGCTGCAAATGAGCCCCGACCTCATCGTGTTGCACCTGATCGGGTCGGTGATCGACGGGCCGGCCCTGTGCGCCGCCCTGAAGACCGCTCCATCGGTGGCGGCGATTCCGGTCATCTTCATCACGGGGCGCCTGGATGCCAGTGCCCGGGTGCGCAGCCTTGCGGCTGGGGCGGTGGACCATATCCAGGCGCCGTTCGACTGGCGCGAGGTCCTGCTCAGGATGGTGGTCCATTGCTGGGGCAGGGCGTCCGGCCTGGCCTGTCAGCGCACCCGCACCTTGATGCGCAGGCGCGCGATGGGGTAGCCGGCGCCGTGCAGCGCAGTGAGCAGCGCGGGCGTGAGCTGGCGGATCTTGACGCCGATGGCCGGGTTGCCGACCAGCAGGCACCAGTTGTCCTCAGCGACCGGGCCGGCCTGGACCTGCGCGCGCAGGCCCGGCTGCAGCAGCGGTCGGATGACCTCGAGCATCTGCTGCGACTGGCGGATGCGTGCGCTGACGCGCGCCAGTTCGGGATTGGCCTGGAAAGCCTGCTGCA
>JACCEC011989479.1_pt1 | contig 18021 bp, 11 predicted proteins | sample 7450121 | NCBI WGS metagenome assembly JACCEC01 (sample SAMN15323455, study PRJNA562643) | freshwater metagenome | isolation source: river surface water | place: USA:Blue River Watershed | collected 2017-08-18 | reverse complement strand
TGGGCATAGGAATGAGGATTCAAAATCGATGACAGCCGAAATCATGACAAAGGTCAGATGAACCCTATACTGATTATCAACAGATTGAAATTGCCTATTGGGAGGGAAGAGTGTTCAAGAAGCTGCGTAATTGTCTACAGTTTTCGCGGTTGATAAGGATAAGCTTGGATTATTTTTTGATAGATCTTCAGTCATAAGGTGAGGTATTAAGTGGAATGTTGTTGCTCAAGTTAAGCACTTACTTTGGACCGAATTGATTGAGTCATTTTATTCAAAAACAACATTGTTACTGGTATGTATTTGTTTTAAGTCATAGTTGTTTTTCTGCTTATGTAATGATCATATTTAATGCATAATTCCCATTTGAATCAATCCTTTCTTTTATGTTTTATTTACCACTTGTGAAATATGTAAGGTCGCTTGACCCATTGTAAAGGTTGTATCCCCGAAAGGTTATCTCCAAACGTCTCTTTTGGCCATTTATGTTTGACCCCGTAATACATCTCTGAAAGGTTATCCCCAAACCTCTCCTATCACTTCTGTTACTCCGTGACAACTCCAACTACTTGTCATCTCCGTCAGCTCTTAACAGCAATCACCAAACTGGTACCAATGTCATTTCGGCATCAGCCTTCTTCCTCGATCGCTTTTTCTTTCTCCAATCTTGTCCTATAATTCTTTAAGTTCAGCACTTCCATCTCCCAACGCGGAATGAAGACAATGATTGGATATTCTTTAACATGAATTTCTGCTGGGCAATTTGCTGCAGTAGTAATCCATTTCCCGGAATCGCGTACTATCTTCAATGCATCAGTCAACTGTTCTAACCATTTTGGTATTTTTTTATTGGCAACCTCTTTATCTTGCATTTTGTTGCATATAGTTGGATAATACATTCCTGCGATCTCGTAAGCCAAAATATTAGTCCTGTTCTTGTCCCATTTCGTGGTATCACATAGATCTCCGTCGTCGTAATCGTAACGGAGTTCTCGTCTTAGCATTGCATCGGTTAGGCCAACCTCACGGAAGTGTTGAGTTTTCTTTGTTGGCTTCGTAATTCCATACGAGTTTTGTGCAATCGAATCAAGAATACTTTTCAATGATTCCCACGTGAATCCAGGTACAAGTCCAATGTCTTGTACCATACCTGTTGTCATACTTAGCATATTGTTGTAATCTCCAGTACCAGTACACTTGACAATGTTGAGCACGCGCTGTTCAATTTGAGCACATAAATCGTTCACTTTTTCATCACGTGGGTTATCTGAGAGTATTCCTCGAAGTTGAATGAAGTCATAACCAAGGCGCAGCAAAGAAATCTTGGCAGTTGGCATATCTACTTCGAGAGCTCGGTCTGTATCTTCCTTGTCTTCATCTGCTTGTTCTTCAGTTGGAATTGTTTTATCGAATTTAAGGCTAAAGTTGAACGCCGGTTCTGTTGATTTCAGTCCCAACCAATCATCTACAGTCTTTTTATGGCTCAAATAGGTCGAGTCTGTCAATTTCTCAGGCCTTGGCTCCAAAAACAAAGCAAATGCGCATGCAAGGTCTATGAAATATTCTGGAGATTCAACTGGATTCTTCGGGGCAGTTTCATAGTAGTTTTTCATTTTCCAGCTATTCAACTCAGTTCCCTCAGTAGTGTCTGATGTTAGGGTTACGTGATCCATTGACTTGTCACCTTTTTCGATGTATGGGGGCTGGGCGATGACACCACCCTTTACCAAGTGTCTCGAGAGCTTTCCATCTTTCAAATCTTTAAGTGCTCTGACAACTGGCCAGATAGCAAAAAGGAGAGTCGAAAAGCTTTCACTAGAGTCTTCTTTGACCAACGAATCAGGCATGAGAGCTTTGAGCCCTTGCGCAAATTTTGCTTTTAGAGATTTCAGCTCTGCGATCGCAGCAATTTTTAAACCTTCAGTCAGAGAACAAGAATCTGTGTTTATGCCTTCAATGAGACTTTCATAGTTCTTAGTGTGCCTGTGGAAGTTCTCTAGGATGATGTCGGGCTTCAATCCATAGATATCAAGGAGTTTAATTGCAGAATAATTCACCACTCGGTAAACTGGAATGAACCTATATGCTCCTGCCACAGCACCCTTGACAGCTTTCCCTTTTTTGCTGACATTGGTCTTCGCAGCCTTAGTAAGCGCAATAGAATAGTCATGCAAACTTGCATACAACATTGCTGCATTGGACGCGGGCAATAAAACACCAAAACTGTATTGAGTACACATAAAAATAAAGAAGATTATTGACTGTCTCACTCACTGAGTTGTTTCATATGTTTCACTAATGTCATATTCTCAAGTTTGGCCATCAATGAGAGGACATTCATTAGTTCATCCAACTTCGCTTTCACCCGATTAAGTGTCTTTGCTGGATTGTCATGTGCCTTTCCTCTTGTGTCTGTCTTCGTAGGGACATATTGCCTCGGATCATCAAGTGAGGCGTCAGCAAGTTTTGCAAGAAAAATTGTTGTAGCCATCAATCGAAGAATGTCATCAGTGAAGTAATTCTTAGTCCGATTAACTGGATAAAAGTTTGACGCCAGTGCTTCATGAACCTTGAGATCACTATCTTCTGGAATGATTCTGCAATAATATCGCAAAATTGCAAGAATGATTTGACTGGAGTCTGTATCAAATCTGTCATTGGGTTCAGTTAAGTTGTAATAATCAAGCATCAATAGGTGGCCAATTTTTGGAGCAATCATGATGATGTTGGCAATAGAAGTGTTCATTCTGTCTTCGCCTTTAGATTCGCTGTTTAGACCCGGATGGACGAATATAGAGTCGATAGTATTGAAAAAGGGTGGTCGGACTTTCCCATCATCTTTGGGGTCTTGTTCGCTTGCTTCTGTAATTTAGGTATCAAGATTTTGAATCAGGTGATGGGCTCATCTATGTTCAAATGATTCATTGCAATATTACCTTTTGCAGACTGTTCAGGTTCGTTTTGATTAGATGAATTTCCTGTTACTATGGACATCATAATTTAGAACGAGATAATTGGATCATCTGAATCAAAAGGAGCTACTTGTCATTCTTACCTTCATTTTGATCTCTACTATTCGTAATAGTTGATGAGGTAAATGGTGCGGATGCAAGAAGGTATCTCATGTTACTGTTTGTTTGTGGATCAAATGGTCTCAGCACATACTCCTTCAATTGTTGGTGATCAAATAACGTAGGGTAATTGTAGAGTGATCTCTCGTTTTCTTCATCCATTGCACTTTTATTTCTCTTAGAAGAAGCTTGTTGCGTATGAAAGGCTCCAGAGAAGTACTCATCGACATCACCAAATCGGGGTGCGCTTGTAATGAAATTGGCCTTGAGAGAAGCTTTCAAAGGACGTAGTATTTTGCTGTTGATCTCATCGAACACATGGGGCTTGTTTGAGTTGAGTTTTTTTAGACTTGCGTCTTTGCTAATCGCTCTCATGCATTCAACTCCTTCTGTGATGCTTCCTATTCCATCACTGAAACCATAGACATCTACACTCCACGATTCTGTCCAAACTTTGGGCTTACTCGCAGGATCACTCGCATGCATTTCTTGTAGAACACATTGAAAGCTCTCACTTGGAATGTCTTCTTCATGGATAAGATTCAGGTGAACGAAATAATCCCAGTTCATCGTGGTGGCTGTTGATGCAATTCCGGTGTTCTTATCAAAGTACTGTCCAATGAGGTCTTGGATTATTCCAATGTTCCTATGTTTCCCTTCCCATGCCATTCCTCTAAATGGCATTTTTGACTTTCGATCTCCACAAAACCTCAAGAAAAAACGCATCTCTGCCATGACAGTCATGTTGCCGTCTGCGGTTTTGTCTGATGGTTTCAGTTCTGTCTTCTGCAAATCCTTTTTGGCTTGTTCCCACTCTTTGCTTAGTCCAGTCAATTTAAAGAACTGATTTTTTACTTCCATAGAATTCAAGTCCTGCTTCATTATCTCTTTGTATTTGCTTATTGTCTGAATAAACCAATCCAGCTGCTTCGTTGGAGTTCGTGCCATTCCAGGCTGAATTTTTCTATCCCCAGCAAGCGGAATCAGCGCGATCTTGTGATCTATATGCTCGGCCCTATAAGGATCAGTAGGCATGATGAAGAATGCCATATCATGCTCGGGTCGGCGCTCGTAGATAGAAGGCTTCACGCGTTTCACTTCATGTCCTGTATAGTTCAGACTGACCTCTGAGGCCATTTTGTCATAGAAGGTGTTGTTATGATTGACGTCAGGATAAGACAATAAAATGTTTCCACTTGATTCTTGGTATGCTGCTAGTATGAACGGGCACCACGTAACGTTTATGTCAATGCGATCAGTGACCATATGCTCCTCTTTGAATTTCTGTTTTTTCTCATCTGTCATGTCAATACCTGGGCTGTTTAAACCTGACACATTAAGTGGAGTGTTCGGTAAGATGTTCGAAGTCGAATAACGTGGTTGCTTCATTGGTGCAGGAGTCGATGGTGGATTAGGAAGAGCTTTGTTTGCATCTGGTGTCTCAATTCCATTCAATGCATCATTGGGAGATATCTGTGGCAATTGGCGGTCATAGTTTGCACTATTCATTTTGGTGTTGACTTTTGGTGTAGCCAACACCCGAGCTTTCATGGGGGACACAGCAGCAGTTGCTGTTGTATTGTCCTTGGAAGCAGCAGTTGTAGTAGGTCGTTCAGCAGCTCGTTCTGTAGGAACTGGAAAATAATGGTATACATTCGATGAATCTTTTAGTGTAGAATGATAAGAAAGCATAGATCCAGACAAAACACTCCGGTCTGAATCATATGATGTAACATCAATATCATGTACTGCAGGATTCCATGGATCAGATACAGACGAACTTCCATTAACAGAGCTTTCACTTGAACAGCTTTCAAATCTCGGAAAGCTTCTTTTGTATATCAAAAGATTGTTGCTAAGCAGGTTGGATGGATGATTCTTACCTTCTTCCTCATTTCCATTACTACTACGCATTACATTAAGCTCTGTAAATGAAAGCGAGAAATTACAAAAAGTTCAGTGTAAATTCAGACCTAAATGAGCTGTTCACATAATTCTGAACTCAATTAGTCTCGAATAAAACTTACTGGCAGTATCTGCCACTTCAATGCAATGGTGTAAGTGAAAATTTAAATCTAAATGAGCAGTCAATATAATTCATAATATAGTTAGTTTCAAACAAACCTCACCAGCAACATCAGCCACTTCAGCGTGTACTTCATCATGAGTAGAGTCTACATCTATTCACAATAATACAAATTCAGAATAAATTAAGCAGATCATCTGCATTTAAATAGTCTTCATTATCAAACACTCACCAGCGTTGTTGTCTTTTTTATGTTTAATGAAGCATTGAAGGGCAATAATTCAGAACAAAATAAGTGCATTATTTGATTCCAAAACATATGAAGCGGCCATACCATCAACTGTTTCTGTCTTCTTTGTAGCTTTGGATTCGCCTTCAGTAATCAAATGCCCTATCATTCAATGAAATAGAGGTAAGATATGTCATTAGTACGAGCGATCGGTTCTGTCACATAAGTTACCTTTGTATTGACCTGTCTCTTTCACATTGTTCAATTCGGTACAGTCCATTGGATCGTCATTTGCCTTCTCAATAGATTCAATAGTGTTTTCAGTTACTTTATCTCCTAATAAAACAAGATAATATTAGAATGTTCATGTGTTACCATATAAGCAATCAGTTGCGACCTCATAGTTTACCTTTGCGATCACTTTTCTCTTTGGTGTCAGCAAAAGCTGTGCGATCGATCGAATCATCTCCATCAACAGCATTGTCCTTACGACACTTGTCTTCCATGGCGACTGTCTCACCCGCTATGGCGGTTTCAACAACAGGTGCGTTGTTCGTCGCATTTTCATTGGTCGGATTGGCAATGCTTTCGTCGTTTGCATCATTATTCGTTCGTTTTGGCCTTGTACTTCGTGGCGTGAGCGTTCCAGCCGATGAGGACTGCGCCTCTGAGGTCTTGCGTTTCGATCCCTTCTTCGATTTCTTCATCGTTGTGTCGGGTTGCGTTGGATCGTCGGTTGTCAGTTATGTAGTCGTCAGTGCGTTTGTTGTTGTGTTACACATGTGGTCGATTTGGCGTGGCTGCGCTTTTGCACGCTGCTCGCTCTGCACTCTGCTCAATTGCTCGCGCACCGCTATTATAAATCACAGTGGTGATAGGAGACGTATGCTCTATGATGTGTTTGAATACATCATATGTCAAGGAAAAAAGATCCAAAAGATCCATTTCTATGTTGGAACTGGTACGTTTATATTTTCAATGTCCATTTTGTCAGCGCATAAACACTTTATTGATTTGGCGCCAAAATTTTGACAACAGGTGTCAAGGAACAAAGATCCAAAAAAATCTATTTCCATGTTGGAATTAGTATGTATGTGTTAGTTCACCCTTTTATTTTAGCGCCAAAAATATCTTGTTGTGGCGCCAAAAATTATACCATTCACCACTCACACTGTCTCTCGCATAACTTGCTTCCATTTTCTTAAAAATCAAATGCGGTCGATGTGATGTCTCATTCGTTTGAAGTATAGAAGACAATCTGGTCCATCAACAAATTGAAAGTCATCACACAACGTTCCACCGATCAAACTTGTATCTTCGTATCCATTGCGTCGTCGTCACAGTCAACAACTGTCATCTTCACTGCCGTCGTCGCAGTCGTCGCCGCTGTTGTCGTCGCTGTCGTCGTCGTATCCGTCGCATCATCACACATCATCGCTACCGACGTCGCTGCTATCCGCTGCCACTGTTGCTGGCGTTTACATCAGATCAACTCTTAGTAAGTACAATAAGACCGCTATTGCTATTGTATTTTGGGCATCGAATTCAGTTTGTGTTTACTGTTCCATATGAGTGCTGTTCAGTCGTTGTTTGTTCTATTCCCCAGTGATTTTTATGAGATATATAAGTTATTCGTATTGCTTTGTTAACTTTATTCTGAGCTCTAAGTTTGTTGTGGTTAATGAGAAGTATGGCAATCACTAATGGTTCGACCAGGGTATTGGCAGCACATTATTCTACATCGAAGAATATATTATTGATTAAATGACATTCAAAAGATTGCATTGTATTGATCTGAAACTGGATTATTGAGTTATTTTGGTTATCATGGTTTGAAATGAAGTGATGCACTGATCTTGTTTTGACAACCGTACTGTTTGACTTGGAATGAAATGATTCGCTGATCTTGTTCCAACAACCGTATCAATGGACTTTCTGGGACCGATTAAATGAATAAAATGCGTCGACTGTGTTGTTAAAAGATGAGGCACACTCTGGGTATTCAATTTGATATTCACCAATTTCTCTACAAATATTACTGTTGCAGAATTGACTATTTTAGACATGGATGACTCAAACATTTAATTCCGAATAGGTTGATTAATTTTGTTGATTTGATTTGACAAATGCTATTATTGCCAAGTTGAATGAACTGACACGACTGGCTTATCGATATGACGTATTACTGTTAGTCTATTTAAAGGATGGTCAATCCAAACACAAAGAGATCTGGCACCAAGAGTAAAAGCAATGCCAGACTCTCAACTCCAACACATAAGACCAAACTGGAACTCCCTGAGTCTCTTTTAACAACATCAACTTTGTCATCAAAGAGCACTACAGCATCAATGAAGAAAGCAATCACAAAGATGGATCTAGGTAAAGAACTTGCTAATACATCTGATGATTCTGTTGCTGATGAGTTGGATTGGAGTACAATCGATTGGAATAGTAAGCGTTCTGTTCTAGCTGCTGTGAAGATTCTTTACAAAGATGATTGTGACGAGGATGATATCAATGAGTTGACATATGACCAATGTATCGATGAGCTCTTTGCCAGTATAACATCGATCGATGTCTGGAAAGCAAAGTACCAAGAGATGGGTGTAATGAGAGGTATGGATTATCGTACCATGGTGAATCGGACTTCTACGATGAAGAGGATGAGTAAAGACAAGCGAGCTCAAGCTGTGCGTAATCTTGTGAAAGAAATTAACGCAAAGATCGAGTTTGTCAACGATGGAGGAACATACAACCAGCGTGAACAAATCACATCAGTTCAATCCAACAAATTGAAAAACCACAAACCATCTGACAATAATGATGAACACACCGCATCATGCACTTCCGATGAAGACTCCGACTGCCATGAACCAAGCTTGACTGTGAAAAAAGTTTATGATGAAACAGGAAATGTATCTGGGGATGAGAAGAAGGCAGCCAAAAGAAATGAAAACGGTGACAGCAAGGAAGAGCAAGACCAGAAAGGTGAGCATAGTGTGTTAAAACAAATGAAGCGTGATGGTGGTAAGGGCAGTGGCTCAAGGAAGACGAAGAAACAGATGATCAATGAGATCAACTCTCTCAAGCAGATGCTACTTAATGCAACCGAGAAGTTAGAGGAAGCTGAAGAATCAAGTGAAGATGAGTCAGACTCCAAACCAAAGAAACCCAGTTCCAAAAATGTTATCATCAAAAAAGAGCCCGGCATAAAAGATGAAGACACCGAATCCGACAATGAGGATAAGGCATCTGCATTCGAAGCTGTCAAATCGAACATCAAAATCAAGGAAGAACCTTACGATGATGCTAATACCTCGGTTTTGACTGATGCAACCAATGAGTCCAGCAAAGATAGACGAACTACTGGCCATAAGAGTTCGAAGCGCAAGGTGGGTCCACATCAAGATTATGAAGGAGTCCATGATGTCCAAGATAAGTCACTCGGTGGTACTCCCAAAAAGAGCAAGAAAGAGGAACACAAACGGCCAGTGAAGAAAGAGTCTAACTCAGACTCCGAGTCTGACCTTGAAATAAGTGATCTGTTAAACCTCTCCGAGACTGCATCCAAGACTAATTCAGCCAAGAAAATGAATGTATTTGTTTCGAGTCCCTTTTACGGCCGAGTAGTTGGGCGTAAGCAGAAATGCGTCGCTGTATTTATGGAGAATAAGCCTATGCTGTGGTATTTGAAACCACTGTTCTTGCGTTGGTATCTGGACTCTCTCAGTGCTAAGCGAAAGAGATCTGAGCGTCAAGATTGGGAGATGAAATGGAAAGACACTATCGAAGAGTTCTATGCACGGAAAAATCCCAGTCCAGACGATACTCTTGCTCGAACAAGAGGCAACAAAGCAGTTACACACATTTCCTTCATTGTCAAGATGCCAGAAGATACTGACATAGAAGATGAAGTTAGGAAAGTGATGAAGGCTTTTAAGTCTTGCTTCAATCGCAAACCTGGTAAAGAGTGTCACTGTGGAGTAAAATTCTTGTCTCTTCTGATGGAAAACAATATGGAAGGTCTCCATAACAACCTACTCCAATCTATGAGCGATGGTACTGAGATTCAACCTGCAGCCGACGCCATTTCTATTGAGCTTGATAAATATATTGGACACAGTGATCTCCTCCAGTTCGAGTGGGATACACCTCTCGATAAGATGTGGACCAACTACGACATCAAAAGGTTCCTGATGACTCATATTGGTGTTACTGGCTGGGATAAGATGAGTGTCGATGAAAAGAGGGCATGCTTCAGAAACTACGTCCCCAACCAAGCGTCAGGAATCATACCAGATTGGGGAGCAATGATCAAGCGCCAATGGAACGACGGCCTTTAAACAAGTACAGACAAAAAAAAAACAATGATCACTTCGGAAAGAGATAGTCTTCTTATATCTTTCCGAATCTGCATTTTATTTCACCAGAAGCGCAACATCGAGAGCAATCACACCATCACGCTTCTTTTGTATTTATGTATTGTCTAATTGATCTAAACACTAATTCGATCATATGAAAAACTTCTTAACAGAATTCACAGCCACAATGATACTGACTATGACAGTTACAATCCTCCCTCTTTTGTTGGTGATTTGTCTCACATGTACAGTTCCATTCGCATTGAGAGTTGGATTGGGATTCATCAAATTCCTCTCACAAGTTTACGACAACTTCAGTTCACGTCTACTCGATATTTCAAAAGTCACAATGGCAGCACATCACTTCTTTTTCCATCATAATACTAGTCCATATCAAAATCAACTAACAGTCATATCATCAATTCTTATGACAAAATGGACTCTCAAGACTTCTTGTAACATGACAATTGTAATGATGTATATCATCTACACTTTTGATATCAAACGATTTGTGACAGCTCCTACTGGGTTCTACAGAGATAAAGCATTTCTACACAAGAGATCTGTTCTACGAGCTATTATGAGCTTGCTCCTTATATCCATGATATCATTGGTGCCTTTCTCTACTATGTCAATGACAAAATCAGATTCGGTATTAGATGAGCCCGTTGTTTCATTCAAAAAGCAAGATATCCTGAATGAGAGAATTATATACAGCAGTATATTCCTCCATGGTTTCTGCAATGTCATAATAAGCATGTTTCACAAACACAACAAAGATCATGTCATTGGTTTTTCAATGCCATCATTGAAACACTGGAATAGATCAATACTGAAAAAATATTGGTGCCCTGGTTCAATTAAATATCGCAACATGTCAAGATGTACGAAGACCAAGAAGCGAATGTCTGAAGATAAAACAAAAAGGTTGTATTTATGTGAAAATGAAATGGCGAATTCAGTGACTATACAACGCATTACTAAGGTAGCAGCTTTCCTCAACATTTCAATGACGTGGTCAGCTCATCAGATTCACAGATGGTGTGTATGGACAATGTGTTGGGTGCTGATGATTGCTGCTACAGTGTTGCTTTCATTTGTTCGCTGGATTGAGCGCTACTGGCTGGTTCAACAGTTAGTTCTCCTCTTTGTACAAGTAGTTTCAGTTGAGTGCTTTCTCTTTACTATCACGAGGATTCTTCTGATAATTCCTTGGAAGGCTCTCATTTGTCAGGATATTCCAATGATGCTGTGGGTAATCACCCTGGCTTGTATTGAAAAGTGGGCGGCTGTTGAAGGGATACAACTCATCTCATCTCGTCGGTGCTCTCCCAATAACAGTTTATATAGAGCTTATTCGATGGCAACAGATCCACTGTATGTGGTGTCACCGGAAGACATTGCCAGTCGTGCCAGGGAAATGAAGACAGCGCGACAACGAGAGAGACGAAAGGCTGAAAGCCTAGAGAAGAAGCAATTACGGAGGGAGACTAACAGAAAGTATAACGAAGAAAAACGACGCAGAGAAACCGCAGATGAAACAGAAGCTAGGCTGCAAGCTATACGAGAATATAGGGCATCAGCTAAAGTCAAAGACAAGCACAACATAAAAAAAGTAAGAGAGAGAAGAAATCTGTCGCATGAAGAGATTATAACCAGAAATACAATCAGAACAGAGATTAAGAGCAATCGATTAAAAAAGAGAAAAGCTGAGACTGAAGTTGAGACTGAAGAAAAGAGATCCTCGTTGCGACTACGGATACAGGCTTTCCGAAATAGGCAATGCATAAACTTACAGATAGGTGCTCGAATCAGAGATTTAATGAAGAATGCATTGGATGCACTGCATGTCACAAACACAGATTCGACCAACAAAACAAACAGAACACATAAGGCTCGAATCTGTATTATTTGTGACTGTTTCATCAAGGGGGTGCACGAAGACGGAGTCCCGTCTATATCTGGTAGAGAGATCAAGTGTCATTTCAACCGCCTTAGTGTCAACAGCTACCAAGAGTTTCACAAAGTTACTTTGAAACCAAAGTTAATTGAATATTATGAGGTCAAAGGATTCGAAGGCATGCTCCTATCTAAAAATGCAACAAAACTACGAAAAGATACATACCCCATCTGTCTAGAGTGTAAGCCCCAAATGACAAAGGCACGCAGAGAATCAGATAAACCCCCAACATATTCAATTGCGAATGGATTTGCTATCGGCTGCATTCCCAAGTGGATAGAAAAATCGAAAGGAGGTGTGTGGAAGATTATCATAGATGAAACTGTTAACCCAGTTATGAAGGCTCTCATGGCTCCAGTGAGACCATATGGATGGATCTTCCAACACAGCGGCGGATGTCAGAAATCGATTATTGGCCACTACACTTTTTTTGAGACAGATCAATCTGTCATTACTGGTGTTGCAAATTGCCTCAAACAATTCAATGCAAACAATATCTTTGTCATGATCTGCGGCAGTGTAACACATGGACAAAAATGTGCCATCTTGAATCAGTCATATGTTGACCTCGATATGTACACTGACTTGCGCAGATGGTTTATCGAGAACAACGAACACCCATCCTTCAAAGGACAAGCAATGCCAAGCGATGTTGGAGTTCTACAGCCAATATTCATTCAAGACAGCAGAGACAGTACTGAATGCGTGTCAAAAGATGCAGAAATAGAAAATGCTTTTGGACACGAATATTGGACATTTTCTACTGCTCAAGATCCCACAGAAGATACCTCGGTGTACCAGACAACACAAAAGTTTGCATGTGCTTTGATCAACAAGACTATGCCAAAGTTGCTAGTACAAGGTGGTGAATATGCAAAAGAGCACGAGGTTGAAATAGAAGCAATATTGCCATTTGCATTCCCATATGGATTGGGAGGGCCAAAAACAAAGAGGAGAGCGCATGTACCCATCGGAGATTGTATTCAGAGGTACTTTCGGCTTGCCATGCCTCAATTCATGGCGGCTGACGTCATCCTTGTATTGCATCAAATTTATTCACGTCAGTTAAGTTTTAGAAGTGGTGTCATGACATGCAGAGGCAAATATAGAAATGTCAACAACTTTGTACGTGTTCTCAGTAGAATGAAACCATCTGATTTTGATCCAGAACAAACTAATAGAGATCCTACAAATAACCCAGATGTCTCCCGGATAGTGTCATCAATTACAACAGCTTGCAAAGCCATGGGTCACACTGCAGAACATGCAGCGATGGCAAGACAGAAGCAGTTTGCCATGATGGATCTCTTTGGCATGACAAGTCTTTTTCTCACGATCACCCCAGATGACGAATGTAGCTTCAGAGTGCGACTATATGCAGAGCCAGATAAAGAGGTGAGTAATCATAGAACAAAATGAGTCAGTCATTTCGTTTTGAAAAGCCTAATCCTTATACAAGCATACTTTACCAGATATCCGAGACTGGGAAGCTTGTGAAAAAGACAAAGAGAAACGTCAAAGAAGGAGAACAACACGTCCAGGAGCATGTTCCATTGAATACCAGCACATAATAGAAGTGTTTGTCAAATGTCTTCTTCGATGGAACCCAAAGACTCAGAGATCTGAAGGTGAAGGGATTTTGGGAGATGTCATTGCGTTTGCACCTGCTCACGAAGAACAGGGAAGGCACACCCTTCACACGCATTGCCAAGTATGGGTGAAACAGTTGAATAGTGAAGTACGACGAGATCTATTTCAGGCTGATCCTATCAAACAAACAAAAGCTAGACAGGCCTTTTATGACTATGTTGATACGATAATGAGATCGTCATATTCTACGCCTCTGAGTTTTGATCACGTTTGTGTCCCAATAAATGGAGGCGAATCCAACCTCACCAAACATCTCCACGAGAGAGAGCTTCAAACATTCAGAGATGCTCGTCACCAAGAGCTGTGGAAAGATATACCAGAAGGCTGTATTATTCAATGCAGAGCTTGCCATACCAGAATGTCTCCTGTTCACGCTGTCACGAAAACATTTTGTCAGCGAATGGAGTCTTATGGGATTTCAGATACGACGCGCCCGCCACAACAATTATTAGAGAATGCACACCTGAGAGATGCATCAATAACAAATGCTCAGCTCGATGCAGCCGCATATTGCTACTCCTACGATGTCTTGGCAAACTGCGACGAGGCCCCAGTTCACTATGAAAATACAGTTTGGAATGACAGTGAAATGCGAGAACTACTGCTTCAGCATCGCTTCGAACACCATGCGATGTGTCATTGTATGAGTTGTTTTAAGAAGGGGAATGAGTGTCGTTTCTTATTTCCCTTCAAGTGCTGTGCATCAACAAGGATATATCCTGATGAAATAGACAAGACACCAACAACCCCCTGGCATTGCCTTAGCGACCCTGATATTATGTGGATGTCACCTTGGATACTCACTACAAAGAGAGACCTCGGAAGTGAATATATGAACACATTTAATCATGCTCTATCAGGAGTTTTCAATTGCAACACAAATGTTCAAGTGGGTGATATCTGGCAGATATTTTATTCAACTCTCTATGGATCAAAATCAACACAGAAGGAAGATAGTGAGAGAGTACAGAGGATCCTCCAATGCGTAGCTCGGAGACTGTTGAAAATCGAGGAACGTAAACTTTTGCAAAATGACAAATCAAACGACAAAGACGAAACATTCTCACAATCACTTGGAATAATGTTGTCAGGGCTCCAAGCAGCAACATCTCGACACTGCATAAGTGCCACCATGGCTCACCTCATTGTGTCATTGGGTGGAACAAGATTTCAATTTTCACACGAGTTTGGAACTTTACTAGTATCACAGTTGGAAGCCACTCTCAAAGGTGAAGAAGCTGATGTATACATCAAGAGAACAGAAATCAAAGGAGATACACTGCTATGGCATGATTCTACCAGCGAAGACTACATTTATCGTCCAGACAGTTTGCAGCATATATGTGCTTACTACATGGCTATGCACTACCAGAAAGTGATGAAACCTCGCAAAGTATTACAAGAAGTGTTATCAAATTTTAATACATCATTCTTTCACAAGACATCGGCAAGTGACACACACCATATCGACAATACAGCATCAGATGCTTCGCCTCATGATGGAGATGAGACCACTACCATAGCTCTTGAATTCAATACTAATCACCCAAATGCGCCAATCACACAATTAGTAAAGCGTAAGAAATGGGTCGTACCAATCACATATTACGACGGAGCAGCACTGTGCGGCTTAGCAAACCTCAACATTGACAGCGCAAGTAGTACTTCCAAGTCAAGCATCATCATAGACGAGTACAGAGAAGATTATGCGAGGATTGCGCTATTGATGTTCTACCCTTATCGAAAACTTGAAGACATCATGATAAATGGGAGCTACTGGGCAGTTTTCAAACGTGAATTGGATCTATATCGACAGGAGAAAGAAACAACTATGTGGAGGAAGGGATTCAGCATCTTACAGAACATTGAAAATAGAAAAATGCTGCAATCTCATAGAAACAATCTAGCAGATGAAATCACTGACAAGACAACCAACCGATGTATCGGGCAAGGATCAAGATCCAAGGCAAAATCAAACAAGACGCCCAAAAAAGTATTCGAAGAGTAAGTATTACCATCAAATCGGAACAAAATGAATAAATCATTTCGTTCCGATTATTATGTTCTGTATTGATATTGCCTTTACTCGCATCAGCTTCTCTAATGCTAACTCACGGATTTCATTGTGTTATAAGATTTCTTGACATTGATATTTCAGATGATGAAGACGATCCCATCAAAGAATATTCTGAACTCCCTATGACTCACGACGAGATCATCAACAACTGTGGATTTGATAGCAAAAATATGATAACACCTTCAAGTACTATGAAGGGATCAGCTGTTCAACTCGGTGATAATGTAGACAATCAAACATCACATATGTCTCAGGAACAGCATCTTAACAACAGTACACAGTCTCCAATCAACATGCGAGTTCGATTCAAAACAGTCTTGAAACTTCTAGAAGGAGCATTGGTAGGATTCATCGAGTATATTGACTTCGAGAACTACGTGAATGAACAAAATGCCGATACGTCTACAGCTGAATCGCCAACAATTGCTGGTGTAGCAAAAAAGCTGGCTTTACGAGATGGAACAATATTAGATGAAAAGCAGTACATCACATATGAAATCATATGCTGCACATTTTTACTTGACATGCTGAAAGAGACACATACAAATTTTAAACTGATGCAGGCTACAACGAGCAATGCAATCGAACAACTACCCAATAGTATTCAAAAGTTGAAAAAACAATTACATGCTAGAGGAGGCAAAGACCAGTTGCGTCTCTTTTTGACAGGACCTGCTGGTGCAGGAAAAACAACAGCGCTCAAAGCAGCCGAACACTTCTGCTTCGAATTTTGTTCATTCTGTGGCATACCGTGGTATCCCACGACATTTTTCTACACGGCTTACACAGGTGCAGCTGCATCAGCATTTGGAGGACGTACTATTGTGACTGCTTCAGGTATGTCATCTGGAACCCTAAACGACACACAAATTAAAGAATGGGAGAGATGCAAAATACTTGTAATAGACGAGATATCATTTATGTCTGAAAACGAGCTCATAAAGTTGGATAACAGGCTTCGACGGTACAAAGACAGGAACAAGCCTTATGGAGGGTATTCGGTCATCTTTGGTGGAGATTTCAGGCAGCTACAAAACAACACAGAAAAAAAACAATTACTATATTCCAGAGATTCACAGCGAAAGTTTGAGACTAACCTGAATGGGATTATCATACTTGATAATGAACACAGGTTCAAAAACGATAAAGAATTCGGACGACTATTAAAACGATTCTGGGCAGGAGACCTCACCAGAGAAGACAGAGACCTCATCAATTCAAGAAAGGTAAATGGGACTACTGTCAAAATCCCAGACATTCTTTCATGTAAAGAAGATTGGAGCTATGCGTGTCCATACAACAAAGAGAGAAATGCCATAACAGCCAGCATTTTCAAGAAGCATGTTGAGAACACACATCCCATGGCAGGAAGCCATGAGAATCCACCTCAACATACCCTCATAATAGAAGGGTATTTCCAAACCAAACCAACCAATGACACACACAGCGAACGGGTCAGGAATGTGATTAGACATAGGATTGTGACTTCATGCGGAGACAATGACATTGAATACGGCAATAGGAAAAAGGCAGACCCATCATTGTGCTTATATCATGGGATCCATTTAATATGTGTCACAGACAACAAAAACATGAATCAAAATCCACCAAGAGGAAACGGTACCGTTGTTAAATTCATCTCAGCCAAAATCAAACACATGGCTCCTTCGTACAAGGTCAAGATATACAACGGAAGAAAAGTATGGACAGTAAATGCAATTGATGTAGAATGGCTCAACGTAGAATTAGTCGACAATCATGAAGAACTTGACAACATACAAAAAGAAATAGATGCTACAAGAAACAGAACAGATACAAACAAAAGAGATCAAAGAGAGAAATTAGACAACCTACAAAAGCTACTAGAAAAGAAAACACAACAGAGAAGATTTCAAATAAAGCCAGAAAAGAAAGCAGTGACAATCAACCTCAAAGTATGTAAGGGATCAATGATTAACAAAGAATACCACTACCACATGCTCCTCTTCCCAGTGAATATATGCACAGCATTAACTGGGCATAAGCTACAAGGAAGATCCAAAGATATAGTCATTATTTCATCCTGGCCAAGACGACAAAGCAGAGCAGCATTCATAAACTGGGAGTATGTTGTGCTTTCCAGGGTCAGGTCACTCAACGGTTTATATCTATTTGAAAAACTCCAATATAACACTTCATATGCACCAACAGAAGAGTTCACTGAATTCATAAAAAGGGCGAAACGAATGGAAAGAAAATTGATATCTTCGCGAGAACAAAACATAAAAAACCACAACAGAAATCACAACAAATAGAGATTCCAACTCGAACGAGATTAGCAGCTCAACTCTTTCAAAACCACTACAGAATCACAACAAGTAGAGATTCCAACTCGAACGAGATTAGCAGCTCAACTCTTTCAAAAATGATCATTCTAAAAATAATAAAGAATTTCAATATTTCACCCATCGCGCGAGGGGGTGGGGGAGTCCTTGGGGCGAAAGGACGGCTGTGGAAGGAAGGCGGAGAAAATAACCAAGTCATCTCATTCAAATTAAAAAGCTTAACGGAGAAACACTATAAAACGCATGGTGGGCGTGCCCTCAAATTTAAGTGGGCGCGCCCTCAACCGCGAATATTCTTGGGGCATTCCAGTGGGCAACTGAGGGCA
>JACCEC012991096.1_pt1 | contig 18023 bp, 13 predicted proteins | sample 7450121 | NCBI WGS metagenome assembly JACCEC01 (sample SAMN15323455, study PRJNA562643) | freshwater metagenome | isolation source: river surface water | place: USA:Blue River Watershed | collected 2017-08-18 | reverse complement strand
ATCCCGCATGTATCCCGTGTTGTTACCACCCTTGCGGTAGTAGTTGGCCGGATACTCGACAGCTACCCAGTTAGCCTTGATCTTATTGGCCTGAGGCTGGTAGTTAAACTTGAACTTGGAGTAGTCACCGATCTTGAGCAAGTAGTTGTTGACCTCATAGATGGCATCACTCTTTTCAGAAGGTTCTCCACTGAAGACAATCAGAGACAGGGGGATCGTTTCAGATTCATTATCCAGCCTGTCAATATAGATCGTTCCCTGGGAAGTAGAATAGTTTCCCAGCTTTCTTACTACCGTGGCGCCATTGATCCTGGCCACAATGACCAGTTCAAACTCGTCATAGCTCTTGTCAATATCGGTAACCGAAAGCTCCAGGGCAGAACTTACGTTCTCATGCGTGAACAAAGACTGTACTTCAGAGAGACCGATATAGCCGGTAAACCTCACACCGTTTTCGGTATAAGCAAGCGCAACCTGGTAGGAGCCGTTGGGCAGCGTACCGGAGATCGATCCTTTCTTCAATACCAAACAAGGCTGCTTAACCAGCGGGGCCATCCGGATCTTTTCACAGTCAAGCTGGTCGGTGCAGTCATAGACATAACAACCCGTTGTCGAAGTTGACTCGATGGTTACGCAGCTGCTGCCTTTGGTGACTGTACCGATGTTACTGGAAACCTTTACTGAATCCTCGTAAGCACAAACTGTCTTGGTTTGTCCCGGGCGTACTGAGACCGTTTGCGTGGTATTATCCAAATCGGTGTATGTGGCAATAATGTTTGTACCTAAGAAAGAAGATTGTTGGTTAGGATCCATGTTGGTTACCACCACACCCTGGTCATTGCTGAACGAAACCGACACGTTCGCTGTATCAGACTTTACGTAGACCCGCTGCAGTGGTGTCAAACAACTGTGACAGGTCCACAGGTCTTCAACCGTAATACCGGTCACCGGGTTGACAAACGTGCTTCTGATTACCTTGTCAACGTAATATGATGTTTCTCCGGCCGGGATGAATACCGACAACGGAGCATCGTAGGGAGTTCCTGAAGGTGTGTAGCCTGGAGGCGGAGTATAAAGTCCTGTCTGACCAAAAGCAGTAGGATTCATGATACTGTTTCCTGCTCCTTGAAGCCATCCAAACTTTACCGTGACACCTCCGGCCGGGGCGGGAGCATCCAGCTCAAAGCGGATACCCTGGCTACCCTGCTTGGTACAGTTATCATCATCACAGTCGAACACAAGACGACCGCTGACTACAGTACCAGAAGACTTGACCGGCGGGTTCTTGATCGTATAGGAATAGACCGACAGTGCTTGCGTTAGTGTTTCACCACTGACATACTTGCGTTTGCATTTGTAGGGGATGTTGTCCAGATCGATAAACCGGTCCGGGTTAAGTCCATCTGCCCAGTACACCGGACGCTCACAATCGTAACGTTTACGTGAGGCTCCAGTGATCAGGTTACTGCGTTTGAAGTTCAAACATCGATCGTTGATCTTCTTCTCATACGTACATTGACTCTCGTCAAAGATCCCGATCTCAGAGTCCACGTCATCGGTCATGAACAAGACCCACTGGTCATCGGTCAGATGTATGGCGCCAATCAGCGGGTAGGGTAACTTGACACACGACAGGTTAGCTGGTTCGTTACCGATCACACCTACCTGGCCATCGTGAGAGTTGTTGACTGCGTTACGGGCATGTGTCCACAGACCTTCACCGACAAAGGTGTCGTTATAGTCTTTTACCATTCCTTTGGTGAAGGTATTGGTAACAGCTCCCGGGTTCTGTGATTGTTCAGCCATGTTTTACTTGTAGCTTCTTCTTGTCTAAATATTCGTAGACCAGTCCGGTGATATATCCCGCGAGCCAGGCCTGAGCTTCCTCGTCAGTCACGTCCCGGTCTACGGTGATCCGTACCGTAGCATGGAAGACTTCGTGGGCAATCGTATTGTGGGTCAGGTAATCCTTGTGAAGCAAGAGAAAGTACTTCTGCATCCCGATCATCACTACCGCTCCCTCTGCCTCGGGTCCAAACGTATCATTGACTTTATACTTCTTGTACAGCTTGTCTGCTTCCTTGGTCACACTGTCCACGACAGCGATACCCAGTTCGCAGCTGTAAGTCGAAAGCTTTATCTTCTTGATCGTTGCCATCAGAAACCGTCTGTGCTTTTGAACATATCATAGTACTTAGAGTACATGGCTTTGCGGTTCATCTGCCAGAGCTTGTACATCTCGGCAAAGTCCGGCGTGTTGACGATACTTAAGGCGTTGTTACGTGCAGCCCGCAGACGCTGCTCGATGAGCTGCATCTTCTGACCCACGTCTTCTCCGAGGATGTAGAGATTCTCCAGGATACGCTGCTTGATCGCGTACTCGTAGTACTCGTTGATCATCGGGTGATCCAGTACCAGGAGGTTTCCGTCATCGTCCTGCAGGGCGCCCTGGTAAGAGATGAACAGTCTTCCCTCTTCGATATTGGTATAGATAAAACCATTCTTGATGTAACCGTTTCGGCCGGAGTCATCCAGAGCGTCTTTGCGCCCGGTAGACGTAGCAATACTCACCCGCTCAAACGTATCGTAGGTCCGGGTTTCAAACGACCGCTTCTCGACAACCTGCACAAATACCTTCTCCCCTGTCTTACACTCGACGGTATAAGTCTTCTCACAGCTACACTGGGGATCGGGTTGCCCGCACTTACGGCAGAGGTTGTTTTCCAGAATCACGTTCTCGGTATGACGACCATGCATCACTGGCTGCTGGACGGTGTACTTACCACAGAGCATCGCGTAGTTCAGCACGTAGAAGTCATCAGGCAACCTGGTCTTACACTTCTCGATGTCCAGGATCTTCTCCTTGGTACCGTGGATTCTAAGACCCAGGTCATAGTTCACCCGCTGGGCTACTTTGATGAGCTGGCCGGGTTCGATCATACCTTCGATGCTGTACGTCGTGAAGTCCGCGTAGACTTCATCCATCAGCTGATCAAAGGTTCTATATTGGAGCTCTGTCTTCATTACCTAAGTGCGTTTTGTTTGTCGTTGGGCATGTCGGTAGGCATCTGTACCATACCGGCCAGGTCTTTGAACACTTGAGATTCGATCTCTCCAAAGAGATAATCCGGAACGTTGAACGACAGGTCCGAACGTACTTTACAGCTGTCATCTGCGCAGGTGAACGCCGAGATGTCGTCTTCAAACACGCCCTCTATACGCACGGCATCCCACTCGAGGTTGGGAAAGAAAAGATAATCATCCAGGTACCAGAAGTATTTGGTCTTGTTGAACTTGAAGTTCTTGCTGCGGCTCATGGCCAGGTACGAGGTCGGGTTGGTCGGCTGCAGTTCTTCGGATCCGTCGAGGCTGGCCACGGTACGGATCAGTGGACCGTAGTAACCCTGCATGAACACCGGCATCTTCAGCTTGGTACGTTTGATCGTACAGTCTGAACTCAGTCCGCTGCAATGAGCTTGTACTTTGTCTACCTCGACCAGCTCCACCAACTCCATGGTCTGCACCACCCCGGAGAAACCCAGAATACGGTTCTTGCTGTCCTCCCGCTTCATCAGCCACTTGGCATGCTTGAGGACAAAAGAGTAGATCACCCGGTCGGTCAGCAAGGCATCCTGCCTCACTCCCTTTACCTGGGTGCGTATTCTTGAGAGTATGTCTCCTATGGTAGATCTGGCCATGGTTCTTCTAGGTTAAACTCATCGTACTCCGGAAGAAGTTGCTGAGTCAGGTCTTGTTTATATTGCTTGTAGTTTTCCTTGCGGAAAATCCGGCTCACCCGTACCAGGTTATCCACCATCACGTACTTCTTCCACTCTGTCGGGTAGGTCCGGCCAACCGCTCTTTTAAAGTCCCGTACACCGGCAAAGCCCCACATCTCGTGGTTCTTGAACCGGTACTTGGTTTCGTAGTTGGTGTAAAAGATCTTGGCAACGTACTGGTCTGATTCCCAGTTCTGGTTCTGGAGCTTTACTCCGTACTGCTGGGACTTATAGAAGTCCACGTTGCTTTTCTTGCGTGGGCAGGTTCCGATAAAGATGAACCCGAGTTGTTCGGGTAGTTCCACCCCGTCTCGTTCAGCAATCACGGTATCCCATATCTTACCGTTAAAGCGGGTGATGACATCTTTAAACGTATCGATCGAGATCGAGTTAAACCGGGGGTTGTCCTGGATGAACTGGTTATAGAACTCTGCGTTCGTGAAGTTCAGCTTCTTGGGACGGTACCTCGGAGCGTTTAAGTCTGGTTTTCTAAAGGTTTCAGCCACTATGGTCTACATTAATAATTTACGTAAAAATCTGGAGAGTTTGAAACTAAACTTGTAGAGGTTAAGCCGAGTGGGTGAACTCGGAAACCTTACCACGTGTGCGGTCATGCACCTCCAGGATAGCCTGGCGCTTAGAGCCAGTGTACTTATTGTGATAGTGCCAGTAGTCGGTCTTGGACAGACTGGGCAGCTGTTTGAGCGTAAAGCCATGTACCTCATTCTCACTCACGTACTCCACTACTTTCTTGCGGTGCCAGTGGCCGGTGTAGCAGGTCCGGTACGCCGTGGATCCCCACTGCTTAGCAAACTCCGTGGCGTAGACCAGGGCCGGGTTCTTGGTACTGACGTCCCCGTGCTCAAAAGCAAAAAAGTTATCACCGTACGTGATAACCTTTCTCTCTGAATACTCAGCGTCAAATATGATGGCCGGGTCCGAGGCAAAGCACTTGGACAGGGCGTGGGCCATGTGATAAGAAGACAGCCTGTCGTGGTTACCCGGTAAGTACACCACGTGCAGCTGCTCACAGAACTGCTTGATGTACTGGATACTCCAGAACAAAGAGTCAAAGGCCTGCTTGTAGGCATCCTGGGCCCGTAGACTGTTATCCACCGGAGTGCCTTTGGTGGTCTGCCCCAGGAACGTATCCATGTTGAGCAGGTCCCCACCAAAGACGTAGATGATCTTCTCCAGGCGGTGACTTTTGTAAGCCCGCAGGACCAGGTTAGCAACGGCTTCACGAAAGTCTTTGACTACGCTGTCGTTACCTTCTTTACCAAAATGGAGGTCCTGAATGCTCAAGACCCCCACGGTAGGATGTGTAAACGTCGCGTTTAAATGCACCTCTGCAACAGGTGTGTAGGAAGGTTGGAAGTTATCAAGGGTGGCCTTCAGGAGATCCTGACCCTCTAAGGTCTTTTGGCAGACCAGGGCAGATACCAGCCAGTAGTCTTTGTGTTGTTTGTTCCAGTACGAACTGAGCTTCCACTTATCAGTATCGATCTTCAGGATGCGGACGATCTCCTCCGGACTCTTGGGTTCGGCAAAGGCGATCCCTTTGATCTCAGCGGTACCGTCCTCCAGGTTCTCTTTAACCTCGATCACTTTCTCCCGCTGCTGGTTGATGGCGTCGGATAGTTGGTTCTCCAGGTTTTCGATGTACTGGTCTTTGATCTGCTGATCGTTGATCAGGTCGAACATCCGCTTACCGGCAAGCTCTATGATGCTGTTTTCCATATCATCCTGCACAAGCTCGGAAGTCTGCAAGATCTGCTTCTTGATCTCCCGGTACTTTTCCACTGGAATACCGATACTGTTTGCACAGAACTCGTCGGTTTTCTTCCACCGCAGAGATCCATACACCTGACGGATGAGACTCATAGGATATTGGGTTAGAGGATATAGTGCATAAAGTTAACTCATTCTGTAGAGCTTGGTTGGTTAAGATGCACAACATATCAACAGTTCTATAAAAATGTAGCCCCCGAGTAGAAACTAAGGGGCTCGTCATGTGGGTAAACCAACAAAACCACTGACTCAAATATTATGTTTAACACTGGTCACCTGTAGGAGTCGTAACCACGCCATTGACTACGTTATAAACCACTCCTAACGAATCCGAAATACGTATTATACCGGTTACAATATTGTTCTGATAGTCATACAACGTTACTCCGGGTGCGATGTCTGTTACACCTGGAGCTACATTTATCTGTGCGGGAAAAAGTGCACCGATTGATCCTTCGTATGCACAAGGTGTATAAGGTAGCGTACAGGTATTGATAGCAAAGCTCTGGACAGTTGAGTGAACACCTCCCCCACAAATTGACTCAAGCGTACCGGCATAAGCACACTGGGTGAGACCTGTAATCTCAACCGGTGATGACGTAACAAGAAGCGTTGTAATATCACCAGGAGCAGCTATGGCCCAGTATTTCAGACGATACTCTATAGGGCTGGGTGTAGCTGGCGTAAAGTATATGGACAACTTATTAGTAGGCATACGAGTTATTGATTTGTCGTCGTAGTTTCACAAACTTCAATCGTGGTAGCATAAGACCGAGGACATCCGTTGTAAAGTACCCGAACCCCGTTAGGCTGCGAAGGATCTGGTTTAGTCACTCGAAACCAAGTCACATCTGTGTGTGGTCCTATCAGATAAGGATGACACACTGATTGATAAGGATCCCTCATACATGAAGCTTGATTATAAGTAGTCATCGCTGGAGTAAGACTCAGCGGTAAACTGTTTGACTGAGCTTGTGCTGCAATGGCTTGAGCTTGTGCGGAAGTAATCACAATACGACTGTATCGTGAGTTTTCGGTACCCATCCACTTTTTCACTCCGGTGGTAGGATTAAGTACACCAAACAGGTCAGGATCAGGTGTGTTTAAATAGTTGGTACACGTAAAAAGACCAGATCTTGTTTCCGCACCGGGACCTATGCATGTTTCATATCTGTGGTTGTTCATCAACGCATCTCCTACGTATACACCACCCATAAATACTTCAAAGAAAGCTCTGTTACAGGTATGAACCCCAACACCATTACTAAACATCTGACTAGTACAAGGCAGTGTATAACCCGCTGGAAGATATTGGAGGTCATTTATATGACCAAAGTAAAGAAACTCAAGCGTGAGTCCATCTAAACAGGTAGTAATGCTTTGAGGTGGGGGCGGTGGAGGAGCTGGTTCCGGTTCCAGTATAACTGTAGAAACACTCGGAGCATTACAAACGATCTGAGCTGACACAACGTTGGTCACAGACTCTACCGGTGTACATGGTACACTTGTCGAACCGGTACAGGTAGCACTGGTACAGTTTGTCTGTGTGTTCTTGGTGAAACCAGTAGGACACACGTATGTGTTGGAAGTAAACGTAAGTACGTTTCTTGTGGTAAACAGGACCGTAAGGTTGTCGTAGTTTGTCTGTGCATTCAAAAAGTCAACTACACTGGTTCCCGCTGGTCGGTTACTGAGATCAAAGATCTCACAACCAAAGCCTGCGTTGAATAGTTCGTTAACACACAGGAGTTCAATCACGTTCATTCCGGCGTTAAGCTCTATCGGGAAGACATGAAGAAAGTTAAAAGTATCTGTCGTACTTATTGTTTGGGTAAAGATACTTGTCCCGTTAACCTTCAAGAACAACTGGTTATCCCCCGCAATAGCAATATGGTAGGTCTTAGTAGCGGGTACGTCAATACAAGTGGTAAAACCGATCGGCTCATTAAGCGGAGGAAGATGATTATAAGTAGTAGTTAGACCAGTATTTACAAGAGGAGTAGTTGGTAGTCTAGAAACCCGAATAGCAGTTCTACTCAGTATCTCGGTAACGAATGTGTAGTCAGGGAATAAGTTTACAGAGTTTACAATAGCACTGACTATCATATTAACGTGGATACCCGTGGTAGAAGGCACCGTCACAATATCAGCTAGACTATTGGCACCAGAGCTAATAGTATAGCCGTAAGAACTTTTGTTGTAGTTGTTGATTATGTTACCGTTGTTGTCAACCGTCTTGCCCCATATAGAAAGCCGGTTTACAGGACCTCTGGTTAACTCATCCACATGAGTGCTTGGAATAGGTCCGATACGTGTCCAGAAACTATTGGCAGTATCCAACAAGGTAAAAGGATCCGATAGGCTATACGTAGAACCCGCAGGTTTAGCGTTATAGATCTTCGTTCCGCCGTTACCATACTGATGGTAAGGCATTCTTGCTACTTCGATGAGACTTGTATTGAGAGTAGCAGCCAAAGTTCCGGAAAACGTACAGTCGCCGTTTGGTTGTTTGGTATATCCTTGCGGACACAAACAATCAGAACAGGAGTTCTCTATACGAAAATCATACGCACCATCGGGCAGAGTAACTACAGCACTAGAAGTAGTGTTATTGTTGATGGTTTGATAGTTGGTCCAGTCTTTCTCACCCAGTGACTTATACTGGATGGTTTGGCTGGTAGCACCGGCTCCAGGAGTCCAAGTTAGGTTTATTGTCATCTAGGTATGTTTTACGCTGTACAAGCCCCCTCGCTGCTAAAGACACCACCAGAAACACTGTCTTTAGCTGCACAAATAATAAGACCTTGTGAGTCAAAGTTGCCGCTGTTGTAGATCGTGGTGTTTTGGCTAGCACCACAGGGTCTATAGGTGTATTGAACGTCAAACGTGGTCAGCCGGTAACTGAAACATTGTTCGTCTACTTTAAAAGCAGTAGTGCTTACCTCATCACCGTACACTCCATCTCCGCAGTTGGCCTGAACCTTTACTTCCAGATCGTAACACAGGGGCACGCTCCAAACTACAATCGGGTTTTGATTACTATTGGCAACAACATAAGGCTCTGTGCTACCCAAAGGTCTGTAGAGAACACGATAGCCATTAGCCGGTGCTACTGCACCAACCGGTAAGGTTACGTTCAGCGTCATCGTTCCTAATCGAGAACAGGGGCTTAAAGCAATAGACATGGTTTACCGTTTATATGATGGTTCCGGTTCCCGATACTTTTACCGGTGAACCTGCAAAAGCTTTGAACGTACGAGGAGTACCGGCCGCTACTTGAAGAGTAAAGATCTGGTGATCTGTACCGCGTCCTTCGACGACCGCCCCTGATAACGGGGTAACGGGAGGCACAGTTACCGTAAAGGTTGTGCTGCTGGTAATGGAAAGCACAGTGGTTCCCGGAGCAAAGGCACCCGTACCACTGATTACTTCTACGGCCATACCGGCAACCAGGCCAGTAGTCGATCCGACTGTGATGGTTGTACCGGAACCGACTCCAGTACTGGTAGATGTATACACCGGTCCAAGCCCCAGATAGGTTACAACCAACGGAGCTACCGGGGCAACCGTAGCCGTATTGGTGGCCGTATAGTTGATAAGAGCCACCGGGGCGTTACTCATAGAGTTGATGATCTTGTGCAACTTGGTCAAGACGGTCAGCATGCGGTTGCCGCTCAATATGCCAAGTGCCGGAAGGTTAGGTCCGGTGTACCCGACACAATCCACTTGGGCCACTTCCTCACAAGGTTCACCACCTGGACAAGGAGGAAGATTCAACGCCGGAGCAGGAGGACAATCCAAACAAGGATTGCAGGGTGTGTTCTGGGGACAAGACATATACTCAACGATTTAAGATGGGTTAGGATACAGTGGCAGTCAGACTAGTAGGCGCGTTACAAGCTGTCTCAGCATCGGTGGTAATAGTCACCTGCGCACAGTCCGATTTGCTAAAGGTTCCTGCAGTAACGATCACACCTATCTTGTAAGTAGTCTCTGCAGTAAGACCTGTGAAACTACCCGAACGTGTAGTTGTACCTGTGGGTGTTTGAGAGGTAATCTCCGCACCCGCTGCGCTATAAAGCTTGACAGTGTAGCTGGTCACAGAACCACCCAGCTCAGGAAAGCTATATGATATACTAGTGGTTGTCTTGGTGGTTGTAATATTAGGACAGGTCAGTTTGATCTTCGTGTCCATATTACTTTCCTTGGGTGTTCCACCACTACATTCAGTCACAACCTGGAAGTTGTAGATCTGGTTATCAGCCAGCCCCGTAATGGTGGCTGTGTTTGCCGTTCCCGACAAAGCAGAACCAAAGGTTGTCCAGGTTGACGCAGTAGCCAGTTTGTACTGAACAAGCTGCGAGGTAGCCCCGGCTGCCGGGGTCCAGGTGAGGGTTGCTGTCGTTGCCATTATGCTAGGGTTGCGGTTACTGAGTTAATGATTGCACAAGTAACAGAGACTTTTTCTTGTTTAGATTTCGAACAAGTCTGGGTGCCTTTTATGATGTTGGCTTCTACCATAACGATATATGGCAGAGCAGGATTAAGCGGACTTGCTACAGCTGTTCCATCAGGGTTGTTTCCAGCAACACGAGCTGTAAACGAACTACCCGCGGCCAGCGTAGTAAGGTTGTTGATCGTAAACGTCTTGATAACTTTGCCAAACTCGTTGGAGATGGTCACCTTGGTACCGATCGGAGCGTCAGTAAATCCACTAGGAATACTGGTCAAACCGTTGAACTCAAGGTATACCTCGGTACGATCCTGATTAGTGCTGACCTGGTATCCAAGGATAAAGTCAGAACAATCGGAAGAAGTAGAGCAGCAGTCTTTCAAACCAGCAATAGCAGCACGCATGTCGCAGACCGTCAACCAGAGGTTCTGGAACGACTGAGCCAGGTTGGTGATATTAGTGGTCCAGCCCGGGATGTCAGACATCTTGCCTTTTGAACCCAACGCGTCAGAAGCTCCCAGTGCAGTACACTGAGCAGCAGAGGCGACGGTGAGCTGGCTATTGGTACCGATCTGGGTGCGCAGCAAACAATACTGGGTCTCAAGCTCTTTAAGAACGACGTTCATATCCAGGTTGGAACCAGGAAGAAGACAGCTTGAGGCAATCTTGGGAAGCGTCACCGAGGGAAGTCCTTCCAAAGCCGTGATCCGGGCCTCATGGGTAGACATGCTGTCCACCGTAGCTTTAAGAGAGCAGAACCTGGTGGCCAGGTGCAGGGTATACTCCCGGTGCATCATGGTCACCGAAGCTGGGGTACTGCCTGAGGCCGGGATCTGTAAACAGACCGGTAAGGCCATTGCGGTTTCCGGAGTGGGAGGAGTAACAGTCGGAATAGCTTCTACTGCATCATTCAAGCAGCAGATCTTCTTAACGATGTAATCCAATACTGTCGACAGGGTTCTTGTAGTAGGTGCCGGACCGACAGATGAGCAAAACTCAAGTAAGCAGCTCAGGTCCAGATCGCTCAGGTCCCAAGAAGACTGGATGGTACACAAGCTATTGGCTACCTTGTACACTACAGAAGATACAGTGTCACCGGTGCAGAGGTTGATGCAGGGGATGTCCGGACCCTGCCATACGACACAGTTGGAGGATACAGGAGTACAACCCGCGTCGACAGTATTGGATTTCGTAGGTAGCATAGGGGTATTGGATAACAGTTTATTAGCAATCAACAACCTTGTCGGCTCCGTAGAGCTCAACAAGCTTTGCTTTCAGTTTGGTGTAGCCAAACTCAAACACATCAACACCATGAACAGGGCTCATGTCTACGACGGTCGTCTTCTTGATGACCTCAACATCTTGCTCCTGCAACTCCGTGCGGGTGTTCGTAACGGTTGTCGTCGTACTGTTCCCGTTCTCATCGATCGGACCAGGATAGGTAACGTCTTCGGTGATCTCTACGGGAACAATCTGTTTTTCAATAACGGTCTCCTCTATTTCTTTTGTCAGCGGAATAGTAAATCGTTCACCGATCTCCTGGTTACGAGCTATAGCATCGGTGAAGCCCATCATTCCAGGGGCAAAAGCAGTAGCTTGTTCTTTAGAGAGAAACAGCTGAAGACCGAGAAAGGCCCAGCCAGTTTTAGAAATCTGGTAGTCGGAAATACGGACATAAGCTTCGGAGGTGATGCCTTTATCAGTTCCTATCTGGGTAGTGATCTTGAGTCCCATGGTATATTAGAAGTTTAGAGTTGACTTAGTCTACAATATAATATACCGAATTTCTACAACAAAAACAAAAAACCACCTCCGGTTAGAGAGGTGGTTCAGCAGGCATATATGAAAGGTAGGCAGAAGTTACTCTACGCTAATCAACTTGAAGAACGTGGTGTAGTTCTCCGATGTCTCGACTTTTTCAAAGTCGGCCAGCTTGAAGGGTTTGTACTCCAGATCCTTTTCGGTCTCGAGTAGTTCAGTGAACTCTTTCTCAAACTCCTGGAAGTCTGGGTTCAGACGTTTGCGGGTGATCTCTACACCTTCAGCGTTGGTTGCCTTTACAGGGTTACCTTCCGCGTCGGTCTCGTCAATCACCATAGGGATCGTGATGCTTCCGTTGGCATCCTCTTTACCGTACTTTTTGATCAGCTCATTTCTCAGCTCATCAACAGCAGCTTTCTCTGCCGCCACGGTTTTACCCAAGCTTGTAAGCCAGTACTTGGTTGTCAGTGGAAGCTTCTCTTTGAGTAGGCCCTGGAAGAGCTTCTCTCCTGTTTCCTGGTTTACTGATCCGTTGAGCTCCGTGTCGAGGCTATAGAACTCATGCAGCTTAAGTGTGATCTTTTCCATAGTACTTATTGGTTTCAAAGTTAAAAAAGAAGTTTATCTAGGTCTACAATATTTCTACACATGGTGTGCATTACGCAGCAAGGTCTCCAAATACGTACCATTCGTCGGTACCCACCTTAGTCAGGTTGACGTGTCCGTATTGTCCGCTAATCTTCAGCCATCCGCTACGGGAACGTACGGTGACACCGCTGGCGCCCGCGATCGTCGTTTGCCCTGTACCATATTGCATAATGGTTATCTGGGCCCCGATCGGGTAAGCCACACTGGCGTTCGTAGGAATCGTAAGGGTGTTAGCTGAACCACTGTTCATTTCTACGGTCTTGCTTTGGTCAGCAAGTACCAAGGTGTAGGAAGCAGCTTGGCGGTTGTACACCCGGTTGAACGTTAAGAGAGTCTTGACTGTAAAGTTGTTAAAGAAACCAGCGCTCAGGTATTTGTTAGACGCACCTATGGTACCCCAGCCATCGTAAGCTCCGCTAAGGTTGTCGGCGGTAATCATGAACTTGGCTGACTGGTTACCAATAAACACATAACCTCCAACCAGATAGGTATCGTTAGCTTGGCTACCAAATACAATCGTACCATTGGTTGCTGTAGAATACACCGAAGGTAATGCACTACCACTGGCAGCTGAGTTCACAAAGGACTCAATGGCGATAGAAGATCCCTGGGCCGTATTCACCCGGAAACTGTTGGTGACGTCCAGTTTGTAGTTACCTACGTTGGTAGATCCAATGACCACGCTACCGGCAAAGTAGTTGTTGTCCTGGGTACCCTCTTGATATACACCCCAGCCGTTAGTGATAGTAAAATTACTAACACCACGTAGCTGAGCGATACGCAGACCAAACATGTTGGTAACAACGTGACCGGTAACACCTGCCGCATCCGGGCTCTTAGCCTCAAAGTAGCGGTAGTCACTAATGTTCATAGCCGTACCCTGTGGAGCACCCAGGATACCAGAGATGATACCCCGGATCGGTTGCGTGGTCGCACCACCGGCGCTACCGTTGATAGATACCTGGTTCAGGTTGGCGCAGACGTTGTAAGACGTACCACCACTCATGGTAAACGATCCCATGTTGATGCGTAACGCATCCACAGTAGCGTACAGGTTGGTGTTGGTTACATTAGAGGATAACGTATAGGTACTCAACATGTACATGGCAAACCCACCATCGGTTACAGCAGGTGCGCCGTTGACAGAGATCTGACCGGTGAATGTCTTGTTACCGGCAAACGTCTGGGCCCCTGTGGTCACCACACCCCTTGCTGTAGCACTGGCGTCCGGGATGTTCAGGGTGATCGTACCGCTTGAAGTAATCGGTGAGCCTGATACGTTGATGTCCGTACCACTCGTACCGGCTGCAAGAGCTACAGAAGTGACAGATCCGCCACCGCCACCAGAAGGAATGGCTTGTGTGGACAGTAGACCGTTGGCATCAGCGACTACCATTCGTGATCCACTACCCGCTAGGTTAGCCAAGGTAACAGCGCCAGAGATGTAAGATGTTCCGCTTACCTGGAACTGGTAGGCTCCAAAACTAGTTGCAGTACCGACGATAAGTTTACCGTCAGCTGCGATACGTACGCGTTCCGCATTATTCGTACCAAAGATCAAGGGTGAGTTATCCCGGTTGTAGATGAAGATGTCCCCGCTAACGGCTTGGGTGAGATCAAAACCGGTATTGCTACCAGATGTGATACGAACAACCGCGTCACCGGCAAACTTAACGTGAAGACCTTTACCTGAAGTAAAGCTTGGTGTAGTAGTACCAATACCAACGTCACCATTACCCTTAAAGGTAACTTTGGGTGTTGTAGATGCGTAGTCGACTGAGAAGTTGAGGTCTCCCGTACCATCTCCTGACAACCAGATCTTGTGACTATAGAGACCATTTAAGAACTCAAGGTGCGGTTTACCGGTGTTTGAAGTAGAATAGATTGATACACCAGGGTTATCTCCACTATCCCGGGCCATGATAGTAGAACCAAACGTACCACCTACACCTACGACATCTAGTTTGTAACCAGGGCTACTGGTATTGATACCGATGTTACCGCCCGATGCAATGTATAACTGCTCGCCACCATTGGCTTCTCTAAACCTGATGGTGCTTCCGCTAGGTCTATTGATATACAGGGTTGAATCTGTTGGAGAGCTCAAGATGTTGTACGAAGTCGTACCGAGTCCCCCGTTGAGTGATATACCGGTATAATTGTTTCCACCAAAAGCTGCGCTGCCTATAAGAGCTGTACCGGTACCCTCACCTACTACGGTTAATCTAGCACCTGGAGTAGTCGTTCCTATACCGACGTTACCGCTTGTCAACACAGTCACCACTTCACTGGCTGAGCTACCGTTGAGCAAAAACGCCAGTCGGTTATTGCTACCGTCGTTTCTGATCGTCCACTTGGTTGATGTTGTGTTCTGGAAGTTCAACATCGAGTAACCGTTGGACGCATCAATGGTGATGTTACCACCGTTCGATCCTGTACCCTGTACTCGAAGCTGGGCAGACTGATCTCCAACAACATGAAGTAAACTATCCGGGACAGCTGTACCTATACCAAGACGCCCATTAGCAATAGTTTGAACAGAGGCTGTCTCATTTAAGTAAACGGTGCTGTCTGAAGTAAAGTCACTAATATTGACAGCAGTAGGTGACTCATTTATGTATATGTCACCCGCAGTTGTACTAAGGTTGTTTGTTGTCCTGGTTCTCCTGGTACGAATAATAACATCGACAGACCCATAGTACTTAGCTTCAAGATAGACCGGAACGTAGTACATATCCCCTGAGATCAGGGTCTTGGTACCCATGGTTACACGGAAGTTGTTATCCCCGGAACCACTCATTTCTACTAATCTTAAACTGGAAGAGTCGTAGTAACCGTAGCTGAAGACATAACGCTTCATCAAACCACGGGAGTACTGCCTTTCGTGTACTTCAATTTCCACGATACCAGTTGGGCTCCAGTCATTGAAGTCATAGAAGCCCCGGATAATCTCAAACTGGCGAGCTTGTGTTCCACTAGCTCCCAGGTTGGTAATAACTACCGATGTGAACGTCTTTTGCGTGATGTCACCAGAGAAGGTCACGGCGCTACTGAACAACGACGTTCCGCCAAACCTAGTAGTGCCGTTGACGTCAAACTTATACCCGGCGTCAGAAGTAGTATTGATTAAGAAGTTACCGTTAGGAAGAAGACGCATCCGTTCGTTCCAAGTGCTACTTGCGTATGTCCAGAATGTAGCACCGCCCCCGGATATAGAGTCAATGGCAAAATGAGGTGTGGCACCGTTACCCCACCATATAGATGCACCGCCACTATCAGAGTCAAGATATATTGTTCTGCTGCTGGTACCTTTAACAACTGCTGCAAACTGAGTACTTATTGGGTTGCCGGTTCCAGCTCCTACGCTCAAACGCGCACCAGGTGTACTAGTGCCAATACCTACGTAACCAGTGCTTGCGTCAATACGCATTCTTTCAGTAGCACCGTTAGCGTAGAATCTCAGGTGAGCTCCTGTTGTTCCTCCGCTATTGTAGTTGAGGTACATTCCGTCGTTAGCCGCAGAAGTAATATTACCTATTACTCTGGCGTTCATGTATATATCTGACGCTGCACCATATATGGTATCACTGCCATTGAACTTTACAACACCTGTAAAGTTGATGTTTCCAGCAACGTGAAGCTTATGACCAGGACTCGTTGTACCTATACCTACATTACCTGTACTTGAAAAGATGTAGTTACCATCGTTATTATTACCTGCTAGGAAATACAAAGGTATAGTAGTACCTAACGATTGAATATAGTTACTGGCTCCACCGCCACCTCCCGATAATAAAAGACCGTAGCCAGAATCTGTTATTCTTATTGTTCTATTTCCTGATGTACTAACGCTACCTACCTGCAAGTTGCTGTCGGGTGCTGTGGTACCTATACCAACGTTACCTCCACCAAGAATGGTAAGTCTATCAGTACTATTGGTTTGTAAAGTCAGAGCTCTACTGGAACTGTTGTGACCTATGTACAGACCAGTATCGTTCATGTTAAACGTAGTAGTATAACCACTGGTCGAGTTTCCTGTGAATAAGAAAGTGGCACTAGATCCTACACTCACTCCAAAAGGAGTTGTGTTGTTACTATCTACAACGTGTAACCTGTAACTTGGACTTGTAGTTCCAATACCTACATTTCCGCTGCTATTAACTAAGAAGAATCTGGATAAAGATCCACCAGAAGGTGTTCTACCAATCCAGAAGTTATCGGTACCATAAGAGATACCGTCATAATTACCAATGTCTACTCTCCAACTGGGGAGGCTGTTTGCATTAGTACTGTTAGATTGAATAGACAGACCGTTATAATTGGAACTTAAACCCCCGTTTGTAATGATCCTAGATGTACCATTATTGTAACCTCTGATATCAATAAAGCTGTCTGTACCGTTAACACCGATTACGTTAGATGTCTTACGAACATCAAATCCGTATGTAGTAGAGTTAGTTCCAACACCTACCCTGGTTCCATCATCAAAAATCTGTGAGTCACCAAGAGCTGACGCACCGGTAAACTTCGTTACGTAGTTTGTAGTACCAGTTCCAGTAACAGTACCTCCGGAGATACTCTGGGTACTGAGTAAACCGTTTGCGTCGGCTACTACCATTCTGGTTCCCGAACCAGCCAAAGAAGAAAGGGTAACACCACCGGCCGGTGCAATATATAGTCGGGACGCTAACGTACCTGCGTTCCTTGTATAGATATTAAGACCACCGGATCCTCCGTTTGCACTTTCGACATAGTTACCTCTTAGTTGAGCAATATCATGTGAGTGGGTGTTAATCCTAAAGTTTAGACCAAACCCGTTTGCGCTACCAGTACCGTCGTTTGTTTTGATAGTTAGATAGCTGGCACCGGTGTATACATCAAGTGGAGAATACGGAGATGTAGTTCCAATACCCACGTTACCGGTTCCGAGTATTGTCATAGCAGTTACTGCGGTAGCTGCTGTCTTCATCCTAAACTGCATAACAGCTGCGTCGCCGTTATACCTACTATCGAAACTTGTTGTAGTAGATCCGGTGTTCAGATATGTAATATCCATACCTTCAGTAGTCGCACCAGCTGCATAGTTTATACGAATACCTCCGGTAACCCCGTTACCAACAGATAGTTCAAGTTTTTGGTTTGGTGCTGTATTACCAATGCCAACGTTAGTTCCGTTGTCAAATATCTGAGAGTTACCCAGGGACGTCCCAGCGGTAAACTTGGTAACATAGTTTGCAGTACCAGAAACACTCAGGTTAGCTGTACTCCAAAATCTAACCCAGCTGCTCCATGTACCGTTGTATCTTCCTCTCATCAAAAGGTCGTTACCAGGACTACCGTAGGAAACAGCCATCTGGGTAACGTTACCTGTACCGTCTTTGCTGGCGTACTCTAGATTAAAAGCATGGTAGTAGTTGGCTGTACTAAAACCATTTGTTGCACTACCTAAAAGCAAAGTATAACCAGTACCAGGTCTTGTATTTGTTACATGATTCCAATCAAGTGTACCACCTGTTTCTATAGCCCCAAACCAGTTGGCTGCAGTTGTCAAGTAGGTACTATTGTCGTAGGTAATGGTAGTACCAGTTGCT
>JACCEC012222428.1_pt1 | contig 18024 bp, 13 predicted proteins | sample 7450121 | NCBI WGS metagenome assembly JACCEC01 (sample SAMN15323455, study PRJNA562643) | freshwater metagenome | isolation source: river surface water | place: USA:Blue River Watershed | collected 2017-08-18 | reverse complement strand
TGGTGGTGGTGGTGGTTGTATCAGGACATAAGGTTCCACCATAATATTGTATGTAATAATTAGGAGGTCCTGGATTTGTTGCTGATATATTTGATATATAATAGTATCTTCCAGTAATAGGACTATACACTGTGTCATTTAAGCTAAATGTACCTTGTGCGTAATTAGTACTTGTAACTATAGAACCACTAGTACAATCATAAATATAATACCATTCTGGAGTAACTGGACCAGGAGTAGTAGTTGTTGTAGTTGTTGGTACTGGAGTTGTAGTTGTACTAGTTGTACTAGTGCTAGTACTGCTACTTGTAGTAGTAGTTGTAGTTTCTACTGCAGCTGTTCCTTCTAAAAGACAAGGATATCCTGTTACTACAGCTGTACCACTTAAGTTACAATATCTAATTACTGTTGTTGTAGTAGTTGTGGTTGGAGAAGGTACTTCTGTAACTGCCACTGCTGTGATATCACAACCTTCATTTAAACCAGAATAGAAGAAATTGTTTTCTCCTATGTAGAAATTAGGTAGATAAGTATGGAAACTTACCCATGCTTTGGTGTTCAAGTTAAATGATGCAGTCCATGACTTATTACAGAAATATTCTACATCTGTTAAGTTTACAAACGTTTTAACTGATGTATTGCCAGCTGTAGGTTTGTTTATATAGAATCTTTGTTCAACATCATCATAGTAGATTTGTTTTCCTGGTTGAGGAATGTAATCTAACTTAGTAATTATAATTCTCTCAAACTTACTATCAAACACACCATGTAATCCTAAACCATTAAAATGGTTATCTGTATTAACTGTAGGGAAATATCTTAGGATTTCAAATGACAAATGGTCTGTAAAGAATCTGTTCAATCCAGAACCAAATCCTGAAATGTCTACAGCCTGTGTACCCTGAATCAAGAATATCTGACCTCTCTTAGCATCTACAGTGATTTGCCCATTAGGTATCTTTAATAAGAACTTATTCTGACTACCAACATATCCAAGGTCTGTCTCAGCATAATCAATTGGAGGTGTAGCACCAAACAATGAAGGATTACCTAAATATGCAGCCTGAGGATTACTTGTATTAATAGTTAACAAGTTACCATATAACAATGTCTTATTCTCAAATCTAGCTAATGTAGCTCTGTTCTGAATACCATCTAGTGATATTAACTTACCATAGTTTTGAGGGAAGTCAAAGAAGCTCACTGGACGATAAATCAACCAGCTGTTGATTCTATTGTCAGTGTAGCTTTGTTGTGGATCAGAATAGATTGCTCTGAATGGATAGTTTACATAACACAACTGCTTTACCCAATCTGCAGGTAAATGAGAAAAAGAGTTCTCTACATTCTGCTTAGAGTAAGTAGTATTATAATAATACGTATTATCAAATGCAATAGGCACTCTACTTTCTTGGAACCACTCATCAGGAATACCTGAGCTTACGTGTGGATAGAAGTCACCTTCTAAGTTATTAAATGCCTGACGCAAGTCTATGTTAATAGAAGTCTCAACATAGTAGTAAGGAATACCATAAGCAAATAGATACATCTTACCATCGTACACATAATTCAAAGAACCACTTACTACTGTTCCAACAGGAGGTGTAGTAGAAGTTGTTGATGTAGTACTACTTGTAGAAGCTTCTATAATACTATCATTAGGACAGTCAAGATAGTGTGCTTTGGTAGATATAATATTCTTCATCAATGTAGAACCAACATAATAATCAGACAAGATAGATCTTGCTGAGTACCAGTATTGTGGATAAGCCACGTTACCTAATTCATCATAGTAAATGTCAGAATCATCTGGAGCATTCACTCTGTTGTCAATGAAGAAAGGAAGTTTAGTTTTAAATCCAAACTTACCTATATATGTATCTCCTCCAAAAACAACTTCAGCGTCATTTGCTGGAAGAGCATTAAATATTCTTTGGAATCCTGTATCAATTGTATCATATGAGTATATTTGTCCCCACTGATTGTTATTGATTGTCTTTATAGAACCATAATAGGAAACTACCTTAATATCTTTTTGGGCTTCAGGGCTAGCACAGTTACCTGCCTCTGAAATTGTAAACCTTGAGCTATCACTAATTTGACTTACACCTGCTACAACAAGAGAAGGAGTTTGATTAGGATAAGGTAAAGGTGAAACTGTATATGGAACATTAGTTCTAGTATCAATAGTTTTAATATAAACTGAAGACTCTCTGTTCCAGTTGTTAAGATCATAGTTATCTCCTACTGATTGTACACCAGGAAATACATATTGACAATTATCTAATTGTCTTTGCTTAACCCCTTGACCATTAGGAACATCTGAACTATAGTCATAGCTAGATCTAGAGTTGAAAGAATATGCAAAGTTTTGTCTACTAATACCATTAATATAAATCTGTAAGTAAGTTTGATATGCTGTGAAGAATGCTGTAGCACTAAATCCTCCAAGATCAGCTATCTTCTTACTAGAGTTTAAAGCATTGATTTGTGTCTGCTCATTGATAAGTTTATACTTAGCATGTTTCTCCACTTCAACAAAGTGAGCCTTACCACCACCAAACAATACACTCTCTAACTTAAGAACATTACCTAATGTAGGTTGTCCAAAAGATGTTTCTGGAGAGTTAAAAACTTGTCTATATGGAGAGTCAACATTATCAAAGCCATTTAACTTACTTGGATAACACTTAACATTTTCATTAGTGTTAGTAGCAACAATGCTAACTAAAGGACTTCCTGCAGTACGTTTAGGAACTGTTGTTGAATTTACTGTCAATGGATTGCCATAGTAAACAATGATGTTTGTAAGAGCTCCTGTAACTGAATCTGTATATTGGAAAGTAGCATTAGAAGGTACTGGGAATGTTACAGAAAGCACATAGCTTGTAGCTGTAATATTTGTAAAGGTAGCAGATCCTGTAATTACTGTAGGAAGTGTAATAGAACATATTTCAGTAGTACTACCAGTAAATGCTTGTGTTCCTACCTCTCCTGTATAACAGTCTGTATATTGTAATGTACCAGCACTTGTAACTGATACACTAAATGTATCACACTGAGAGTTATAAGCATTGTTCCTTTCAAGTAAGAAAGGATCATCACTCAAATCATTGTATGGATAGTTAGGATAGTAGTAGTAAGTAGCATTAGGATCATTAGGATTTTCTCTAGTGTATTTACCTACGTTTCTAAGAATACCTTTGGCAATGATAGATTTATTAGTACTTCTATTACCTCTTACTATCTTAAATCCAACAATAGAAGCTTTCTCTTCATCTGTTAAATTAGAACTTTGAATAAGAGATGCCACTTGTTGTACATCTATTTTTACACCTATTGGATAGATAGCATTAGCAGCTTGCATCACTGGTTGTATCTGACCTCCAGCATATGTAATAGTTGGACTCTCAAAATAAGGACTTACCAAAACATCAGGAAACTTATGATGTCTAATTGGTTTCCCAGCAAGATCTCCCCACACATCTGTGTTACAAGGATATGTATCTGTAGACTCCCAATATGCAAACTCTCCAGATTGATAAGGATAAGCCTCTCCTATTTTAGGAGTGGCTGCTGTAGGAGCAGGATAAGTTGTAGATACACTAGCAGTGTTATATATCTTCCAATAAGGTTGAGGTGTGCCATCACCAACGTAATCAGGATTAGCTGTAGTTACATCTGGCTGAGACAACTCTAGGTAATTCTTTGCTCTACCAGGAATATGGAAACCATCTGTTTGCCTACCATTGTCTAATAAGAATACTATCTCAAATGCATACACTTCATCTCTCAAATATCCTCTTAAGTTAGCAGTGTAGAAACCATCAGCATAAGTATTGTTAGCTGGTAACTTATACGTCTCCCATTCAAGTGCAATTTGATTAGCAATACCTTGATAATTGATTCTTTCAACAGATGTTAAATTATCCCAAACTATAATATCTTGTACATTTGTTACATCTTGAGCAATATCATAGTAAGGAAACTTTTCAAGAATATCATTTAAACTCAAAGGAATTTGAGTTTGATTTTGACCTGTATAAGTAATGTATGTGGACTTTTCTTCAATAGTGTATGTTCCTACCAACTCTACAGTGGTGCCATTATTAATAGTCTTAATAACAGCTAAGTTAAAGTATTGAAAATATCCTGTAACATCTAAGTTGCTGATATTTAATACAATAGATTTTCCTACACTATAATCAAAGTTAGGAGTAGTTATCTCTGTATTTGCAATAGAGGTAGGGTTAGTTATAGAATAGTAAGATGTATATCCATCTCCTGAAGCATTGGAATATTGTATAGCAAATTGATATGTACCTGCTTTCAAGTCACCACCTACAACAATATCAGATACCTCTAAATTAGGAATCTGAAAATTAGGTTGCACCTTTAATTTATTACAATCAAGAATAGCAGTGATTTGTGGGTCACAAGTCTCATCTGTAAGATAGGTTGTAATATAAGGAACCTGGTCAATATCAATATATCTTCTAGGGTTTAATCCATCTGTCCAATAAACTTCTGTAGAACAGTTAGTAATCTTGTGTACAGCTTTATGTATTGGATGATTTATATCAAAATTTAAACAGTCAGAGTTAGCACAAACTGTTAATTCTGTATTAGGAATAGGAGTACAAAGTGTATGATATACACAATCATTGTTGTCCATATATCCAATCTCACTTGCTCCTGTTTCAGGATTAGTTAAGAAGAATATATGTTTACTCTTCTCCTGAATAAAATGAGTTCCAATTAAATGGAATCCTTCAGGGAAGTTTAGACAAAGTTCATTACTTGGTTCATTCTGGTAACTTACAGAATTAGCATCAAAGTTTTCCAATGCTGCATTCAAAGCATAGGAAAGCTTCCCTTTCTGTACTTGATTTACAGAAGAGTCCATGTCTAATCCAACTCTACCAAGATTGTATTCTTGTCTTATGTTAGATGTTCCTTCATTAGCTGTTCCATCCATTGCCATATCTGCTGCTTCTATTTGGTAATTCATATTGTGCAAAACGTTGTAAGTCATTTCTTACTCTTCTTTGCTTTGTCCATGGATCTTGCTTCTTGATTTCAATCATTGCCATAATGAATGCTTCATCAGAAAGCCCTTTGTAATAGCCTAACTTTTGCTGTATTTGGTTGAATGTCTCATCATTAATTTGATTAGCTAATGTTTCAAATACCTTATATTTAATAAAATGTTCTACGTATTCTCTTACACGATAGTTGTCAGGAACTAATTGATTACCAACAGCATCATACTCTGTAGCATAGAAAATCATGTGTACTATACCACAGCTAAAATTGGTAACAAACTTATTATCTCTAATATCAAAACTATCATAACCAGCAGATCCTGGTGTATACTCATGTACAGGTGGTACATTTGTATAGAACTGCCATGCATCTGTATAGCTTACATCACACTTACCTTGGCAAGAGATATTACCTGGTTTTAACAAGTACTCTTTTCTTATTCCTCTAGCAATCTGTTGATTGGTTTTATATACAGCTTGGATGATATCAGGCATACAAGTAGGACAGCCTGTTGTACATTGTGGATTAGTACATGGTACTGTTCCACTGATTACAGGACTCACCTGAATAGTTGTTTGTGATGCAGCTTGAGAATAGAATGAATTGGCTGTTTGGTATGGTAGCTGAGGAATCTCAGTACACATCCAAGCTTCTCTAACAGCAAAGAAGTTGTCAGGAAGTCTAGCTTCATATCCAGAAATATCCAATGTCTGTTCAGCAATGACATAGCTTGATCTACCTAACTTCTGTAGACACTTGTCTAAATAAGTTGGGAACATCAAATCATCAACTGCTCCTGTGTCAAAGTAAGATTTTAACTCTTCTTTAACAATAGAGTAAATTGGCTCTGGAGAGACAAAGTTGTATTTGTAATAGTATGACATGTTTTTCTATTTTTTCCATTCCCTGTAAAGGTGCTGGTATTTTTCATCTGTTTTTATGTAATGTGACAGCAATCTAGAAGTGTTACGAGCAGGCTTGAAATACCACAAGTTGATATTACGCAATCTTGTAGATTCTTTGAACCACATCCAGCCAAAGAAAAATCCTTCTGTGTGGTAGTTAAAGTTGTAGATAATCTTTCCCTTTTGCTTTGTCTTCTGCCAGTCTATTGGTAGATTAACTATCTCCTTACCATCAACTGTTTTAAGTTTCTTTCTCTTCTTCTTATTGATAGAGAATTCACCAAAGCCAAAAGGAAGTCTTGCCTTCTCTCCTGTTTCTAGAATGTAGTTTTTGAAATGCTCATTATATTGGTATATAATGTTCCTCCACTCATCAAATGTAATCTTAACTGTGGGGTGTTTCTTGCAAAAGTTATTGTAGTTTTCTTTACTAGAGCTTCTCCAGTCAAGCTTTGTTCTAGGCATTAGTTAGTTGGTTTAGCATTTGGTGCCTGCCCATCTATACCATCAAAGGTCATGTCTGTTTTAATACTGAAATAAGTAGATAAAAGCTTTTGTGATGTCAAGTCTAACACTTGCTTTTCCAAGTAACCAGGACATCCAAATTCTTTATCTAAAGGATTCATACAGTAATCTTCATCACTCACTGGAGGAACTGCACCACATGCACACTCCTGAGGATATAATATGTCATTTGGAACATCTTCTTCAAAGAAAGCAGAAATCCTAACAGACTTTAAGTTAGGGTTATTAACATATAAATATCCACCATTAGCTATCCAGTAGTACTGTTCATTCTTAATGATGGGCAGTTTTAATAAGTTTAAATATCTGTTAATTGTGATTTCTTTAAATCTTTTACCCTTACCACCCATTGCGTTGATAGAGTAAACACCTTGGATTAGATATTGATAGTTACCCTCACTGATACGTGGAAGTTTATATTTGCTCCTAGCAACAGTGCAAGGATCAACATACTCACAACAATCAGAAATAGGAACCTCTATCATCTCTAAACAAGGAAGCGTTTGGAATACAGTGTCAGTAGCCCAAAGCTTTCTAAGATTTGTTTCTCTCTTAATCAGTAAAATTGTGTTATTCTTAATCTCAGACGCAACAACTCTATCTGTTATCAAGTTGTCTGTTGATAACAGTTTATGTGTTGCACGCACATCTGAGACCATTTTTCTTAATGTAGCCATTATAAATATTGTTTGAATATATTTGTCATGCCATTCTCAAACTCAATGAGGAACCCTGTAACTTCTGCTTTAGAACATACATGCCCCATCTTGTCATCCCATAAGCTCTTTGCTTTAGAGAAAGCTGGGATTTGATAGAACTTGATACCATTGAAATCATGACTCACTTCATGGTGTTTATCTCCTGTAAAGATGTAATAATTACTATGGAAAGACCAGCCATCTTTAAACTCCATTGGGAACAATCCAGCAAGCTTTGCAGGCTTAATTGCATCTCCATGGTTAAACATCAATGCTGAACTTCCATAACTTATGTACTTTCTATACTTAGGAGAGCAATCAAAATGAACCCTCTCTGTAAGTCTAAAATAAGTATCTAACCACTCAATCATGTGCCATCCTACATACTCATCATGGTTACCTGCCACATACACAACATTCACACTCTCAGCATATTGTAATAACATTGTAATCATTAACACCTCATGGTCACAGATAAACTTGAATGAATCATGATAAGTGTGAGTGTTAGTCTGAGGGGTGCCTTTTGTGGTAGCTCCAGAGTATTCACTGTTAAACTCATCAGAACCAATGATATATGTAATTTGCTCTAGATTGTTAGAAAGCTTTGCTTGATTGACAATCATCTCAACCTTGTACATGATCTCTCCTAATCTAGCAGCAATGTTATTGTTACCATCAATGTCATATTTGTTCAAGTGTGAGTCTTGTTTATTGATAATAAGCATTGCATTTGACTTACCAAAGTCAACTGTAGGACTCATAACCTCTTGACTTACAGGCTCATATGAAGTTAAAAAGTCTACAAACGCATCTTGAAAAACCTGCTCTGTAGACTTCTTTCCTAACCATGCTTTGACTTGCCAATGAGGATTTTCTCCATTTCCCCAGTAGTTCTGTACATACTTGGTTATCTCCCACTTGTCTGTATCTATCTTACATTTTACTATTAATTCATCAAGACTCTTGATTTCATCCTTGGTATTGAAGATTACCTCTCCAGTTCCCTTAGCCAAATCCTCCTCAAATCTCACTATTGTTTCCTCTAACTCAGCTACATAATTCCCTATTTCTGCATCTTCTTGAGCTTTCTCTCTGGCTCTTAGTTCTTTTAGCAATTCATCAATCTCTCCTTCTGTTATTCCTAGCTTCTCAGCATAAAACTTTTTGCTTTTTTTCCAGCTAAGTAATGACTGTAACTGGTTTAACAGGTGTTGATTTTCAGGCATATGTAGTTAAGTTTAGTTAAAATTGATGTAAAGATAGGAACTATTTTTGAATTTCCCAAAAATAAGTTAACATTTTTGGTTATATGCAATAACTTTTTTAGTTAGATTTTAAACAAAAACCCCCAGGGTAGAGACCCTAGGGGAGACCATCTGTAAACCAACAAACAGAGGTTTTTAACTATTTATGAATTACAAGTAGCATTTAGATTAAACGTACCAGAACCATTAGTTGAACAATTTACAACGTTTGTTCTTAAGCGATATGTTCCTGCAGGGAGTATATTACCAGGTAAATCAGAAGTCCAACTTCCTGGAGTAGAGCCATTTTGAATGTAATTAAATGTATATAAAACTGCTGTATCAAAAGAATTCATAACATAGGCTGAATAAAACCTTGTGCCAGTTCCAGAATAATAATATCCTCCAGGAGTGATTAGAGCTGTGCGTCCTGCACTTACTGTAAATAGTGCTGATTCTCCAGCAAAGCAAGTTGCAATGGCACTTATCTCACCACTAATACATGGTACACTAGCTGTAGTTGTAGAAGTTGTTGTAGAAGTGGAAGAAGTACTTGTTGTAGTTGTTCCACCAGTTAGATACATATCAATGTAGTTTGTACAAGTTCCTGTAGATTTTGCTCTGATAACAGATGCTGTATCTGGCACACCTGTAAGACTATAGCCTGCTAATAATGCAGCTCTAGATACTCCTGTTGCTAATGGAGTGGTATAACCATCCACATTTGAATAAAGATTGAAAGGACCTACATCTGTCCCTGCTAAAGTTAATGTTACTAATACTGTCATGTTGATTTATTATTTTATTTATACACAAGTAGGACAATCTAATGATGTATCACAAGGTGTTCCACATAGAACATCTGTTAGAGTACCTGAATTAATTGTAATTGTTGTTCCATTTAATACACATACGTTTTGTGTTGTTCCTGCAGAGATGTTAACACTTTCAACAACTCCATCTGGACATCTTTGATAAGAGTAATTACCAGTTGTTCCACCTTCGTTTACAATTGTAAAACATTCACAAGTTGAACAATTATAAGGATCAATCAAGTTTGAAACAATTACTCCTGGAATGTAGTTGACTATTACAGAATAATGTATATTATCAACAGTTTGTCCAGGTGCTATGTTAACATTTGTCATTAATCCTGTACAACAATCACTATAACCAAAAGAAACATTACCACCTGTAGTGTTGGTTAGAGAATAGCTCTTACAATTGTTAATAGTAGTAGTTGTTGTAGTTGTACCTATATAACAACTCTCAGTAGCAAACGTTGCTGATGCTAAAGCAACAGCACCTAAACTAGATTGACTCCAAGTTGTTCCATAGTCATTTGAATAATAAGATAAAGTAGATCCAGCACCATTTCCAGCAAACATATATTGTCCAGTTGCAGAAATTGCAGTAGCATCCCAAAGAGTATTTCCTGATGGATATAAATTAGCTTGTGCCCATGTCACTCCATAATTTGAAGATATCCAAACTTGTCCTCCATCTGTTCCTGCTATAACATATTGTCCTGATGAAGAACACGCAAGACTTCTTTTATACTGACTAGATTGTACAGCTGCCCAAGTTGCTCCATAATCAGTTGATCTATATATTTGAGAAGTAAAAGGTGGAGTTATTCCATCATTACCAATTATAAACTGATATTGACCACTATTAGACATGGCTGCATCAAATATCCAATATCTAGCACCTGCACCTGTTATTGCTGTGAATGATACACCATAATTTGTTGATCTGTAAATGTATCCACTAGAACTAGCATCTCCTGCAGTTTGATACTGACCAGTAGCTGAAACAGCTATTGCATACCAGTTTCTTGCTCCTGCAGATGTTACTTGTGCCCAGCTTGCTCCCCAGTTAGTTGATCTATAAAGATAATCACCATATCTACAATATGTTTGATATTGACCATCTTTTGACATTGCTATTCTTGTAGATGCGTTTGGAGTAAAAGATACATTAGCCCAACTACTTCCATAGTTACTTGAATAATAAATGTATCCATTTTCAAGAAGAAGTGTTACATAATTTCCTGTACTTGAACAAGCTACATCAGCAATAACTATGGCTCCTCCAGGAGATATATTTTCCCAACTATATCCTCCATCAAATGTACGATATGCAGCATCTCCATATCTTGCAGAATATCCAATCATGTTTGGTAAATCTTGTTTTACAACAAGTTGATTAGATGCTTTAGCTGCAAATGAAGGATAATTTGGATATAAGTTTACATAAGTATCTGCCTCTGCTTTGGTAATCTGTTTATTAGAAGCAGGGATAGCACTTTTTAAACAAAGAGCTCCAGTAGTTACAGCATCTTGTAAGTTATTACAAGACACTGTTTGATTATTTGCTATACCAGCCCAACTCATATTGAATTAATTTTAGCTTCTAATTCTGCAATTCTTTTCTCTAATTGTGCTATCTTCCAAGTATGTACTTGGGTGTAATCAACTGTTAAGAATCCATCTTCTTTCTCTTCAACAGCAGCTGGTAAATGCTTTTGCACTTGTTGTGCTATGTATCCCCAGTGTTGTTTAGTATCTCTTTCTGGATCATTCCAAACATACAATACAGTTTCTACATCATTTGATGGAATAGCTGTAAGTACATCTTTAAGTCTTAAGTCAGAGTTTTGGAAGAAAGCATCTGCATATACATTATTACCACTCACTGTTACAAGTGAGTTTGTATAAGCAGAGTTTGCACTACCATTTGATATTACAATAGCTCCATTAGTTGCTGGAGTGATAGAAGTAAAGCCAGGACCTGTTGGACCTATAGGACCTTGAGGACCCACAGGACCAGGAGCACCAGGAGAACCAGCAGGGCCAGGTGCACCAGGAGAACCATCAGCACCAGCAGGACCAGGAGAACCTATTGGACCTTGAGGACCTGTAGCTCCTTGTAATCCTTGTGGTCCTGTAGGACCTGGAGCACCTTGTAGACCTTGTGGACCAGTAGGACCAGTAAGACCACTAGTACCATTAGTACCTGCTGTTCCACTTGTACCAGTGGTACCATTAGTTCCAGATGTACCATTGGTTCCACTTGTTCCAGTGGTTCCAGATGTGCCAGCTGTAGCAGATGTACCAGATGTACCAGAAGAACCAGCCACACCAGGAACACTTGTTACAGTTACCATAAATGGTTCATCATTAGAAGGAGCTGTTCCTCCCCCTGATAATTGATTTATAACATATCTTTCAAATCCTGTCTCTAGAGGTGCTACAGATACAACTTGAAATATCTTAAACCTATTTGGATTAATTGTACTTACAAGTTTAAATACTGCACCATTCTCAATACCATCTAAATATGTATTAAAGTTTACTACAGGACTAAATGAAAAATCATTTAAAGCTATCTCTGTTGGAGCATTAGTCCAAACTAAAGTGTTTAATGAAAACTTTCCTGTACCAGGATTGATTGATGTATCTGTTGTAGTATTAGTATATTCCCAAAGAGCAAGACCTCCATCAACACCAGATGTACCAGAAGAAGCTGAAGTTCCACTAGAAGCAGATGTTCCAGAAGTTGCAGATGTGCCACTTGTTCCTGTGGTGCCTGAAGTTCCAGTTGTTCCAGCTGTACCTGATGTACCATTTGTTCCACTAGTACCAGATGTACCATTTTGTCCAGAAGTTCCATCTATTCCAGATGTACCTGCTGTTCCAGAAGATCCATTTGTACCTGCAGTACCTGCAGTACCTGGTTGTCCTTCAACACCAGACGTACCATTGGTTCCAGATACACCATTTGTACCTGATACACCATTGGTTCCATTAAGTCCACTAGTTGCTGATGTACCTGCAGATCCTCCCACTCCAGAAGATCCTGAAGATCCTGAAGTGCCTGAAGAACCAGCAGCACCACCTGCTCCACTTGAACCAGAAGTTCCAGAGGTACCATTTAAACCCACTATACCAGTACTAAATGTATCATCTATTTTTGATAGAACACAGTCTAAGTTTTCTCCAGTGCGTATTCCTGTGTTAGGTAAGTTAGGTCCATTATATATAACATGGTCTGCTGTTGTTTCACAAGGAACAGAACCACAGTTTTCATTAGGGTGATAATATGCATTATAGCAAGGATCGCCAGGATTACAAGCCATTGTATTGTTAGTTTAAAAAGATTAAGGAATGTACATGATATAATATGCAGCTATGACAGGTTGGATGTTTGCATGAGCTGATCCACCTCCTGTTTCACTATTTGAAACAGATACAGTAAGTGATACAGGACCTGCTCCACTTGCACTTGTTATACCAGAGTTGTGTGTTTGAACAGCTGCTGGTACTGCTTTATATCCTAAATTACCACCATCATTGTTACTGCTTGCAGCAACCTCTAGTGCTGTAGGAACATTAGCAGAAGTATTAGGACCATTTGCACCCATTATAATGTGAGTGTGATTTGGTACTGTTCCAGATGCTGATACAGAAGTATTGTGTGTATGCTTAGGCATTTGTGATGCAACAAGTGTCACTGTATTTGCTCCAGATTTATTATATACAGCATAGTTTGGATTACCAGCATTTGCAGGATTTACTGCAGCATCTAAAGGACCTCCTGGTACACCAGCAATAGCTCCAACACCAACACGTCCTCTTTTATCAGGAGTACCATTTAATCCATTACATAAGTATACTTTGTAGAAACCATTTGCTGGGATACCCATTCCTGTTCCATCAAAGTTAGTCAAAGGTCCATAGTATTCATATGCTACATATGGAACCATCTTTAAGTATTGTTGGTTAGAAGCACTACCTGAGCTACTAGCTATGTAAGCTGCAATCAAAGCATCTAAGTCTGCTAACTTAACATAGTTTGTACTTACATCAAGTGCTAATGCAGTTAATGAAGTTGCTGTTGCACAAAGCTTAGTTATGATTGCTTGGACGATATCATGAGTGTCTGAGCTAGCTGTTACACCAGTCAAACATCCAATTGTATAGTTAGCATTTAAGGTAGCTATGTCAGCAGCCACTACACCAATCTGAGTTTGTAAATTACAAACCACCTTAGTAAGTGCTTGGAATATTTGTTCAGAAGTCCATTGATTTGGAGTAGCTGGAGTAGGTAAGTAACCATTTATAATAGCACAACGTATAGCTGCACTCAAGGTTATCTTATCCCCAGTTCCAGTGAACAATGGAACTAAACCATCAATTATATTTTGTAGAACAGTCTGAAGGTTATCTCCAGAAGCTATATCTAAAGGCACGCTGTCAAGACCTGTATATCTAACACATTGATCAGATACAGTTTCTACACAGCCATTATAACAACTTTCGCAAGACATGGTTTAATTATTTATGAAGTAACACTTTAACTCTGCTCACAACCTCAGGAGTGGTAGGTCTACCACATACCATAGCATAGTCAGGAGTACAAAGTCTATATGTTAATATTTGTTTATAATGTAATACGTCATTTATCACTTCCCCAGGAATATAGTTATTCACAGAGAAAGAGATATTGTTGTACTGGAGGTTAGCCCAGTATGTTAGTTTATTATCAATCTCAGTCAATGTAGCAGGAATGCTAGCATCAACTACACAATCAGTTAATCTTGGTGTAAGCATTTCTTAATCTTTTTAAAGCGTTCTTTGCTTTGTTGTGACATGCTGAACATAGGCCATTAATCAATTGACAGCCACAGCCAACTTTCATTCCACATCCTCTACAGTTTGCCATATTAAACGAAATTATTTATATAGTTGTTTCCTGTACAACCACATTGGTTTGCAATAAAATAATCTAATTGTCTATTTGCTTGGGCATACAGTTTATTTGCTGTATCTATAGCACAGTTATTAGCTGCTGCTATTGAACCCTGAATTAAATACCAAATACTATTAAGTACCACCTTTGACTGAGTTCTAATTGCTGAATCACATTCCATCATGTCAAGCTTCATAAATGCATTGTCAAACTTCTCTTGGATAGCTTCAGTACGCATGATGTTCTTTTCTACAAAGTTAGTAGTAGCAGGTGCTACTGAATACTTCATGAAATAAACACCATCAGGTAATGGAGCAAAGTTTGGATAAGAGCTCAATCCTAATATAACTGAGTTATAAACGTTGAAGTCTTGAACATTAAAAGGAATAGACACAGGAGTAGTGAAACCAGGTACAGTGATCTGCATAGTAGGAGCACTTACACTAGGTGGATCTGTATCATAAACAGAGATATCAGCTATACCCAATGTCTTGGTATTGTAAGTATTAATAACTAAAAAATCTAGTGTCATGGTTTATTCTAATAAAAAATGCCAGAGGATTGGAGTTATCCTCTATCCCCTGGCATAGGTTAATATGATTCTACTTTTCTTCTATTAAGGAATCAAAGTAGTTGTTGTTGAAGTGCTAGGCCATACAGTAGTTGTAGTGCTAGTTGTAGTGATACATGCAGTGTCACCAGCAACAGGTCCTAAACCAGCTACTAATACCTCTTCAATAGCAGTTGTTTCACCTTGAGGAACAGCAATAATTACAGTGCTATCTTCCATGATGTAGTCACCCCATTGGTAAGCAGCTTTATCATACTCATTGAATTTGATGTAGTACAAGTCATAGATTGTACCATCAGTTACCCAAGACTCAAAGTTCTCGTTGTAACCATTCATTCTGTATAAATGCTTCAAGTAACCAGCTTGGTAGCTATAGAAGTTCTTCTCTAATTGTTGAACTTCAGCAGAAGTACCAACAGGATAGTTAGATCTTTGAGTGATTACTGGAGTAGCTACTCTGTTACAAGGATCATCAACGATGAAGTCAGCAGTAGTTGCAGGACCAGAGAAGATGAAAGTTCTGAAATAGAATCTGTCATACTCCCAAGGGAATGCAGCAACGTCACAAGGTTGGCCATATTTAGTTAATGGTTTACCAGTGATACGTAATAACGCATTTTGATCATTACCAATTCTTTGGAATTGATAGAACTGAGTCAAATAGATGTTATCTGGGTTATCACCAGGTGCATGTGCTTCTAACTTTAAGATTAAAGCATCAATCAATGCAGGAACATCTACGTCTGTACAAGGGTCACCACCACATGCTAAACATGGAGCGTTTACAGTTACAGAACGAGTGAAGCCATTGAAATATAAAGTATTCAAATAGCTAGAGAAACCACGTAATGTCAAAGTAACAATCTCGCCTGGTTTTACAGTGAAACCAACAACATCTGTTACTTGGTTTACAGCTGTAGCACAACCTGTAGATTTGTACCATTCTGTTACGTTTGTTTTACAAGAGTTACCACTAGGACATCCAGCAATTTTGTCTGAACGCTTAGAACCTTGTAAATATGTATTTACTCTACCTTGAGCTACATAGAAGTAAGGGAAGTCTGTAATGTTAGCAGCAGTCGCAACTGTGTAATCACTACCAAAAATACCTACTTGACCAGCTGTTAAATCTTGCGTAGATCCAGAGCTAGGTAGAGTGTTTCCTACTGGAACCACGAAGAGCGTGGTTAATGAAAAATCAGCCATTTTGATTTTATTTTAGGTTATGAAAAATTATTCGTTTGTTTGTATTCTATAGATTGAGCTTTGAACAGCACTTTGGTTTTCTGTGTACATTGCCAAGTTCTGAACTGTCAAATCTAATAGTTCATCTTCTAAGTAAAGCTCAAGTTCACAATCCTGATCAAATGATGGTAAGCCATCAAGCATAACATATCCTGCTTTATTTATATATTCAGGATATCTCATATAAGATATATTTATAGTTTTTGGTATGAACGTACCATCTGTAAATATACTTATCTCATCAGAAGATAGAAAGTTGAATGTCTCTTGATATTCAAAAGAAGGTTTATAGTGGACATTGTTTAAGCAGAACTGTAAGTCACCATGCTTAGCTAAGTCTCTATTGATCCATATCTTTCTATCTGTACATCTCCCTTTATCTGCTATTACATAACTATCAATATAGAACATGTATTTAGGAACCAGGGAATGTAAGTTTGCAAACCATTGATTTAGTTCTGCGTTCTTTAATGTTAGGGTAAGAGGCTGGTTGTTATAAGTGATTACTAAACTTTGCAAGTCTTCGTAACGCTTCTTAAAAGCATCCATACCTAATCCAGAAACTGTGCTCCATCCATCAACCTTTTGCTTTATCAGCTTAATCTGAGCCTCATTCAAAGCTAAGATTTTATCTTCTAGGTTGATTTGTTGATGCTCATTAGTGGATAGTTTATTTAGTTTCTGATCAATCTTGTATAATAAACTATCTACAGGGATCATATTGAAGCTATTTTTTTACTTTTTAATTTACCTTCTAAAGTCAACAATTGATCTTGGTTATCTTCATCTGCTAAGAACTTCACTAATTCATCCTCATCAACAGCTATTTCAAATTCACCTTCATATACTCTGCCATTAGGTCTAACTCTATAAACTGAGTGAGCAATAGCTTGTTTAACCAAGTCTTTAATATGGAGTAAGTTTTCTTTCATATCTGCAAATCTGTTGAACACCTCAATTGGATTCAAACCTTGATATTTGCCATTCTTGAATTCTGTCTGCTTCAACAAGTTATCCACTTGATTGTAAACAGCTTCTTCTTTGGAATCATCTGATACTGGAAGTCCAAGTAAACGAGCAACTTTCTTCTTCTTCTCAGGAGTCATAGCATCAAACTTAATGATTGCTTTGTTGATTAATTGCTTCTTCTTGAATACCACCTTGTTCTCAATCTCATCATCTGCAACATAATATTGTATGTCAGCAGGATATTCACCACGCTCCCAAGCCTGATAGCTAGAAGCAATTGTTGGATGAACACGTAACCATGAGAATGCTAACTCTTGCAATGGCATTGACAAGTCAAAGAAATTGTCACCATCTAATAACTTAACTGGTTGAACGTGTAAAGCATCATCTACAGAAGTTGATAAGCCATAGTTCCAGAACTGAGAACGAGGACCTAAGTCTACATTCAAAGCATCTTCAAGCTTTTGTCTTAACTCTGTTACTCTTTCAATCTCCATCTCTCTTTCAAGAGGATCTGAGATTCTTCTGATGTAAGCAGCTTTAGGATCTAAACCTGTTCTGTACTGACCATCTAATTCTTTGTAAGGATACTTAAATACACCTGTACCAGGGATTCTGGTATAACCTTTCTGTGCAAGTCCACCTTGCATAGTTTGCAATTGAGAGTTGTTGTACTCTTTCTTAATAGTAGAGATTTTTCCTATCTTACCCATATGTAGTTGTTTTTGTTTGGTTTATTTGCAGATGGTTCCCAACGAAGGGTATGCTGTCAGGCATGGAGCCTAGACCCATCCATCTGTGTTAGAAGACTCCCCCACTGGGAGGTGGGGGGAATGTCTTCTGATTTTGTTTTGCGAAACACCATTGGTGTCAGACTAAGAATACTATTCTTAGAGGGGCATTTATTAGAATTGAGGAATCTCTTCAATCAATACTGTACGAGATAAATCTTCAATAAATACATCACAACGATCTTTCATCCAGATCTCATATCCAGGGAATTTGTTTGCAGAACTCATACCTTGAGACTTAGCAAAGCCTAAGTGGTGACGAGTACCATCAAT
>JACCEC012694051.1_pt1 | contig 18032 bp, 27 predicted proteins | sample 7450121 | NCBI WGS metagenome assembly JACCEC01 (sample SAMN15323455, study PRJNA562643) | freshwater metagenome | isolation source: river surface water | place: USA:Blue River Watershed | collected 2017-08-18 | reverse complement strand
GGTCCACAAACGGTCCACATTCTTCGCATCACCCTTCAGACACGCTGCTACCACTGATCTTGTCTTTGGTCTTGAAAACCGGCGAGGTGAAAGCCTCCGTGGGTTCGAATCCCACCCTCTCCGTTCCAGGCAGGGCCTGAAATCTCAGGCCCCAACAAGCTTTTCAATCATCCGAGAGCGGCACCTCTCCCAGGAGCTCTCGCGTTGATTCGCACCGTCACGCGTGGGAAAGTGGTCCACAAATGGTCCACGCTCATGCTTGACCTGGCTCCTGTGAACGAAACCCTCCGTTCGCGAGGGCTCCGGATGCTGATCGAGCAACGCCGCCAGGCGCTTGTCGTGCGAGGAACCTTCCCCGAGGACGACGGAACCCGCAAACGCAAACGGATCTCACTGGATCTCCCCGCTGTCCCAACGAGCTTGGTCACGGCTGAGCTTCGTTGCCTTCAGCTACAGGAAGCCATCACGAAGGGCTCCTATCCCCCGAATCTTCCGTGGTCCACACCGGTCCACACCCCAGCGGAGCGCCCTGACGCACCCTTGAGCTGCGCCGCGGCGATCCACGCCTTCGAGACCCACTACTGGCAAGTGCGCCCACGCACCCCGGCCTCGGAGCGCACTTGGTCTCGCATTTCCCTGGAGCTCAGACGCCTTCCCACTAAAGCCCCCTGCACACTTCAGCAGCTCTTAAAAACCGCCGCTGCGACACCGCCCGGCACCCGCACGCGGCTCGAGTGCTGCAAAGTCTTCAAGCGCCTCGCAAAACACCAGGGAATCCCCGGCAACCTCGAAGAGCTCTCCGCCCTCAAAGGCAACTACGAACCCGCTGACCGCACCATCCCCGAGGACGAAGCAATCCTCGCCCTACTCGACGCTCTCCGCCCGACGAAGTGGGGCTGGTGCTACGCCGCTCTGGCAGCGTTCGGCTGCCGCCCCGCCGAAGTCCCCTCGCTCGTGCTCCACGAGGACGGCACAGCCGACTGCCTCACCATCAAACGCCGCAACCGCGCCCCCGCCAAGCGCACCTGCTTCGCGCTACCGCGCGCATGGATCACACGCTTTGACCTTCAAAACATCTCAATCCCTGGTGGGACTCGCTGGACTCAACCTGACGAGTACAACTCCGCCCTCGGGAAAAAGTTCGTCGACTCCTGGCGCCACAGTCGTCGTTCGCAGGAGATCCGCCCAATCATCGAAGCTCACCTCCCCGAGTTCGACCTGTACGACCTGCGCCACCGTTGGGCAATCCGCAGCATCGAGGGCGGCAAACGCCTGACGCTCTGCGCCCGAGCGATGGGCCACAGCGCCACGGTCCACGAGCAGACCTACCACCGTCACATCCAAGCCGCCGACCTTCGAACAGCCATGGCAACCGAGGCCGACTGAGCTCAGCGGAGCCCGAGATCCCGCAAGGCCAACTCGCGGTGGTACCGGTAGTTGAACGTCTTACCCCGAGCTTCACGCTTGAAGCTGGCTTGCCCCAAGCGACCGCTTGAGACATAGCTCTGCAGTGTCCGAGGGGTGACCCCGCAAAGCTTGCTCATCTCAGTGGGCGTCAGCCAAGTGCGATCGACAGCCGGCAGAGCTTGCTCCAACTGCTCGAGACGCTGACTGATGGAGCGGAGCTCCTGAAGAATGACAACCCCGAGGTCGGCAGCCACGACTCACGCGCATCTACGCGAAGACTAGCGCATTCACGTCTTGGTTGAAGCCCCACCCCAGAGCGAACTGGTCAGTCGCTGACGCGGCTCCACACGGCTTTGACCGCTTCCACCAGCCAGCCACGCTTGTAGCTCTTGACCTGACGAGGGGCACCATCGACGTATTGCATACGAGTCGGTGGCTCCTTGTCGAACTCCTCCCGGTAGAGCGCGGCAACCAGACGACCGACACCCGGACCATCCCGCCGAGGCAACACTGAACCGGTCACCTCCAACCAGGCATCCGAGAGCGTGAGTTCTTCGTCCTCAGACGAGGCCGGGAGTAGAAGTCCACCCGCTCCGCGGGCTGCCACGTTCCGGACCATGTCGCCGAATTGGAGGTGGTCGCGCTCATCTATGACGCCGAGCCGCTCGAGGAGCCCCATAGAGCGTTCGATCAGATCGAGGGTCTCATGCGGTGAAAGCGTAGGTGCAGCTTGAGGCTTGGGCTCAGCCTGACTGCGGATCTCCTCCAAGAACCAACCGTCCATCCAGACGGCGAACGGGGCGCTGATCCAACGGGCGAAGTCCACGGCAACCCGAGCATGGATCCAGGTCCCCTGGTAAGCGCCTCCTCTCGTGGTGAGACACAAGCTGGAAACGGGGATTCCCGTTTCAGTCGAGAGCGCTTCTAGATATTCAGTGGCGCGGTCAGTGCGCCAGTAGTCATGCCACTGCTTCCCACTGGCCTTGGCCATGGTGGTCGCGTTCACATACCCATCCGTCGAACGCCGCGTGATGGGGGTGCCATTCCACGAACGGCTCTGAAGCGCTTGAATGTTCATGATCGCTTTGCGACTTGGGTGATCCGGGGCCTGGGTGTGGTTGCACCGCAGGCCCAACCAATCTAGGGGGCATCTGCGGAGCGTCCCCTTCAGGTCAGCGCCGAACGCCCTTCCAGTAGCGCTCTTCGGCCTTGACCTCCCACCCCTTGTACTGAGCCAAACGCGCGGAAGCCCGAGCCCGGCGCTTGCGGAGGTTCCAGTCCTCGAAGAACTGAGCGTCGTCCACCAGGCGTTGAAGCAACCCGTTCGGCAGCTTCTCTGCAATGTGGACGAGCTTCCGCAAATACCGAGCCCGGGCCTCTGACGCGCTCAACTCAAGCCGCAGTCAGAACGACCTTCTTGACCACAGGGGCCGCCACAGGCTGCACAGGCAGGGGCACCAGCTTGATGCAGTCCTCCTCAAGGAGAATCTCAAGCTCATCTCCCGGGTTGAGGCCGAACTTCTCCGAGTAGGTCTTGCCCAGCAGGATCACACCAGACTTGTGCACCGAGGTCGCAAACTGTGCGCTCTTACCCGGAGTACGCCCCAGGGGAATAGGCATGCCTTTAGCAGCAAGCAGCGAGTTGTAGAACTGCTTGACAAGTACCTGCTCACGGCCTGTCTTAGTAACGCGGAGATAACCCGCACCACGAGCAAGCTCCATCTGGTTCATACCGTCGTTTTCTTTGACGAAGGCGATCAGGTCCGCTCCAGTCAGCATTGGGATAGAGAAATGGACTAACCAGGTTAGGGAGGATGTCAGCAAAAGGAAAGCGGTTATTTGGCATCAGCCCAAGTTTTGCCCCACGACACCTCAGCAACGATCGGCACTTGCTGACAAACCTCAGCGCCTGCAGACTCCATCGCTTCCTTCAAGGCAGTAGCCCAATGCTCAGCCTCTTCTTCCTGAACCTCTAGAACGATCTCGTCATGCACCATTGAGATGAGCTTTGCCGTATCAGCAGGAACACCACGTAGTTTCTCCCAGATTTTACCGATAGCAATCTTGGCAATGTCTCCTGCAGTCCCTTGTACCTGCGTATTGATCCGCGTTGTGTACTTATCGTTGAACCCGTGCAGTTGGCGCCTGCGTCCAATGGCGGTGTAAACGCACTCGGATGTAGAAGTGCCTTCTTCCTGCTGCCAGTCGTAGAGACGTGGGTACGCCTCACGGAAACCGTCAACGATTTCCTTCGCTTCCGTTGGTGTCATATCCACACCGTACTGAGCAACCGCTTGCTTTCTGAGTGTGGCTGGACCCGCTCCATAGAGCAATCCGAAGTTAGCAATTTTTGCGGATGTTCTATCATCTTTAGTCACCTTATCTTGATCTACTCCTTTCAGCCTTGCTGCTGTCTCTGTATGCAGATCTCTTCCATCTGCATACGCTTGAATCATAATTTTTTCACCGCTTAGCTCGGCCGCTACACGCAGTTCGATCTGCGAGAAGTCAGCCACCACAAGGACTTTCCCGAGAGCGGCCAAGAACTTGCTGCGGAAATCTGCCGAGCGGTTCACCTGTTGCAGATTCGGAGAAGCCGCGCTCAGCCGTCCTGTATCTGTACCCATTTGCCTGTAATTGCAGTGAATCCTGCCGTCAGCACCGACGGACTCGATGAGCTTCTCAATCTGCGTGACCTGCGTCACTGATTCCTTCCAGATCAGATACTCATCAATCAGCGGATTAGTCTTCCTTAGAAATGCCAACAAGTTCTGATCAAGGCTCAGCTTTCCCTTCTCGTTGGGCCTGAGCTTGATGCCAGCCTGCGTCATGCGAACGACCATCTGATCAGTCGACCTCGGATTGAAGCCTTTCTTTTTCTTGGTCCCAAGCCGGATCGAGCCTGTGTCCTTCTCCTGCGTGTTGAACTCGTTCGTGCCTTCGTAACGCGGCAGCCAGATCTGCGGCTCGTTCGGATTGAGTCGCCTGATCTCCGCGTCGAGGTGCTCCAGCAAAACGATCTTGAGCGCTTCGGAGTTCTCGTGCAGGGTGTCCCGCAACTTGATCGCAGGCTCCTTGTCGAACCCGAACCCATGCCACTGCATCAGGGCAATGGGCCGAAGCACCTTCATCTCGAGTGCGAACACCTCCCACAGCAGCTTTCCACTCGGCACCCGGCTCTTCTTCAGAGCTGTTGCCAGTAGCTCTGCCAACCACGGCAAGCAGAGCGCGTCACGAGCGCCGTACTCGAACATCTCAGCAGTGATCTCACCCGCCCAGTTCGCTTTCTGTAGCTCTTTGGGAAGCTCGTAATTGAGATTGCGCCTAACGATTGCACCTAAGTCGTTTTTAACACCACTACCATTATTGATTATTTTAGCTGCAACCATCGTGTCAAAGATTGGCCCACCGAGGACGATGCCCTCTCCCATCAGAAAGTTCAGATCAAATGCAGCATTTTGCAGCACCTTGAGCTTCGGCCCCTCAAGCAGCTCCGCCAATTCACGAAGTCCTGGTGCATACCAATCCACGTAGCGACTCTCGCCACGACGGAAGCCATCGAGATCAACAATCAGAACGGATTCTTTAGATGCGACCTGAATCAAACGCACTCGGTTGGCATGCGGGTCGAGGCCTGTTGTTTCTGTGTCAACACCCAAAGCCGTTGCGGCAACTGCGTTCTGCCGAACCCAAATCGCCACGAGCCCGGCATCTTGCGGGCCATGGACAACGGCGAAGTCCACATCATCGAGGACTTTCTTCACACTCTCAGTAGTCAGCGTCGGCATCGTGAAATAACTGCGATTGAGCGGATGGACGACCTCTCGCTGAAATTTGCGGAGGAAGCAGCCTTACGCCAGGTTGAGGAATGCACCGACCTCGGGGAGCTCAAGAAATTGACGAGCTCCCTGATCCGCGGTCACTTCAGCGCGAAGGCGCTGATCTGCAACCTGATGCTGCAGGGCCTCGAGGACATGGCCCGCGACCTGCGTCATTCCTCGAACAGCGCGGAGAAGTCGTCCTCGGGTCCCTGGTAGTACCTCAGCTCCCTTCGAGCGGGGGGTTGAGCTTCGGATTCCTCTTTAGTGTGCTTAGAAGTGCCTTTTGGGCGCTCATCCACGAGATCGCCCTCGGGGACAGGGATCTCCTGAACAGACATCTTGACCTCATCCGGCGCGTGTCCGTTCATTCTCTGAGTAGTTTGCTCGCCAACCAAGGGCGAGTTGGTCACGTCCTCGGATGAAGAGACAACCTCCTCCCGGCACTCAGCGTGTTCTTTCAAAGATCCGTTCTCCTGCAACCGTTCTCGGGGAAGGACGGACACGAGCCTCTTCTCCATACGCAACGCGCGTGTACAGGAGGGGGGAAGCGTATAGGAAGGGGCCGGTTTGCGCTGTCCTTCAACAGGCAGGGGCTTGCCCTGAGAGAGCACCCCGTCTTCCACCCACCGATCCAACCAGCGCTTCACCGTCTTGCTCGAGGGCGGTAAACGAAGCTGACCGTTCATCTCCTCCACAAGGCGCTCCCAGACCTCCTTGGCGGTCATCCGGTCCTTGAGGGTCGCGCCCTCTTCGCACGCCTCCCTGACGCGGTCCTTGACGATGCGCAGCGCCATCGTGTGAGGCTCCGGAGCACCCTTCCCGTCGTCCTCGCGCCGCTCAGTAGGGGTGTAGTCCGAGACCGAGTACGCGAAGTTCTCATCGCGCTCCACCACCAGCAGGTCGCCCTGGCGCCCGAGGCGTGACTTCTTGATCGCGATCATGCGGCAGTTGGACGGATTGCTCCCCTTCTCGCGAATCGCCTCCCGCTCGTCCTCGGTGGTCGGCCGGAGGTGCCACTGCTCATCGATGGCATTGATCAGGTAGCGGGTGCCCCTGGCGTCCCCGTGAGCGTTGTCGTGGTGGATCCAGATGAACGTCGTCGCCGGGAAGCCCCCATCAGTGGGATCCCCGTTCTTGTCGGCGTAGAAGTACAGGGGGTGTGCGAACGCCTTGTCCTTCTCCTCGATCTGCATCTGAGTGGAGCAGGAGCCAATCGAGTCCACGACCACGAGGGCGGGCTTGTACGCCTTGATCCAGGAGACCATCTCCTGCTCGTGGTTGAGCTGCCACCCCCGCTTGACGATGAACCACTTGTCCACGGCGGGGTGGATGCCGTTGTCCTCGCAGTCACGCAGCAGCTTCGCCGGGTTCTGGTCGTTCTGAATCCAGAGGACGGTGCCCTGCTTCACCGGTAGGTCGATCCCTCGGATCCGCATGCTCTCGCCGCGCCCCACGGCCTTGGCGAGGCCCATGCACGCCGAGGTCTTACCAAGACCGCCCGCCGCGTGGAGCATCACCTGCGTCGGCCTCATCAAGAGGTTCGGCACCAGGAAGTCCATCTTCTCGACGTTCTCCCACCACTCGGCCTTGTCGTTCTTCTCCTTCGAGCGCTTGTAGTAGCGGTACTCCTCCATCGCCGCGAGGCACTGGACCCCGGTGAGGCGGCGCCCCGTCTCAGCCGCGAGACCCGCCATCCGGCCAATGCGAATCGCCGGGTTGGTCTCCTCGTCGTTGATCTTGATCAGTGCCTCGTGGAACTGGACCTCATCAAGCAGGAGCCGCGGCACCTCCTTGACGACCTGTGCCCTGGCGTCCTCCGGGTAGTTGTACCCGAGGGCGGTGGTGATCTCCGCGACGTAGTTCTCGAGGTCCACCCCGCACGGCTTGCCCGCGTGCTTGTTGTTGGTGCGGATCTTGTGAACGAAGTCCAGCAGGTCCCCATGCACGTCGCACGCCTTGCAATCCCAACAGCCGGACTCCATGGCAAAGGAGAAGGTGGTTCCGGACGACCCCCCGTGCCAAGGGCACCCGCACTTCATCTGAGGCTTGCTGCCGCCCGTCTCCTTCCACCCGTACTCGTCGAACACCGGGTGGTTGAACACGAGGTCGGTGAGCCGAGGCATGAGCTTCGCCTGGATCTCATCCTTGAAGAACCAGCCCCGGATCTGCCGCGGCGGGATGATCGTGTCGCCGAGGTCCTTGACCGATTCAGCCATCTCCTCTGAAAGGAAGGCCACCGGCTTGCGGTAGGGCCGCACAGCATCGAAGATCCACCCCGGCGCCTTGGCCGGCATGCCCCCGTTGTACGAGAGGAACTTGTAGCGCCGCCCTTCAGGGTGCGCCGAGCCCGGCAGCACGCTCTGGCAGTTGTTGAACCGAAGGACGACCTCTTGGTACTCCTCGCCTTCGGGCAGTGCCTCATCCCCGACAACGCGGTCCTTGTCGCCCGAGCCCGAATACCACTCGCCATCCAGCTTGAGGATCAGCGTCTTGAGGCTCGAGAGCTCATCGGTGATGTGAGACGGCAACCGATAGAGGATCTGCCTGCGGCCCTCCTTCCCCGAGGTCCAGGCCATGGTCTGCTCCTCGCCGTAGGGCTCGTACTCCTCACCGGCCAGCGCCTTGTAGCGAGCATCAGCCAGAGGCCCGTCGATATCGAGGGCGATCAAGCCATCAGAGAAGGAGCCCGTAACGACACCGACGCCGTTGTATGCCTTGTTGGCGTTGTAAGCCTCAATGCAGAGATCCTTCGTCAGGGGCTGTGTAGCCCATTGCTTCACGAAGGTCTTCTTGCCAGCAACCGGCACAAAGTGCCAAGCAGAAGGGAAGACGTTGTTACGCAGCAAATTGAGCGCGCTCTCCCCTTTCCAGGGAAAACCGCTTGCGTTGGTGCCATTCGTCATGTAGCCTCTAGACGTAATTGAGACACCTGAGAGCCCCTTCCCCCGTCAGGGAGGGGCTTTTTACTGCGCTAGCGGCTCTCAGGTACTGGTCAACCTAGCCGCCTAACCAGTTCTGGGCAGCGTCCGATAAGCAAGAAGAATGTATGAAGCGTAGTAGTTAAGGCAGATATGGTATTTAGAGTCAGGACACGCCTTGCACGGTTCACTTTTGGAGTACACGCCCGCTAGCACCTTCAAAGAGGACGTGCCGGACTACCCCGCGATTTACGAAAAGGGACGGCGCACATTCAAGCTGCTCTTCTCCCGCTGGATGGACACCAACTGCTGGTCCCACCCTGTGATGACCGAGCTCGCCGCCTGCGCCATGGGTGGTGTGCGCTGGCTGCACAGCTCCCAAATCAGTGGTCTGCGCCACCTCAAGACCGAAAACCCAGGACCTCGCACCTTCGTCGCGATAGAACGCCTGAACTACTACGTCTACCGATATAGCACGGAAAAGCGCCTTATTCCTGGTACGGACAGCAGCCGTCTCTACTCACAAGCATTTGCCATCACCGAGGACGGCAAGCCCCCCTCAGCCGGCTGGTTCTACGAGGTCTTCTGCGGCCTGCGCGTCCCCCAGGACATCGACCTGCGCCAAGCCTTCTTCACCGACGCCCAGGCCGAAGACATCTCTTCCAACTGGGGCGCCCTGATCCGCAAGCTGATCCGCGACCAGGACCTCGATCTGATCACTGATCTCGACCGCATCCTGCGCGGGTCTTACCCGGTCAAAGAGCCCGAACGCCTAACCACCACGCGCGGCGTTATCCAAAACACCTATGTCTGGAGCCCCGACGAGCTGATCTCCGAGCTTCCCGCCGTCCTAGCCCTGACAAGCGCTTTGGGAGGCCCACGCACAGAAGACGAGCTGCTGCATCTACTACAAGAAAAACGCCCTTAAGCTTTGCTGCAGATTTCTCACACCATCTGTAGTGCTAATCCAGCACCTAAACGCTGCATAGCCGCTACATTTGCCGTGTCGTAACCAAACGCAGCTTTGAACTGCTGTCGCCCTGTTCCAGTCAGCACCATTGATTGGGATTACGCCTATCTGATCGAAGTTCGCGCCTTAGGCGACAGCGCGACGCTCCTTTGTGGCACCGAGGCCGACTTCCCCGAATTCGAGGTCGCCTGCGCGTCGTTACACGCTCTGGCTCCTTTCGCCGAGCTGCACGCCGCGTGGCGCCGGACGCCCGCCGCAGTCGCTCCCCCTTTGATCCCCTACACCCGAGAACGGTCAGGTCACCGCACCTTCTGCACACGCGGTGCACTGCACGACTATCCATTCCTGGACTCAAGGGACTCGGCCAACCTTTCCGAGATCGGTTGACGGCACCCCTCGACCGAACTAGGCTGATTTCAGTTGACCAAATGCCTTGGGCACCAAGCACCGCCTCTACGGCGAGCTGAAGCGCAAGCGGCACCTGTACCTCACAGACACCGCTTACGAGCATTTGGTCAACCTCGCCCGGGCCACGGACGCTTCACCTTCGCAGGCCTGCGAGGGATTGGTGCGTATGCACCTCGTCCTAACCAAGGGCACTTCGCCCCTCACTTGAGAACACCCCCTTTCCAATGGCAGTCCTCGACGCAACCTTCTTCGAAGAAGTCCTCACCGAGTCCGGCGGCTCTGGTCGCTACGTCAATCTCAGCAAGATCGACGGCGAAAAGCGCTTGCGCTACATGGGCCACGGCATCTCGGGCTACACCGCCTGGACGACCGAAAACAAGCCCGTCCGCTGGGAACTGAAGCCCGAAGAGCTCCCCGACAACATCAAGCCCGACATGAACGGCAGCATCGCTGCTAAGAAGTTCATGGCCGGCGTCGTCTGGGACTACGACGACTCTGAGTTCAAGATCCTCGAGCTCACTCAGATCTCCGTGCTCAAGCAGCTTGCCAAGTACCTGGCTGACGAGGACTACGGCGACTGGTCGCAGTACGACATCAAAATCGCCCGCGATCAGAAAGGCGAAAAGATCACCTACACCCTGCTCGCCGCTCCGCCGAAACCGGTGAAAACCGAGATCGCCAAGCAGTACGAGACGATGCCCGAGGTCAACCTCGACGCCTTGTACGAGGGCAAGGATCCCTGGGCCGCTCCGACGGCCTGAGCTGACTGGTTCATAAACGGGGCGGCTTCCAACCCGCCCTTTTCTTTTGCACTTCGCCATGTCAGTCCTCACCGAACGTCTCCGCGCCCTGCCCCGCTACGAGCTCGTGCGGCACGACGGCGAGACCCGCACTTACGACACTCCCAGCGGGCGCATGCCCTCCGTCACCACGGTGCTCTCCGGCTCCCGTGACAACTCGGGCCTCGACGAGTGGCGCGAATCCATCGGCATCGAGCGCGCCGATCAGATCCTCAAGATCGCCTGCTTTCGCGGCACCGGCCACCACACCAACATCGAGCGCTTTCTCACCGATGGCACCGAGCCTCGCTTCGACGCTCTGCTTACCCCGTACTGGAAGAGCAGCCGCCGCTTCCTCGACCGCATCAACCGCACCCTCCTGCTCGAGGGCGGTGTCTGGCACCCCGACGGTTACGCCGGCGCCCTGGATTGCGTCGCTTACCTCGACACGGACGATGTGCAGCCGACACTTCTCGATTGGAAGACAGCCGACACCCCTCGTAAGCCCAACAAGATCTACGAGTACTCCCTGCAGTGCGCGGCCTACGTCAACGCCGCGAACTACGTATACGGCCACATGGGCCTAGCGATCAAACAAGCGATGCTCGTTGTCGCTCTGCCCGACGAAGCCCCACAGATCGAAATCATCGACGAGAGCGGCCTCACTCAGTACTACCAGCACTTCTTGGCGAGGCTTCAACGCTTCGTCTACGCGAGGTGACCGTGGCTGACGACCCCAACAAGCTCGAGGAGTATCTCGCCACCGTGCTCGCCGGCTCCTTGGTAGGTCAACTCGCTGCTGAGCGCGGCCTGAGTTACTCGGACCTTGCCCCGGGCAGCACCACGCTGCGCTCCCTCGCAAACGAACTTGCGAACCTCGGATTCGACCCTGAGATCCTCGCGTCGCACAGCTTGAACTCGCTGGTCGCACTCTTCGCCCAGCCGAGCAACGCGGACCTGATCACAGGTCAATTCACCGCACTGCTCTGGTCAATCCTCGGCGACCCCAAGAACGGAGGCCGCCCTCCCGAGATCTACCGCCGCGCAGGCGTGGCAATGCACCTCGCCCTGCTCGGAATCCTTGATCCCTCCATCGTCGAACGCCGCACCCGTTCATGACATCACCTCGCCTGATTGGCCTCTACAGCCCCGCCCCACGCAGCGGTAAATCCACCGTTGCTGCCTACCTCACCGAGCACGGCTTCTACACCGTGCCCTTCGCGCGCCCCATCAAGTTGATGGTCCGCACCTTCCTGATTCAACTGGGCTACGGCCCGAGCGAGATAGACCACTTCCTCGAGGCCGGCAAGAACGATGTCATCGAAGGCATCCGCACCACACCCCGACAGCTGATGCAGCTTCTCGGCACCGAGTGGGGCCGGGGGTGCGTACACCCTCAGGTCTGGCTGATGTGCTGGGAACGCGCAACACAGTCAAAGCTTGAGGCCGGCATCCCTGTCGTCGTGGACGATTGCAGGTTCCCCAACGAAGCCGCCCTGATCCGCCGCCTCGGCGGGGAGCTCTGGCGCATCGAACGCCCAGGCAACGAGCGCAACACCGAACACGCCTCCGAGGGTGGTCTCGACGAATACCCCCTCTTCGACCGCCACATCGTCAACGACGGCTCGCTACTCACGCTGCACAGCCGGGTCCGCGAAATCGTCGCTCCGCTTTCACTCGCGTCCTGAGCCATGCCCATTATTCCGTCAGTACCGATGACGCTTGCGCCAAAGCCAGCGGATACCCATCAGGTCTACCCCTGGCGCTTCCGCATCGGTTCTTTGGTCTACGTGAAGGGCCACCCGACCGATGACACCTTCACGGTGATCGGAGGCGAACTGTGGCTGGGATTCCCTCATGTACACCTCTACGACCGCGACGGCAAGACCTGGCGCATCCCCCAGATCCACTGCTCGTCGAAGCCAATCACTTTCCGCAAGGGCTGATGGATCCTTACTTCCGCGTCGAGGTGCTCAACCGCACCGAACACCCCCAAACGCTCTGCTGGTGGGCAATGCACCAGGACTACAGCGAGAACTTCGTCTTTGATGAAGAGCCACCCGGCGAATCCGAGGCCGGGGCTCTCATCGTCAAACACCTCCTCGCTGGCGAGCGCGGTCACTACGGACCCCTAGAGCACCCGGCCATCACCTTCAACGTCGGTGGCTTCCCTCACTCGGTGATGCAACAAGCCCGCACCCACCGGGTGGGCGTTTCATTCGATGTGCAATCCGGCCGCTACACCGGCAAGCGCATCCTCGATGTGTGCACCGGCGAGCGCGACGTCGAAGAAGTCTTCTACCTGCGCCCCGTAGGCACCTACCGAGACCGCCAAGGCAAGAAGTACGAGTACACCGAAGACCAGCGGATCGTCCACCGCATCATCTGCATCGACTCCGCCGGCCGCTACAAGCTCGCCCTCGAGAGCGGCTTCAGCGAAGAACACGCCCGGGACATCATCCCCTACGCGATTCGCCAGGACTTCGTGGTGTCTTTCAACCTACGCAGCCTGCTGCACTTCATGGATCTGCGGAGCAAACGCGACGCCCAACTCGAGATCCAAGCGCTATGCGATCTGCTCTGGCCTCACCTCGAAGCCTGGGCACCGGACATCGCCGCCTGGTACGCCGCGTCGCGGCTGCACAAAGCACGTCTTGCACCTTAACGACATGTCACTCGCAATCGACTCGCGTTCCATCACCGCCGTTTATGCCTTAGGCCAATGGTTCGAGATAGAACCAGACTCTTTTGCTACAGATTCATTCCAGCTAGTTTCCTGGATGGGGTACGCCGATGACGTGGAGAAATACGGAGATGACTATGAGCGAGATGTATTTGACATGGGCGCTATTTACCACCAGTCTGAACCCGAGCCGAGGTCTAGAGGCTATGAGAATTCAAAAGCTACCTTTATGAATCCTCAAGGGTGCATAGGTGTGTGCTTTACCGAAAAGAAAACAAAACAGAGAGTATCCTTTTCCCTCATGGAAATACGCGCCTTCAAGGAAGACAGGGCGCTACTAAATAAATAGATACGATCAAAGCAAGCCCACACGCACCTTGAACGCCATGTCAACCATCCCGAACGAGTCAATTAAGCAGCTCATCGCAGCTCTACAGAAAGAATCAGGCGACTTATGCCATGCCATTTACAACTCTCAGTGCGAACCTTACTCTCCAGCCATAATCGAGCAGCACCTCTCCCAGCTTGTGCTATCCGCAGATGCAATCTGTGGCGAACTCGAAAACATTGGTAGCGCAATAAGGCAGCTCAACAAGACAGTAGACGCGTCTGCGACTCTGCTCGCCAAGGCGGTAAAGCAGAAATGACTTACACCTCCCCCCTTCTCGTCACCATCGCCAGCACCGTCGACGGCTACTACCGCTGGGAATTACGCGACGGCCCGGACGGCGCCTTCACCTACGCCGGCACCGCTCCCCTGCTCGAGCGCTGCTTCGAGGACATCCTCCGTGCCCAGTGGGCCCTCGCTGAGCACCTCACAGGTGACCCGGACCCCGAGAGCGCTGGTCCTTCGCACGACGCCCCGCACCCGGCGCCCATCTCCCAGGTCCATGCGCCCGGCCGCCCCGCGCTCCCCGCTCAGCAGGGCATCCCACCCCCGCGCCATACGCATTAAACCTCCCTTTCATTTACCTTCTCCCGCCCTAATTAGGTTGACAATGCCCCGATGTCCCAATCCGAAATACACGACTATCTGACCCAGGTTGGTCGGCACCCCGTCCTCTCCAAGGAGGCACAACTACGCCACTGCCGCCGCATCCACGCCTGGCTCCACCACGAGGACGGCCGCGACGCCGCACCTCTCGGTATCCGCCGCGCCGGTCAACGCTCCATGGAGGTGATGACGGTCACGAACCTCCGCCTCGTCATCTCCATCGCCAAGCGCTATCAGAACCGTGGCCTCGACATGGCTGACCTCATCCAGGAAGGCAACCTCGGCCTGATCCGCGGCCTCGAGCTCTTCGACCCCACCCGTGGATACGCCGTAAGCACTTATGCCTACTGGTGGATCCGCCAAGCCATCACCCGCGCCATCCACACCCACGCCCGCACGATTCGCCTCCCGATCAATACTCACGAGCTGATCACCCGGGTGCAGCGTTTCAGCTACGAATTCACCTCACATGCTGGCCGACCTCCCTCCCACAACGAAGTCGCCGAGGCCGTCGACGTCAGTCCCGAGCGCATCGCTCAACTCTTACAAACCCACACCAGCACGGTCTGCTGCTCCCTCGACGCCGTCTGCGCTGACAGCACCAGCCCCTTGATCGATATCCTTGCCAACCCGGAGGGCACCAACGGCGCCGAGCCCGACGAGTTCATCCTCGCTACAGCCGCCCGCGAAGATGTCAACGCCGCATTGGCCCAGCTGAACTCCACTGAAGAAGCCATCGTCCGAGGCCGGTACTTTGAGGGCCGCACTCTGCGTGAGATCTCCGAGGAGCTCGGCTTTACCCGCTCCCGCGCCGGCCAAGTCCAGCAGACCGCCCTACGCAAACTCCGCACGCAGCTCGCCCGCCAAGGTCATGACGACTGACGACTTCAACACGGGCCTCCGCTGGTATGAGCAGTGGCTGCTCGAGTTCCTGGTAAAGAGCCCCCGGATCAGCCGGATCATGGTCGAGATACCCGGGGACGAAGCAGAGGAGGAAGACGACGTCGATGACGAGCGCCACGAGGCCGATCTCCGCCAACAGCTGGAATGGATCTACCACGGCCCAAGCGCCGACGAGGAAGAGCAGGATTGACGAGAGGCAAACTTCGTGCAAGTCTTAGGGACGCTTGCATCTGTCCTTTTGCCCTACGTATCTGAGCTTTCCCTAGACGAAGTCTGCGAAACGTGCCAGGCCTTCTACGAACGCGATGGCTACGTCAAGTGGGTGGACGTCGGCCGCGCTCACGGCATCTCCCGTCAGGCCGTCCAGGCGCGCCTCAAGCATGCGGTCAACACCGGCCGCCTGGACCCCGCTCAACTGGAGCGCTGGCAGTCGATGTCTTCACGCGCCGCCGCCTCTCGCGAGCGAGAAGAAAAGCGTGATCTCAACCGCAAGCTCCGCCTAGACGTACAACTGACTGTTGAGAACCTCGGTTGGCTCCGCACCGAGTGCGAACGCCGTCAAGCCACAAGCGCGGATGTGATCAACGGCTTAATCAACAAGGCGCGACTAGGTTAGAGATATACAGAACCGGCAAAACACATATATACATTAAAGTTGTAGTAATGGACGTGACATATACGTTACTACGTTCAGTCTTGCTCTGCGTCGCATGAGACAAGGCGGGACTCTATCCCTATAGGGGGCCTCAGCACATCTCACCCTGAGACGCAATAGACACAGGCTGGTTACTTGCCAGACTTGGCAAGCCGTGCAATGCTTGATGCATCGGAACGGATCCGGCCCTGTGAGCATCCCCTAAGGGGCCCTGCTCCCGTCGGACCCGTTGCGCCCAATCCAGGCTGAAAGGCAAGGGTTGACAATCGGCGGGAGCCATGCAAGGCTACTGCCACGGATCGGGTGGTGACAGCGCCCGTGTCAGTCACAACAACCACGCGGGGTCTCTGCCCGGTTTCGACCGGGCATGCCACAGCGAGGCGGTAAGCACGAGATGCTCTAACGGCGGCGATTGCCCGCGGAGCGGCCGGACAATAAGGCTGTGCCTGGGATTGGAGCGTTCATCGCTTGTCTCCCTGGCTTCGGCCCCGGGCCCTTGCGGCTCTACGGGAAGGTGCCCAACGTCTGCCACACCAGAGGGACAAGCCACACGTAGGCCGGGGGACCGGCCGTGGCCCTGACCGACCTGGGAGCGATGGGGAGATAGGTGCGGCGGCATGACGCCAACCACACAGCGACGATCCAATCGCTGATCAGCCTAGGTGCGGACGTAAGTCCTACGAAGCTGATACGTGGTAGGCGGTGAAGCTGACAGCGCAACCCCGGCGATTGGGGGCGCGACTGTCTTGCCGTTACCTATGGGAATAAGTCCGGACACCGCACTAATAATGCGAACCGGAGTGGGGTGACACCCCACAGCGGTGGCCAGCGTGCCCACCGTGGCCAAGAGCATTCGGCTCTGCTCAGCACGCACAAACCATCTCGCCCTGCCGATCGTGGGATAGTGCTCCGAGCACTACACATCGGCCGGCGAGCACAAACCATCTCCCCCAGAAGTCCCCCTGGCGCACTGCGTCCGGGGGTCTTTTGGCTGAGGTGCTTTGCACCTTCCCTCTCGCTGTGAGTTTCAGCATGTTCTTCCAACACCTTTGCGCTAGTAACGACTCCGACGGCAACCCGCGCCGTCTGTACGTCCTCGTCGATGAGGAACTCCCTGTGGCCGCCCGTGTTGCCGCATGGGATGAGGGCTACGCCGGCCACCTGGCCGTGCCCGGAATCTGGCGCGAATGTGCCTACCTCGCCGAACGTATGGACATAACCGTGAGCCTGTACAAGGAGCTGCGCCGCAACCTCCCCAGCCCGAAGTGGGCGCACGAGGTGCCCGGCTTTGAGCATCTCCGCGAGCTCGTCTGACTGATTCCCAAACCGGTTACCCCGCACCCTTGTTATGTACCGCAACACCTGGTTCCAAGGCCCCTACTCCCTGCGGCAGCTCCCCCTCGAGTGCGTCTGCGATTGCTCCGGCGCGGGCGACCGCGACGCGGACGTCTCCGCATGGGTCGACCGTCTCGAGTTCGATGGCCCCGCCTGGCTCTTCCGCGAGTACCTGCGCGGTTTCGGCGCATGGGATGCCCGGGATCTGGCCGACCACAACGAGAACCGCAAGCGCGTTCTCTGGATCTGGGCCTGTAACGCCCGCGAGTATCCCGGCGCCTACGACTACCTCTATCTGGACTGACTAATGACTTTCTCTGATTCCATGTCCAATGACGAATTCCTCGACTTTCTATTTAGCAAAGTCGCACCCTTAAAGCAGGATCTAGACCTGCAGGATGATGACGCTTGCGTCGATCATCTTGAGCTAGAGAAAGCCCATCAATTCAACCTATTTGAATCATGAGAATCGATCACATCAATTTCGTCCGCAAGTTCTCCGTGACGCTTGTGCACTACAACCACAACGTCCACGGAATGATCCTTGAGAACGTAGTAGGAGTGGATCCCCACCGCATCCAACAAGGCTGGAAGTTCGTCTCAACGTCAGGCGACGTAGAGCTCGCCGCCACCTTTAACGAGGCCCAGCGCAAAGCCGCTGAGTCGCTCCTGCGTTCCTACGCCTGACTCGCCCCCAGAGCCCTTCCCCTTGCGGGTGGGCTCTCTGGGCGCATCGCGCCTCATCCTCTCTCGCTGTGAGTTACAAGCAATGCGTAAGCCAATCGGCTTCGTAATCGACCGTGGCATCTCGCCAATCGACGGCCACACGTATGTCGCTATCGCGACACTCAAAAGCACCAACGCCAAGACCGGCGACATGGTGCAGGTCTTCATCCTCCGCCCGGATGTGCACCCGCTCGACGCGATTGCGTCCGGCGCAGACCGCACAATATGCGGCGACTGCCCCCACCGCCGGCGGTGGTCCGACGAGCTCGGGCGCTACGTGCGCTCCTGCTACGTCGATGTGGGCAAATCCGTCGGCGCCGTGTGGCGCGCATTCACCCGGGGCTCCTACCCCGAGTACGACCCCGCTCTACACGCCCGCTACCTACGCGGTCGCCGCATCCGCTGGGGTGCCTATGGCGATCCGGGCATCCTC
>JACCEC011918708.1_pt1 | contig 18050 bp, 19 predicted proteins | sample 7450121 | NCBI WGS metagenome assembly JACCEC01 (sample SAMN15323455, study PRJNA562643) | freshwater metagenome | isolation source: river surface water | place: USA:Blue River Watershed | collected 2017-08-18 | reverse complement strand
TGGGCATGGGTGAACGCGCCGGCGGAACCGTCGCTCGCGGCTTCGGTGGAAAAATTCCGAGTCTCGAAGCGCTACCGAAGACGGTTTACGACGGCGCTAAACAACTCGTGCCCAAGATTTTCGAAACCGCGAGCTGGAACGAGTTCCTGTTCGAAGACTCGGAATATCTGAAAAAGCGCAAGTCGTGATCAGGTCGGCGCGACGTAGCCGTCGGGCTTCGCAGCGCCTTCGCCGAAGAGAAATTTCTCCATTTCGGCCTCGAGAAATTTACGTGCTTTCGGCTCGACAGTGACGAGTCGATATTCGTTGATGAGCATCGTCTGATGTGCGATCCAGCGCTGCCAGGCCTCTTTCGAGACGTTACGCCAAATGCGCGCACCGAGGTCGCCCGGATAAACGGGGCGCTCGAGGCCCGGCGCTTCTTTTTTGAGTAACACACACTGAACCATACGAACGGTTTGGGTCATCGATCTATTCCTGAATCGAGGGCTTCGAGCAGCAGTTTGATGGGCGCCGGCAACCCAATACGAGGGCTTGCCGACTCATGCGACAACTTATACCAAAGCTCTCTCTCGGGCTCCATCACACGCGCGGCAGCACTGGTGAGCAACGTGAACTCGAGCGGCTGGATCTGCAGATCAAAATGCGTGAAAGAATGCTCGATCACACCCAGTTCGAGCACACTCTCATTAGCCGTGAAATGATTTCGCACAAAAGCGCTTGCCGCACTGGCTGTCTCAAATTCCGGCAGACACCACAATCCACCCCAAATGCCGCGCGTCGGGCGGCGCTCGAGATAGACCGCTCCGCACGAATCGCGAATGATCGGCATCCAAATGCGCCTCGATCGGCGCTCGGCGCGATTCTTTCGGCGCTTCTTAGCAGGTAGTTCGCTTTGCCTGTGCATCGTGCGCGCGCCGCAGAAATCCGTCATGGGGCAAAGCACACAAGCGGGTTTGCTGCGGGTGCAGAGTGTGGCACCCAAATCCATGACGGCTTGCGTGTAGGTAGCTAGATCGTGCTGCGGTGTGCAGGCCTCCGCTAAAGTCCAAAGGTCATCGACGGTTTTTTTCGCTGCTGGATCGCCATCGATCAAAAACACTCGCGACAGCACGCGCTTCACGTTGCCATCGAGTATCGGATGTCGAGCACCAGTCGATAACGCGAGAATGGCGCCAGCCGTCGAACGACCGATGCCGGGCAATGCCGCCACGGCCTCGAAGGTGAGCGGGAATTCACCGCCGTGCTCATCGCGAACGACAATCGCCGCGCGATGCAGATTGCGTGCGCGCGCGTAGTAACCAAGTCCTGTCCAGAGGTGTAGCACCTCATCGATAGGTGCATCTGCAAGCGAGCGGACACTCGGAAAGCGCTGCATAAAACGCTGGTAGTAGGGAACCACGGTCGACACTTGCGTCTGCTGCAACATGATCTCGCTGATCCAGACGCGGTAGGCCGTGCGTTCGCGCTGCCAAGGCAAATCGTGACGACCGGCCCTCGCGTGCCAAGCGATCAGTTCAGGAGCGAATTGGGTGGTGATGGCATCGAGATCCACATCGCCATTGTAATGTCCAACCTGAGGTCAGCGACATCGGTCGATAGCGCGCCCACGGGCTAAGCACACTAAAACCCCTTAAACGGGGGGACTAATCATGGGATCTCAATCGAATGCGTTTTTTGCGGTACCGCAAGGTCCGCACGGCATGCTGGTCGAGGCCGATCGCGATGAACGAGCGCGGCAAGATTTTGTCAGAAGCTTCAAGGCGTTCATCCAGAGCGACATCGTTCCGGGTATTCACGCCACCTATCATCACGAAGTCAAACCGCTGCATGAGCAGCGTGCCGGACATCCCCCGCGAGATCGTCATGAGATCCGTCAGTTGATGACGCAGCATCCGCTCTTTCGAAACTACGCTTCGCTGCAGCGCGTGAGCCAGGAACTCTTGTGGGATGTCGTGCTCGATTCGATCGAGCGGACGTTACCGGATCTCGTCGCTCGAGCTCGCTCGCAAGGCAAACGCATGAAAGGCTCGCTGACACTGAATCCGAAACTGTCTCTGCCCAAATATGCCGTTGGCGTCGACATCCACTGCATGCCGGGTGGCTACGGCGGTGAAGGTGGCCCCGATGACGTCACCGCCGGCGCACTCTACGACCGCGGCGTCTATCTCTATGCGCTCGGCATGATGGGACCGATGAACGACGACATCGGTGGCTCGGCTGCGAAGTTCGTGCGTGATCGTTTCCCGGACTTCAAGCCGCGACGGATACTCGATCTCGGTTGCACCGTTGGGCATAGCACGCTGCCCTTTGTCGATGCATTCCCACAAGCCGAAGTGCATGCCATCGACATCGGCCCCTCATTGCTGCGCTATGCACATGCTCGAGCCGAATCGCTCGGCAAACGCGTGCACTTCTCGCAGCAAGACGCGGCAGCGACGAACTTTCCCGATGGGCACTTTGATCTCATCACCTCGTCGATCCTCTTTCACGAGACATCGGCAAAAGCGCTACCTGCGATCTTGCGCGAGACCTGGCGACTACTTGCTCCGGGCGGAATCGCCGTGCACGGCGATCTACCACCCTTCTGGGCGATGGATGAATTCAACCAATTCATGCTCGACTGCGAGACTTGGTACAACAATGAACCCTATTGGGGCGCGATGCGCGAAGTCGATCAGGTCGCCCTCAGCATCAAAGCGGGCTTTGCTGCGGAGAATGTCGAGTTCTGCATGGCGCCCTCCGCATATCGAGCGGCGGCCGGACACGATCGCAGCTTCGAGGCCGGTGAATTCGCGCCGGGTAATGCATGGCAAGTTTTGGTGACCCGAAAATGAGCATCTCCATCAAACGCAGTATCAAGGGACGACGACCCCAGTTCTTCGCGGATGTTGAAACCGATCGACTACAAGGCATGCTGATGGCGATGGCCACCGAGATGGCAGTGCTGTACGAGCGAGTCGATACGCTCGAACGGGTAGCCGCTCGAAAGGGCATCGTGCTGGCCGATGACATGCAGGGCTTCGAGCCCGACGAGAACGTACAAGCCGAACGCGAAGCTTGGCGACAGAAGTTTCTCGCACGAATCTTCTACTTGTACCGCGAAGAGCTCGATGACCGCCTCGGTCACGAGAACGACGAGCAGTACCGACAGTTCCTCAAGGATGTCGGACGCTGACCTCGAACCCGTCCGGAGCGTGGTGCATGACGGGGCAGAGACCGGAGCGTTCGATCTTCTTTGCTAGTCTTGTGCAGTTGTTTTGACCGGGGGTTTGCATGGAAGAGATCAGTCTTGCGCACGGGTTGCTGAAGTACCTTCACATCCTGTTGTTCGTTTATTGGCTCGGCGGTGATGCCGGTGTGTTCTACTCGAGTAAGTTCGTCACGAACACGAACCTGTCGCGCGATGCTCGGCTCGCGGCATTCAAGATCTTCATCAATCTCGATATGCTGCCCCGCTACTGCCTTGCGCTGATGCTCACCGTCGGCGGTGTTTTGGCAGAGTTCATCGGCTACGAGCATCCCCTATGGCAAACGATCGCGATCGTCGCATTGGGTCCGATCTGGGTTTGGGTGGTGCACACCATCCACGCGCGGGAAGGAACCCCTTTCGCCCGCACCCTCGCCGACTGGGATCGTCGATTCCGCGTATTCATGATCATCGCGATCATCGCCTCGGTCGGCTATCACTGGGTGACAGGTCCGCTGCAGCCTTATCCGTGGCTCGCAGCAAAACTACTGATTTTCGCTTTCTTGATCTTCTGTGGCTTCATGATCCGCTTGAAGATTCCGCCCTTCATCGAAGGCTTCAAAGTATTGGCCTCGACTGGGCCAACACCGGAGAGCGATCAAAAGATGACGGACGGCATGGGCGCCTGCCGCCCCTACGTGCTCGCGATCTGGGCGGGCGTGGCGATCTCGGCCCTCATCGGCATACTGAAGCCCGGGCAGTAAGCCCGAGCTGCGCTCATCGTTCGACTTAGGGAACGAGCACGGTCGAACCGACCGTCTTGCGCGCTTCGAGATCTCGATGGGCCTGCGCTGCTTCCGACAGGGGGTAGCGCTGGCCCACGTGCAACTTGACCTTGCGAGTGGTCACGGCACGGAATAATTCTTTGGCGGCCGCATCGAGATCTTCGCGCTTGGCGATGTAGGCAAACAACGACGGACGCGTGAGGAACAGCGAGCCGCGCTTAGCCAGTTCCATCGGCGACATCAGCGGCGGCGGACCGGATGCATTGCCGTAAGTGACCATTATCCCTAGCGGCGCAAGACAATCGAGCGAAGCGAAGAAAGTCTCTTTACCAACCGAATCGTAAACCACAGGCACACCGGCGCCCTTGGTGATTTCTTTGACTCGTGCGACGAGATCGTCCTTACCCATCACGAGAACGTGCTTGCAACCCTCGCGTCGCGCCAAGGCGACTTTGGCATCGCTACCCACCACGCCGATGACTTTGGCACCGAGTGCTTTTGCCCATTGGCACAGAATGCTGCCAACACCACCCACGGCGGCCGTCACCAGAATCCAATCGCCTTTCTTGACGCGATAAGTGCGTCGCAACAAATACTGCGCCGTTAGGCCCTTGAGCATCATCGCTGCGGCTTGTTCATCGCTAATCGCTTTCGGCAACTTCACGACGCGCGCCGCTGGCAAATTGCGCAATTCACAATAACTGCCCGGCTGCGTGTGCACATAGGCGACGCGATCGCCTTTCTTGAAACCTTTGACCTTGCGACCGACCGCCGTGACGACGCCTGCCGCTTCGCGGCCCAAACCTGCGGGCAGCGGCATCGGGTAGAGCCCGGTGCGATCGTAAACGTCGATGTAGTTGAGACCGATCGCCGTATGGCGCAGCTGCAACTCCCCTTCTGCTGGCGGACCCGGGTCGAAGTCTTCGTAGCGCAGCACGTCGGCGCTGCCGACCTCGTGGATCCGGATCGCCTTAGGCATCAGAGAGCCGACTCATCCGTCTCGCCCGTACGAATGCGTACGACGCGATCGATATCCGTGATGAAAATCTTGCCGTCGCCAACCTTGCCGGTCTTGGCGGCTTTGACGATGGCTTCGGTTACCTGATCGACGAGATCGGCGCGCACGGCCACCTCGATTCGAGTCTTCGGTACGAAATCGACGACGTATTCGGCACCACGGTACAACTCAGTGTGCCCGCGCTGGCGACCAAAACCTTTGACTTCGGTGACCGTCATGCCGGAGACCCCGATCTCCGAGAGCGCAGCGCGCACGTCGTCGAGCTTGAACGGCTTGATGATGGCTGTGACGAGTTTCATGTTGTGTTGCTCCCGATGCTGGCGCCGGACACGGCTTAAAAGGAATATTGCACCTTCCGTGCCACGACGGCGAGAACCTGCGAGCGCGATTTTTCCGCTACCCGCGCGAGTCCCACATCCGCAGCCGCACCATTATGGCGCAGCGTGATCCAAAAAGCGCCCGGTGGTGGTGCGCAATCCAGTGAATGACCTATTCTCGACCGCCATGAGTGTGGTGATTATCGGGGCAGGACAGGCCGCTGCCCAACTGATCGATTCCTTGCGCCGCCGCGGCTATGCCAACGCGATCACCCTGGTGGGTGAAGAGGGTCTTCCCTATCAACGCCCGCCGCTCTCGAAGAAGTACCTTGCCGGAGAACTCAGCCTCGATCGGCTGCAGCTGCGGCAACGAGCCTATTTCGATGAGCACCGGGTCGAACTGCGACTCGGATGCCGAGCGACCGCAATCGATCGACACGCAAAGTGTGTGCGGCTCGATGACGGCGCGTTACTCAATTACGAGCATCTCATTCTGGCAACCGGCAGCCATCCGCGCCGCCTACAGATGGCGGGTGCCGACTTAGCCGGTGTTCATTACTTGCGCTCGTTGAGTGATGCGGATCAACTGCGCACCGAGGTACACGTGGGCCAGCGCGCCGTGATCGTCGGCGGCGGTTACATCGGTCTTGAGGTCGCTGCGACGCTGCGCCAACTCGGTATGGAAGTCACCGTGCTTGAGATGGCCGATCGCGTGATGAATCGCGTCGTCGCCGAGCCTGTCTCGCGCTATTACGAGCGCGAGCATGCGAGCCACGGCGTGAAGATCGAGTTGGGCGCACGCGTGTTGGCGCTGCAGGGCGACACCGGTGGGCGCGTCTGCTCGGTCGAAACAGATCGCGGCAGCATCACGGCGAACCTGGTGGTCGTTGGGATCGGCGTGTTACCGACCGATGAGCTGGCACAGCAAGCCGGCCTGTCTTGCGACAATGGCATCGTCGTCGATGACTATTGTCGAACGTCTGATCCGGCGATTTTCGCCATCGGCGATTGCAGCAATCATCCCTCAGCGCATTACGGACGCCGTATTCGACTCGAATCCGTCGACAACGCATTCGAGCAGGCGAACACCGTCGCTGCCAATATCACCGGCACGCCAACGAAACATGATCGCGTACCTTGGTTCTGGTCGGATCAATATCATCACAAGTTGTTGATCGTCGGGCTCGCCGATGGCCATGATCGAGCCATACTCCGCGGCGATCCGGCTAACCACAGCTTCTCGGTGTGCTATCTGCGCGGTGGTGAACTCATCGCCATCGACACCGTCAACATGGCCAAGGACCAAATGGCGGCGCGCAAGCTCATCGCGTCACGCATGCGACCAGACCCAAGCAAGCTTGCTGATATTTCGATCGCACTCAAAGATTGCGGGTAGCCGGCGGTAACTCGGGATATCTCCCGAGACGCGCGATCATGAAACCGGAGATCGCAAACAGCACGACATAGACCCACAGCACGGGCGTGTGGGTACCGAGCACATCGAAGGCGCGGTTGGTCGCGATGACGGCGGTGCCCGACCCAAAGGTCCAGGCAGCGTATTGCCATCCATAGTTTTCGGCGTAAGCCACATTGCCGAAATAGCGCGTGATCAGCACCGCGATCACATCGAGCTCAGCGCCGGCAGCGAGACCAATACAAACCGCCGCCACCAAGGCAGTGGTACTGCTGGCATCGAGCGCCAGCAGCACCACGCCGATGATCGGAAAAATGAGGATCGAAGCGGCTACATACGGTGCGAAATACCGATCCATCAGGAAGCCGGCAAAAGCACGCCCCACGATCAACGCGAGACCCAGGGCGCCTTGCACGGCCGCAGCCTGTGCAGGGTCGATGCCGCGAGCACGCAAGATCGGCACAAGCGGGATCAATACGCCACCGATCGCAAAGGCGAGCAGCAAGAACGCAGCGAACATCCACCAGAAGCGCGGCAATCGACGCGACTCCGTAGCGGTATAGCCGAGGCGAACGGGTTCGCCGAACCGTGCAACGCTCGTCTCGGATGAAATATCTTGGGAATCGCTCGGCACGCGCCCGTCGAGCCCAAGACCCACTTCACTCGGCGTATCGCGCAACTTCCACAACACGATCGGCAAGGTGACGAGCAGCGTGAGGATGCCAAGCCCGGCATAGGCGCCGCGCCAGCCGACGGCATCGATCAAAAATTGCGACACCGATGACAACACGGCGCCACCGATGCCGATACCCGCCAAAGCCGCGCCGAAGGCCTGTCCGCGGCGACGGTCGAACCATGCTGCAACAACACGCGAGTAGGCGATCGAGGAGGTGCCCGCACCGATGATGGGAATCAGCGCGAAGACGGCATAGAAATGCAGCAAGCTCGGCGTGAGCCAGTACAGTGATATCAAGGCGAGTGCAAAGAGGATGATGCCGATGATGGCCCAGCGACGAACACCCTGACGATCGAAGAGCTTGCCAATATAGAGCGATGACACGACCGTTACGATGGTGCCGATCAGCGTGACGACGGCGTATTCGGTTTGGCTCCAGCCAAACTCGGCCGTGATGGGGCCTTGGAAAATGCCTATGGCAAAGAGGTTGATCGAGGCGACGCCTGTCGCAAGACCCACCATCGTGGCGAACACCACACCGCGAGTTCCTCGCGGCAGCGCGGCGAGCACGGCGGCGACGATCGCCAAGGCGATCATGGCGCCTCGAAAGAGTGGTGCCACCAGCAGGGTCGACACCAGCAACACCAAGGCGATCGCAATGAAACGCCGATCGAAAGTCACTCGCTCCGGCTGCATCGTTCCCCCTCGTTGCTTGCCGCTACAATCACGCGAATCGACCTGATCATAGCCACTTCCGGCAGGAGCCGTCGAACTATGCGACCCACACTCATCATGAATGTCACCGCCACGCTGCTATTGGCCTCAATCGGCGCATTGAACTTGGCCGCTGCCGAAACCAAGCGCCCTCTCGCGATCGCCATCCACGGCGGCGCCGGGGTGATCGCACGCGAGCAACTCGGCCCAGATGACGGAGCGAGTTATCGCGCCGGGCTCGCCGAGGCGCTTGATGCCGGCTATGCGGTACTCGAGCGAGGCGGTAGCAGTCTCGATGCCGTCACGACGGCCGTGCGCATCCTCGAAGACAATCCGCTCTTCAATGCGGGACGCGGTGCGGTGTTGACGCATGAAGGACAAGCGGAACTCGATGCGTCGATCATGACTGGGCACGATCTAAAAGCGGGCGCCGTAGCTGGCGTGAAGCGCATCCGTCATCCGATCGATCTGGCGCGCAAGGTCATGGAAGACTCGCCGCACGTGATGCTCTATGGAGCGGGTGCAGAAGAGTTTGCGAACAGCCGCGGTTTCGAATTCGTGCCTAATGAGTTTTTCATCACGCCACTGCGTAAGCAGCAACTCGAGCGTGTGCTGCAAGGTCGTACGCAACCGCGCAACGAGTTATCGGGCCTTGGTACCGTGGGCGCAGTCGCCATCGATTCTGCGGGAAATCTGGCTGCAGCCACCTCGACCGGTGGCATGACCAACAAGCGCTGGGGTCGTATCGGCGATGCGCCGATCATTGGTGCGGGCACTTATGCCAACAACGCGAGCTGCGCGGTCTCCGCGACGGGTCATGGTGAATACTTCATTCGCTCAGTCGTCGCCTACGACGTGTGCGCACTGATGGAATACAAAGGCTACACCCTCGATCGAGCGGCCACGGAAGTGGTCAAAGGTAAACTCGTCGAACGTGGTGGCGAGGGCGGCATCATCGCCGTTGATCGTGCCGGCAATGTGGCGCTCGAGTTCAACAGCCCCGGAATGTTCCGTGGCATGCGCGACTCAGCCGGACGACGCGAAGTCGCGATCTACGAGAAATAGTCAGCCAAATATTGATCGAAGTCGCCGCGAGGCGCTGCCGCCATAGCCTCGGCTTTGCGCAGCGACTCGTCGGCTTCTTCGGCAAACCGACGAAGCACGGCTTCATTCGGCTGATAGAGGTCGAGAAAGTAGGCTTTGTGCGTTGCCGAAGTGCGCAGCGCCAGATCAAAGAAAGACTCGCCTGTATCGCGTAACTCACGGATGAGTCGCGCGGATGGCGTGAGCTCCACTTCCTTGATTTTGGCTGCTTGCACCGCGAGCGCCGAGCTATAAGGCTTGGTGGCATCTCCTTCGTCGAGTAACTCGCAGATACCCTGCATCTGATCGAGGATCTCCGAAGCCCACGCGAGCATGTCGACATCGCGACCATCGCGCTTGAGCTTGAGCCCAGGCTCGCGACCTGACCTTGCCACCTTCACGTGATTGGCATCAAGCGTTGCTTGCTCGTCACGATCGATCAACGGACTCTCGCGCATCAAGCAAAATGCCAAGAATGCCTCGAGAAATCGCATCTTGTTCTGGTTGACGCCCACCGGATCGAAGGCACTGACATCGAGCGCCCGCACCTCGACGTATTCGACTCCGGCGCGGGTCAACGCGCGAGTCGGCCGCTCGCCCGAACGCGCCACGCGCTTCGGCCTGATGAATGAGTAGTACTCGTTCTCGATTTGCAGCAAGTTGGCGTTGAGCTGTCGGTACTCGCCATCAACCTTGACACCGAGCCGCTCGTATTCCGGATGCACGGTGGTCGTCGCGCGCGTGAGATCACGTACGTATTCCTCGAGGCTGTTGACCGATACGTCGACACCCGACTGGCTACGATTGCGATAACCAAGATCGCTCATACGCAAGGAAGTCGCGTACGGCTCCCAGCCCGTGCCGCGAGTGAACTCCGGCAACGTCTCGCCACGCGCCCGCAAGAACGATTTACACACGGTCGGCGATACGCCAAACAAATAAAGCACGATCCAACCGTGGCGGCGGTAGTTGCGCAGCAAATCGAAATAGCTCGACGAGACGAACTTGGAGCCAAGATCGTGCGACTCACAAATGGCAGCCCAAGGCTCCCATAATTTTTGAGGGAAGGAGTAATTGAAGTGCACACCTGAGATGGCCTGCATGACTCGGCCATACCGAATGCCAAGACCCTCACGATAGATCGTCTTCATGCGCCCGACATTCGACGGACCATATTGTGCGATCGGTATGCTGGCATCGCCATCGAGCACGCAAGGCATGCTCGTTGCCCAAAGAAGTTCGTCCTCGAGATGACGATAGACGAATTGGTGCAGGTCACACAGATACTGCAGTAACTCCCAATTCGAAGTAAACGTCGGGGTGACGAGCTCGATTAGCGCTTCGGAATAATCGGTCGTGATGTGATCGTTGGTGAGCGCAGAGCCGAGTGCAGAGGGATGTGCGGTAGTCGCGATGCGACCTGCGGGCGTGACGCGCAGCGATTCTTTCTCGACGCCGCGCTGCCCCCCCTGCAATACGCGGCGCTCGCCTGAATTGACGAGCGAAGCCAAACGGCGTTCGAAGACGCGATCGATACGGGACGACATAGTGGGGTCCCTACCAGGGAATGCGACCGCTGAAGACCTCTCGAGCCATGCGGAAATCGCCGCGCAGGCTGTAGAGAGGGTGTTTGAAGGTGGCCGGTCGATTCTTCTCGAACACGTAGTGACCCACCCAGGCGAAACCGTATCCCGACACTAACGCGGTCAAACACAGCATCGGCTCACGCAACACGATCGCCGCCAGAATCTGCAGCACGGCGGCCGAGGTGCCGATCACGTGCAACCGACGCGACGTGCGATCGGCGTGTTCACCCAAATAAAATGGGTAGAACTCTTCGAAGTTCCGGAAGCTCATGCGGCGCATCCTGCCGCATGGGGTGTGACAGGCGCAACCCGCAAGTCATAGACTTGTCACCTACCGATCCTGCCAACGGAGAATCACTCCCCATGTCGATGGACACCCGACGACACCCGATCGCCGTGCTGACACTGCTCAGCGCACTCGCGACTCTCACTGCTTGCGCGACCAGCAGCGCTCCCGTTTCGACCACATCGAAGGCCAGCAAAGCCACCGAAGTGCCCGTTGCAACCAGCGTGACGACGGCATATCCCTCGACTTACGCGATCCCAACAAGTGCGCCCACCTTGATCCGAGGAGCCACTGTGCTCACCGGTACAGGTGAACGTCTCGATGGCACCGACGTTCTGTTGCGCGACGGCAAAATCGCCGCAATTGGGCGCAATCTAGAACTGCCAGCCGGAGGCAAGGTTGTTGATGGTCAGGGCAAGTGGGTCACACCCGGCCTGATCGACGTGCACTCGCATCTTGGCGTGTATGCATCGCCTGGCGTCGAGGCACACTCGGACGGCAACGAGGCAACAGCGCCGTCGACGCCGCAAGTTTGGGCGGAACACTCCATTTGGCCGCAAGACCCGGGTTTCGAGGCCGCGCTCGAAGGTGGTATCACCACTCTGCACGTACTGCCGGGCTCGGCAAATCTCTTCGGTGGTCGCTCCGTCACTGTCAAGAATGTGCCGTCGGTCACTTACCAGGGCATGAAGTTCCCCGAGGCACCGCACGGTCTGAAGATGGCCTGTGGCGAGAACCCGAAGCGTGTTTACGGCAACAGACGCGTATTACCCTCGACGCGCATGGGCAATGTCGCCGGATGGCGTGCGCAATGGATTGAAGCGCAGGAATACATGCGCGAGCAAAAGAATTACGAAAGCCGACGCACGGCCGGCGAGAAGAACCCCATGCTGCGCCCGCCGAAGCGCGATCTTCGTCTCGAGACACTCTCGGCCGTGTTGCGCGGTGAGATCAATGTGCAACACCACTGCTATCGCGCTGACGAAATGGCGATCGTGCTCGATATGGCCAAAGAATTCGGCTACAAGGTGACCGCATTCCACCACGCTACCGAGGCGTACAAGATCTCCAACTTGCTCGCCGAGAACAACGTATGCGCGGCGGTCTGGGCCGATTGGTGGGGCTTCAAGATGGAGTCCTACGATGCGATCCCCGAAAACATGGTGCTCGTCGATGCGGCACCCGGTGGCTGCGCCATCGTGCACTCCGATTCTTCAGAAGGTATACAGCGACTGAACCAAGAAGCAGCCAAAGGCATCGCCTACGCGCGCCGCATGGGTCGCGAGGTCGCTCCTGAACACGCCATCAAGTGGGTGACGACGAACGCCGCCAAAGCCCTTTCCATCCAGGATCGCACCGGCTCGATCGAGCCCGGCAAGATGGCCGATGTGGTGGTTTGGAACGGCAACCCGTTTAGCGTGTATGCACAAGCGCAAGTCGTGTTCGTCGATGGCGTCGTGCGCTTCGATCGCGCCGCGCAATCGGGCATTCCACATTCGGATTTCTTGCTCGGCCAGCCGGCTGCACAGGGGGTGCTGCAATGATCACTTCAAAGATTGGGCGCGGACTCTTCCGCACGGTAGCACTACTCATAGCCACGACGGCGATCACGGCGTCTGCCGGCAATGCGTCGCTACTGATCCGCAACGCGACGATCCATACGGTCACCGCCGACTCGAGTGGCCCGCTGCAGAATACGGATCTTCTGGTGCAGGAAGGCCGTATCGCTGCGATCGGTAAGAATCTCGCGGCGCCCGCCGGCGTACGCGTTGTGGATGCCGCCGGTAAGGCGGTGACACCGGGTACCTTCGGTGGCTTGGCAAGAATCGGCCTCGAGGAAATCGGACTGGAGAGCACGACCGGCGATCACTCGCATCGCTTGGGTCAGATGCGTCCTGAATTCGACGTCACCATGGCATTTAATCCAGAGTCGATGTCGCTGCCGATCCATCGCAGCAACGGCGTGACCTTCACGGTGCTGACACCGGGGTCCGTCTCAGGTGGCAGCCTGGTCGCGGGCCTCGGCGCCCCGACCTCGCTCGATGGCTCACTGCCGGGCAATCAGCGCGCGATGTTCATCGACGTCGGTGGCGATGCCAACGATCTATCCGGCGGTAGTCGTGCCGCGCAATTCATGTTGCTGCGCCAAGCGGTCGTCGAGGCTCGCGCACCGAATCTCGTTATGGTGCACGACGAGCGACTGCTCACGCCTTCGGGTCGCCAAGTGCTGCTCGATTACTTGAAAGGTGCTGGCCCGTTCGTATTCGATGTCGACCGTGCCGTCGATATCCGTCGCACTCTGCAGTTCATCAAAGAAGAGAAAATCCGTGGCGTCATCCGCGGCGGCGCGGAAGGCTGGCGCGTAGCAGGCGAGCTCGCCGCGGCTAATGTGCCCGTCATTCTCGATCCACTCGACAATCTGCCCAATAGCTTTGACAGCTTGGGCGCGACGCTGACCAATGCGGCTCGACTGCGCGCAGCCGGTGTCATGGTCGCCTTCTCGATGCGCAGTCCGGAAGTGCACGATGCAGGCAAAGTGCGGCAAGCCGCAGGTAATGCGGTCAGCCATGGCATGCCCTTCGCCGACGGGCTTGCTGCCATCACGCGCATTCCCGCTGAAATCTTTGGTGTCGCCGATCGCTTCGGTAGCATCGCAGTGGGGCGCCCTGCGGATCTCGTGATGTGGTCTGGCGATCCGCTCGAGGTCTCGAGCTTGCCTGAGCTCGTGGTGACCAACGGTCAGCTCGAATCGCTCGACTCGCGTCATCGTGCCCTGCGTGATCGCTATCACGAGCGACTGAAGCAAGGTCAGGCACGCTGATATGTTGGTCGGCCAGTCAGTTCGGCGCGTTGCCATCCTTGGCGGGTCTCGCATCCCGTTTGCGCGAGCGCATGGCGCCTACGCCAAGCTCGACAACCAAGCGATGTTGACGGCTGCGCTGCAAGGCTTGGTCGACAAATACGGGCTGGCCGGAAGGCAACTCGGAGAGGTCGCTGCGGGTGCCGTGATGAAGCACTCGAAAGACTTCAACCTGGCGCGCGAGAGCGTACTCGGAACCACGCTCGATCCGCATACGCCCGCATACGATCTGCAGCGTGCTTGCGGCACGAGTCTCGAGGCAGCGATTCAGATCGCCAATAAGATCGCGCTCGGCCAAATCGATTGCGGAATTGCCGCTGGCGTCGATACCGTGAGCGATACACCCATCGTGTATCCGCGCAGTTATCGGCAAATCTTGATGAAGGCACATCGCGCCCGCGGCGCGCTCGCCAAGATCACGCCTTTTCTGTCACTGCGACCACGACACTTCGCGCCTGAATTACCCAATGCTGGCGAGCCGCGCACCGGTCTTTCGATGGGTCAGAGCTGTGAGCGCATGGCACAGCGTTGGAGCGTCAGTCGCGCCGAGCAGGATCAACTGGCCTACGACAGTCATCGCCATGCGGCGGCGGCTTGGCAAGCGGGCTTCTACTCGGAGCTCGTGACACCACTAGCCGGCTTGCAGCGCGATGACAATGTGCGCGCGGATGTCTCGATCGAGAAACTCTCGACCTTGCGTACGAGCTTTGATCGCTCGGGCGCCGGCACCTTGACCGCAGGAAACAGCACACCGCTAACTGATGGCGCAGCAGCCGCGTTGTTGGCCAGTGAATCGTGGGCGCGCGCAACAGGCCTACCCGTGCTCGCTTGGTTGAGTTTCGGCAAAGCCGCTGCGGTCAACTTCGTAGGCGGAGAGGAAGGTTTATTGATGGCACCTGCTTACGCGGTGCCGGCGATGCTGGATGACGCCAAACTGACCTTGCAAGATTTTGACTACTACGAAATCCACGAAGCCTTCGCAGCGCAGGTGTTGTGCACACTGAAGGCCTGGGAATCGGAGGACTTCTGCCGCAATCGACTCGGTCGTGAGCGTGCGCTCGGCAGCATCGATCGAACCCGCCTCAATGTGAAAGGCAGCAGTGTCGCCATTGGCCATCCGTTTGCAGCCACCGGCGCGCGCATCATCGGCACACTGGCGAAGTTGCTAGCCGATGACGCTTCGTCAAAGCGCGGTTTGATCTCGGTGTGTACCGCAGGTGGTATGGGAGTCACTGCGATCGTCGAACGCGCGAGCTAGGCTCGCGCAGCGATCTCAGCTGCGACCGGAACTGCCGAATCCAGCCGCGCCGCGATCGGTCGCAATAAATTCGTCGACCACCTCGAGCTCGACCTGCACGACCGGCACGATCACCAGTTGTGCGATCCGTTCGCCCGGTTGAACCGTGTACGTGATTGCGCCGCGGTTCCAGCACGACACCATCAATTGCCCCTGATAGTCCGAATCGATCAAGCCAACCAGGTTGCCGAGGACGATGCCATGTTTGTGACCCAGCCCTGAGCGCGGCAGGATCACGGCAGCGAGCGCGGGATCTTCCAGCCAGATCGCTAAACCCGTGGGCAACAGCTCAGTGCGGCCGGGTGCCAACTCGAGCGGGGCGCTCAGACACGCGCGCAAGTCGAGGCCTGCCGATCCGTCTGTGGCATAGGCAGGCAGCGGAAACTCGCCGCCGATACGCGGGTCGAGAACACGAACTTTCAAGGAGCGATACGACATCAGACGGAAATCCTCGAAGCAATAAGCTCGATCAAGTCTCGAGCCACTTCCTGCTTGCTGGCAGGACCAATCAGCGTGCGACCGTCACGCGACAGCACGACGAGGCTATTGTCGTCACGATCGAAGACCTTGTCGTCACCCACTTCATTCGCGGCGATTAGATCGAGATTCTTACTCTCGAGCTTGCCGCGCGCATAAGTCTCGACGTCATGCGTCTCGGCAGCGAAGCCGACGACGAAGGGCCGCTGCGCACGAGCAGCGACTGAGGCCAGAATATCCGGTGTGCGCTCGAGCACGATTTCGACACGCTCGCCGCTTTTTTTGATCTTACGTTCGGCAACGACTGCTGGTCGGTAATCGGCAACGGCCGCTGTGCCAATGAATACATCGGCAACACCAACAGCCGCTTCGACGGCAGCATGCATTTGCGCAGCACTTTCGACATCGATGCGATTGACCCCAAGGGGCGTCGGCAAATTCACGGGGCCTGCTACCAGCGTGACCTCGGCACCGGCAACGCGCGCAGCATCCGCGAGTGCAAAGCCCATCTTGCCGCTGCTGCGATTGCTGATGTAGCGCACCGGATCGAGGCGCTCACGAGTCGGCCCTGCCGTGATCAAAACGTGTTTGCCGGCGAGCGCCGCGCTCGTTGTAGTGGGCAACAAACGCTCGACGCCCGATACGATGTCGAGCGGCTCGAGCATGCGACCGTCACCCGTCTCGCCGCAGGCTTGCTCGCCACGACCGGGACCAAGGACTTCGACCCCGCGGTGACGCAGGATCGCGATGTTGGCTTGAGTTGCTGGATGCGACCACATGAGGCGATTCATCGCCGGCGCCAAAGCCACCTTCGCATCGGTGGCGAGCACCAAGGTCGTGAGCAAATCGTCAGCACGCCCGGACGAGAGTCTCGCGATGAGATCGGCCGTTGCCGGCGCCAGCAGAATCAACTCGGCCCAGCGAGCGAGTTCGATATGGCCCATAGCGGCTTCGGCAGCCGGATCCCACAATTCGGCGCGCACCTCTCGACCCGCAACCGCCTGAAAAGTGGTGGGAGTCACGAAGCGCTGCGCACCGGCGGTCATCACCACCTGAACCTCGGCGCCACGTTCGCGCAAACGACGGACCAGATCCGGTGCCTTGTACGCGGCGATACCTCCGCTGACCCCGAGGACGATCCGGCGATGCTGCAAAGTCGACATCGGCGGATTATCCGCGATGGTCGGTCGCGGCGTCGAACACCGGTTGGTTATGGGGTGATTCACTCCAGTTTTAGCGCTGGATCCGCCATCGCGCCGCGCGCCATCCTCGCAGGTGCATGACCCCTCGCGAAAAAATCCGCTCGCCAGACCTCGAAGCGCTGACCGATGGCCAATTGCTGCAGCTGTTGATGGGGCGCCATACCGGGAGCAACGATCTTTTGTCGGCGCACGGCTCACTACACGCGCTGATTCGGGCGCTGCCGAAGGCTGGCAACAATCGGACGACGGCCCGTCTCGCTGCGGCTCTCGAGGTGGCCAGGCGTCATTACGCCGCCGACGTGTCGGCGGGGCAATCGCTCAACTCACCGGGAGACACCTCGCGCTTTCTGATCTCGCGACTGCGCGATCGACCCTTCGAGGTGTTTTGCTGCCTCTATCTCGACGCCCGACATCGGCTGATCGCCTTCGAGGAACTGTTTCGCGGCACGATCGACGGGGCGAGCGTGCACCCGCGCGAGGTCGTGAGACAGGCTCTCGCTCACAATGCAGCGAGCCTCATCTTCGCGCACAATCACCCTTCCGGTGTTGCCGAGCCGAGTCGGGCCGACGAGCTCATCACTCTGCGTCTTCGCGATGCACTCGCCCTGGTCGATATTCGAGTGCTCGACCATCTGATCGTGGCAGGCCCTCGGGTGGTCTCGCTCGCCGAGAAGGGGCTGATCTGACACCCCGAAAGACTTGCCGCCGGCTGACCAGACTGGTATAAAAGCGACCCTTTGCACGGGTGCTACGGCCCCGGGCAGTCGTAACCAACTGATTTTAAAAGGCTTCCTCCGATGTCCCGCGTCTGCGAACTCACTGGCAAGCGTCCCACCACGGGCAACCGCGTCTCGCACGCGAACAACAAGAAGCGTCGCCGCTTCCTGCCGAACCTGCGCACGCAGCGTTTCTGGTTGGAGGGCGAGAAGCGCTGGGTGTCGCTGCGCGTCAGCACCACCGCCCTGCGTACCATCGAAAAGAACGGTCTCGATGCCGTCGTCGCGCAGCTGCGTGCCGAAGGCATGAAGATCTGAGCCGGAGCACCTACCCATGCGCGAAAAAGTAAAACTGCTTTCGTCCGCCGGTACCGGTCACTTCTACGTGGCGATGAAGAACAAGCGTCTTCACCCCGAGAAGATGGACGT
>JACCEC013189771.1_pt1 | contig 18061 bp, 11 predicted proteins | sample 7450121 | NCBI WGS metagenome assembly JACCEC01 (sample SAMN15323455, study PRJNA562643) | freshwater metagenome | isolation source: river surface water | place: USA:Blue River Watershed | collected 2017-08-18 | reverse complement strand
ATTGGGCCAATAACATTTCTCGTAAAAGGTAGAATCGTGTGATGCTGGGGAGCATTAGGCAAGAAGCTGCCATCAAAAATGTAGGCTTCTGAACCTTTTACGGCTTCCATCGCTACTAAGTTTGGGTAAGTTCGTGACCATCCTTTCGGAATCACATTTCCATGAAAATTTACCATTAATTCATAATCGGCGGCATCTTTCAGAATATCAATGTAAAGTTTCATTAATTCCTGTTTATCACTCTGGAAATAATCAATTTTTACACCTTTAATACCCAGTGCTTGAATCCTGGCAAACTCTTGACGCCGAGCCGCTTGTGTGTGCATGAGGTCACGGGGTTGTTCACTATAATCGTTTGAAGGCCCACCCGAATTGTACCATAGCCAGAGTTTTACGTTTTTGCTATTGGCATAAGTAATTAAATCATTGATATTACCACCATTCCCCATTTGATTCCAATTGGCATCAATCAACGAGTAGGGTAGGTTTAAGTCGGCGGCTAAATCAATAAACGTTTTTAGCTTGGTGAAATTGGTTGGGCTGCCGAGGTCAGACCACCAACTCCAGGTCGAGATTCCAGGTTGTATCCAAGTCGTATTTGCTATCTGCGACGACTTACTTACATGCGAAACAAGGTTCGATTCTACGACATTGTTAAGTTGTTTCCCAATCATGATTACTCGCCAAGGCATTGTCCAAGGGAGTGTTGAGCTTGCGTAAGCCGCATAGCTATTACCATCGTCGGGGCTTGGTGCTGCAACCGAAAATGTACCATTTCCGAAATAAGAAGATAGGTGAGAAGCAAAAAACTTTTCATCTAAATCGGCTTCGGTTACTAAAAGCCAAGCATTTGGGGTTTGAAAAAGTGCTGGAAATGCCAATCCATTAAACTGATTAATGGCCTGATTAAGACTAACGCCATTCTGATAAAGTTTTTCATAAACAGGTCGGAAATTATCGTAGCCTTGAATCCAAGTTTTGCTGTTATTGACAGGAATCTGAAAGGTTGTTTTATCTTCAGTTACGTAGTAAGTAGTAGATGAAGTTTCGGGGAAACGATAGCGGAGTGCTATTCCATCGTTGTAGGCTCTAAAAATTACTTGAAATTTGCTGTTATTTGAATTACGGAAATTAAGTGTGATTTCGTTGGCATTATTACGAAGGTGTAGTTGTTTGCCAATCGACATCGAATAGTTTTCATCTATCAATGCCGTACTGCTATTTTCAAAAGTAAGGTTATTATAAAATGATTGGTCGATACGAGAAACTCCTAAATTGGATTGCTCGATGATGGTTTGGGTTTGGTTATTTTCGAGGTATTCTACGACATATTTAAGTGTACCATCTGTTTCGATACGTAGGATAGTAACTCTAATTTTGTTATTTGGAGAATTAATTTGCCAGCTCTGTGCTGTAAGCTGTAAGGAAAGAAAAAAAGAAAGAAAGGCACTGTAAATAAATTTCATATATTTTTGGTTATGCACAAAAGAATAACCAAAAATATATAAATTATACCTTTAAACCAACACATCTTTATATTGCATATTGTAGAGGTTTGCGTAGAAACCGTCAAGTTTGAGTAACTCTTCGTGGCTGCCTTCTTCCATGATTTGGCCTTTATCAAGAACGATGATTTTATTGGCTTTTTGAATTGTGCTTAGACGATGGGCAATTACGATTGACGTACGTCCACGCATCAATTTATCAATGGCATTCTGAATCAATTCTTCGGTTTCGGTATCGACTGATGAAGTAGCTTCATCTAAGACAATTATTTTCGGGTCATGAACCATCGCTCGCACAAACGAAATGAGTTGGCGTTGCCCAACCGAAAGAGTTGCTCCACGTTCTTGTACGTTATAATCATAATCGTTTGGTAATTGCATAATAAAATCGTGTACACCTACGAGTTTGGCAGCTTCCACAATTTTTTCTCTTGAAATACTACTATCACCCAGTGTAATATTTTTTTCGATAGTATCCGAAAATAAAAAAACATCTTGTAAAACTACGCCGATTTGTTCACGCAGATTGCGTAATTCGTATTCTTTTACATTTTGATTATCAATGAGAATAGTCCCTTTGTTTATATCGTAAAACCTTGATAGCAAATTGATTATTGAAGATTTTCCTGCACCCGTTGCACCCACAAACGCAACGGTTTCGCCATGATTTACATTGAATGAAATATCTTTCAGTACATAATTTTTGTCATTGTAAGCAAACCAAACGTTTTTGAATTCGACTTCACCTTTCAGAGTCCCTTTTTTAGAACCATCATTGGCGGTATAATCATCGCTATCCAATAATTTCAAGATTCTGTCGGTACTAACAATTCCCATTTGAAGGGTATTCATTCTATCGGCAATCATTCGGATTGGACGAAAGAAAATATTAATAAACATAATGAAAGCCGTAACCGTACCATAAGTTACTTCGGCATTGAGCATTTGTTTTGCCCCAAACCAAACTACCAAACCTGTACCCAGAGCAGCAATTACTTCGGCTACTGGGTAGTAAACCGAATAATACATAATTGACTTAATATTTTCGTCTCGGTGCTTGGTATTGATGGCATGAAATTTATCGAACTCAATTTTTTCTGAATTAAAAATCTGCACAATGCTCATACCCGTAATGTGCTCCTGCACAAACGAGTTGAGGTTTGAAACTGCATTACGCACTTCGTTGAATGATTTTTTTACTTTTTCTTTGAAAACATACGTACTAATGAGCATGAACGGAATCGTACTGAGGCTAATCAACGAAAGTTTCCAGTCGGTATAAAACATCACCGAAATAATAAGAATCAGTTGCAAGATATCTCCTGCAATGGCTGCAATGCCATCGCTGAAGACATCGGCCAGGGTTTCAATATCTGAAATTGTGCGAGTAACAAGTCGGCCAATGGGAGTATCATCGAAGAATTTGAGGCGTAAATGCAAGATTTTATGGTAAAGCTGCACACGAATATCTCGAATGATATTCTGACCGAGCCAACCAGCCAAGTAGGTATTAGTAAATTGAATGAGCGACTGAACAACCAAAAGACCAATCATGATAGCCATCATTTTGGCGAGGCCCGTATAATTGCCTGCCGAAACTGGACCGTCAATCGTTTGGCGAATCAACAAAGGTAGGGCAGGGGCCAGTGCAGCACCGAGCATGATTGTCAGCACCAAACTATAAAACTTAACATTATAAGGCTTGATAAATTGGAAAAGTCGTTTCAGAATTTCCAAGTCGAAGATTTTGCCAGAGGGTGAAGTTTCGTTTTTTTGTATTTCCGCCACAGATATTATTTATTGAAAGTATCAATTATTTAACCGATTTTGATGCTCAATAGTTTCAAAATCACTGTTTTATCCTATTAAAACTTGTGCCTATTACAGCTCAATTGTGTTGCTTGTAGTTAAAAGAATTACAACCCCAATAATCCATAATCACGTAATATATTTACGGGTTTATTATAGAAAAATAATTCAAAATCTTCAAAACCAGCAGCTTCGTAGTCGGTTTTGATTTCTTGGAATGTATAGACTTTTTTATTTTTGACCGAAATTTTATCGAGCATTTCAACCAACCAATCGCCTTGAGCTTGGTTGAGTTTGATACTGAAAGTTTCTTTTTTATCATGAAAGGTAAGATTGGCCGTCTGAAAAACTTGCCCCTTTTTCGTGGTGTTTGTATAACTTACCAATGGTTTTTTGCCCAACCAGACTACTTTCGATGTAGGTTTTAGCATAAAATTATCATCATCTTCAAGTAAGGCGTTTTCAATGTAATTTTTCGGAACTTTCGTGCGTGGAATCTTGAAATCGAACCATTCTTGGAGTGGGTACTCAAAACACACACCGTGCATATAATTGAGCAAAGACTTTTTTAATCCATAGCTAAAAGCCTCGTGGTCAGTGCCTTTGGGGTCAGAGAAAACTAAATCATTATTGGCAAAAGTGCCGATTGTATCGCTTGCTCGCTGCACCGAAAATTGTTCGGGATACATTCCCACGGGGCTATGTGCTGTCATAGCAAACTGATGCCAAAAGCCCGATTGAAGCGTACCGATTTCAAACATTTGTCGAACCATTTCGAGCGAATCAATGGTTTCTTGGGCGGTTTGAGTCGGAAAACCATACATTAGGTACGCATGAACCATAATGCCAGCTTCGGTGAAATTACGAGTAACTTGTGCTACTTGTGCAACGGTTACTCCTTTTTGAATCAATTCCAATAGTCGGTCAGATGCTACTTCCAAACCTCCCGAAACTGCAATACAGCCAGAGGCTTTTAGTAACTGACACAAATCTCGGCTAAAACTTTTCTCGAATCTGATATTCGTCCACCATGTAACGGTCAATTTTCGACGTAGAATTTCCAAAGCTAATGCTCGCATCAGAGCAGGTGGAGCGGCTTCATCAACAAAATGAAAGCCATTTTCGCCCGTTTGGGCAATCATTTCTTCCATTCTATCACAGAGTAGGTTTGCTGCAATGGGTTCGTAGATTTTGATGTAGTCGAGCGAAATGTCACAAAAAGTGCATTTTCCCCAGTAGCAGCCATGAGCCATTGTGAGCTTATTCCAACGCCCATCGCTCCACATTCGGTGCATCGGATTTACGATTTCGATAACCGAAATGTATTTATCCAACAACAAATCACTGTAATCGGGTGTCCCAACTTCCGACTGTTTGTAGTCTTTTAGCGGGGAATCATTTTTATAAATGACAGTCCCCTGACCTCCAATGGGGGAGTTTTGGAGGATGAATGTTCTCTTTAATAAAGCTCCCCCATCTGGGGCGGGGGGGGCCAATATCGCCTCCAACGGGGCTTCACCATCGTCGAGCGAAACGTAATCAAAAAACTTAAATACTCGTGCATCTGACAATGACCGCAGTTCGGTGTTGGCAAAACCGCCACCCATTGCCACTTTGGTAGTAGGATAATTTTGTTTTACCCATTGCCCAATTCTGAATGCACTATAAAGATTACCAGGGAAAGGCACTGAAATTACCACTAATTTGGGTTGAATCTCTGCCATTCTTTCTGCCAGAATCTTCACCAAAATTTTATCAATATAGCTGTAATCTTGCTGTAAGGCGTCGTATAATTCATCAAAACTGTTTGCTGAACGCCCTAAACGTTCGGCGTAGCGACTAAACCCAAAATGTGGGTCAACACACTCCATGATGAGGTCAGAAATATCTTCGAGATAGAGCGTTGCCAAATGCTTGGCTTTATCTTGCATTCCCATTGAGCCGAAAGCCCATTCGAGGTCTTCGAGTTGAGCAAAACGAGACGCCTCTGGCAAGAAGTTTTCTTGACAAATAACGTGCGAAAGCGTAGGGTTTTTGCCTTGAAGAAATAAAATTACAGCATCAATCGTCTGAATGTAATCTTCTTGTAAAGCAATTATTCGCTGAGAATTTTCTGAGAAAACTTCTGTTTTTGAATTGATAAAGTCGAATAATTCTATGAGACCTTTTTTAGAAAATAATGCCAAAATAACCTCAATACCCAAATCAGCTTGGAAGCATGAAATATTTTTGGTGTTCAGAAAACCCTTGATGTAGGCCGTTGCTGGATACGGCGTATTCAGCTGGGTAAAAGGGGGCGTTATGGCAAAAACTGTTTTATTCAAGAAATTTAGTATTTTATGGCTGCTTTCGCTCCATTGTCCACGTATTTGTAATCATTTCATTCCACCAAATACTCATTTTATCATTGGCTTGTATGCGAGAATCTCCCCAATAAGTGCCTGATTTTGGCAGAGAAAAGGCGGGCTGTACATCAAAGTTTTGATTGATATAGGCCACAACTTTGATGGTTTGCTTGTTTTTTTCGATAAACTCGAAGAAAGGTTTATACCATTCGTTCCAGATTTGCAGCGGAGTAAGTTTTACTGTACCTTCGCCCGCCACGCCATCCCAATACGGACTAATATTTTTTCTATAAAGTCCGCTCAAACTGTATCCTTGCGGAGCTGCCTCACAAATCATGACAGGTTTGTTTTTATTGATGGCGTAGTAAAGCATTTCGCTGGCCAAACTTTTTTGGCTACGTTTATAAACTAAATTTGTACTATTCGTATATTTAGGTGCGAGTTTTGTTCCTGCCAAATACCAAGAAATTCCACAAAAATCAACGTATTTATCACCTGGGTACCAATCGCCAATGTTTTCGATTTTATTTTCCATAATATCATCAATGGGAGAGGTGCAAGCCTGCCAAACCGAAAGCCAGTTGCGTGGAGTTTTGCTTTTGTCGTAATTGATTCTCAGAATATCATGGATTCGCTGAAATGCTACAATATATCGGCGGCGGTCTTCGTAGGCTTTATTCCAGTTTCCATCAAATTCGTAGCCGATTCGGAGGTAAAACCTTACTTTTGGATAGCTTTTCAGAAAATCGGCCAATTCATTGATTTTTGCATCGTAAGCACCATTTACAAGACTTTGAAGGTTTGTGGCATCATTCATCCAAATACCCAAAGCCATATCAAACGGAATATTTTTGGCGTATCGTTTTAGGCAAACATCTTCTAAAACGTTTTTTACACAATTGCTACCTGCCCCTTTGTTAGTTTGAGATTTTAGACCATCTAACGTAAAAATATCAACGTACTGCGTAAGTCCAACGGGCAACGGAAAACTGCGGTAAGTAAGACACTCGTCGTTTTTTTCGATATGGAAATAGTCGTAAATCGCTTCTTCATCTTGCCCAATAAAAAGGCTTTGTGCCTTTAGGTTAAGTTGAAAAAGTAAAGCAAAAGCAAGGAGAAATATTTTCTTTTTGTGGGACATTTTGGGAAATTAATTACGGATTATTCGATTGACGAATGACGATTTTTAGGCTTTTGGGTAATTATAGAAAAGTTTTTAGGTATAAAGGCACAGAGAAAGAAACGTATTTATTTACTTAATACTCTGCTCTCCTGTGCCTCTATACTTTTTATTTAATGTAACGAAAATCTTGTCCAGCCTCTAAGCTCAATAAAATCTCGTAATACATATCAATACACGCCTGAATATCATCTTTATGGCACATCTCTACGGTGGTGTGCATATATTTTTGTGGCAATGAAATCAAGGCAGAAGCTACTCCTTCGGCCGAGTAAGCAAACGAATCGGTATCTGTGCCCGTCGAGCGGCTGGCTGCGGCACGTTGGAACGGAATGTTTTTCTCGGTACAAACATCAATCATAAAGTTTAATAGATTGTTTTGTACGGCTGGGCCATAAGTAAGCACAGGGCCACGACCACAAGCCAAATCACCATCTGTTTTTTTGTTGTACATCGGCGACTGAGTATCATGAATTACATCACAACAGATAGCTACATCAGGTTTTAATCTGCGAGAAATCATTTCTGCTCCACGCAAACCGATTTCTTCTTGCACAGCATTGACTACATAAAGCGTAAAAGGCAACGAAATGTTATTTTCTTTGAGTTTACGAGCTACTTCGGCAATGATATAGCCACCAATACGGTTATCTAAGGCACGGCCAACATAAAATTTATTGTTTAACTCCATTAACGTATCTTCAAACGTAATCACACAACCTACGTGGATTCCCATTTCTTCAACTTCGGCTTTTTTTGCGGCACCTACATCAATAAAGATATTTTTTAGTGTTGGTTTTTCTTCGGTAGCGGCTTCACGTACGTGGATGGCTGGCCAGCCAAAAATACCTTTTACGATGCCCTTGCGGGTATGAATATTTACTCGTTTCGATGGAGCAATTTGGTGGTCAGAACCACCATTACGACGCACATAAATGTAGCCGTCTTCGGTGATGTAATTGACAAACCAAGAAATCTCATCAGAGTGAGCTTCGATAACTACTTTGTATGGTTGACCTGGGTTTATTACCCCAACGGCAGTTCCGTAAACATCAACGATTTGTTCGTCGATGTAAGGTTTTAGGTAATCTAACCAAATTTGTTGACCTGACGACTCAAAGCCTGTCGGTGAGGCATTATTGAGGTATTCGTAAAGAAATTCAATGTTTTTTTCTGCCATTTTTCGCTGTATTATGTTTTTCTCAATTTTAACTCAAAAGTAAGGCTATAACACGAAAAAACCTTATTTTTTCTGAAAAACTGAACTTATGATTGCATTACAACCAAAAAAGCATCGCTCAAATTGGCGATGCTTTTCTTGAATAATAAACCCTAACCCTAAACTATGAAAAAACGTGGCGGCGAACCGCCTACTACCCTAATTTTATCTTTAAATGAGCTATGTATGCTCACAAGTTTTCTATTGACTCACGGTCTATCGACCATTGACTAAGTATCAATTCATTCCTACGGCCGAAATATCAAGAATCTTAAATTCGGTACGCCGATTGGCTTGGTGTTGGTCTTCTCGGCATTGTGTTTCGTCGTCGCAGTTGTTTAATAATTCGGTTTCTCCGTAACCTTTTGCTACTACTCGTTTGGTATCGATGCCACGTGCAGCCAAATAATCTAATACGGCTCTTGCTCTATTGGCTGATAATTTTAAGTTGAAGGAGTCGCTGGAACGGCTATCGGTGTGTGAACGCACTTCTATACGCATGTTTGGATACTTTCTAAGAATCGGTATTAGTTTGGTTTCCAATTCTTTAGCGGCATCAGGTCTGATAAAATACTGACCAAAATCGTAGTAAATGTTTTCAAGTCTGAAAATATCACCTTGCCCAACCAATCCTAAGTTTTGCTCAACCGTCTTTGGACTTTTCTTCGATTGTTTCACTTTTCCTAAACTTTCTGTATTCACGGCGTAACGGTCTTTACTGGCTGTTACCGAATATTCACCTTCTTTTTTAGGCTGGAATTCATAACGGCCATCAGCACCCGTCACGATTTGTTCTTTCGAACCATCTTTCCCATTTTTAAGCGTAACGACCGCTCCTTGAATAGGGCGTTGATTCACTTCCGAAACAATTGTTCCTTTGATAATCGGAGCTTTAGATTTCTCTAAATAAATCGTTATTGAAGTTTGGTTTTTGAGCGAAGAAGCAAATGTTCCGTAAGAAACACCATTCGACTCATAGCCCTCTTTCAGTGCTTTAAATTCAAAATCGGTACCTGTTTCTAAACAAACGCTGATTTTTCCATCAGAACCAGTTACGAAAAGTTCTTTATTTTCTCCGTTTTTCGACATTCTCACATCAACGGCTTCTAATGGTTTCTTGCTATCAGCATCATAAACCAAAATATTCAACTGACGGCATCCGTGGCGGAATGAGTAAAGGTTATCATCGCCGTAACCACGCTTACGGTTTGAACTAAAATAGCCGCTTGAACGATTGCCATTGGTGATGAATCCAAAATCGTCTTTTTCTGAATTGATGGGTGCTCCTAAGTTTTTAATATCACTCACAGGAATACCTTCCTTCATTTCTACATAAAATACATCTAAGCCGCCTAATCCTTCGTGGCCGTCTGAGGAAAAGTATAGATTTCCGTTTTCGTCCATGTACGGAAACATTTCGTTGCCTTCGGTATTTATTTCTCGACCCAAATTTACTGGTGAACTCCAATTTCCGTCACGATATTCTACCACATAAATATCTGTTCCACCAAAACCACCTGGCATATCTGATACAAAATATAGTTTAGTATCGTCGGGCGATAGGGCAGGGTGTCCGCATGAATAGTCATCGCTGTTGAATGGTAATTCTTTTACTCCTCCCCAATGCTTGCCGTTTTCTACGGCCATGTAGAGTTTTAGTTTATTTACGCCATCGGAACTCGTGCGACTGCGACCTTTATTATAGTTATTTCTGGTGAAAATTAATTTCTTATAATCCTTAAAGAATGTAACGGGGCCTTCGTGGTATTTGCTGTTGAGCGTTTTGCTGAATTGTTCGATTTTAGAAAGTGGCTTTTCTTTTTCTTCGGTTGCCATTGCTTCTAATTTTTCGGATGCACTAAAAGTCGAACCACCACCCACTCCGCTGGCTTGCTTCATGGCCACAATATTATCTTTACGAAGTTCGGCCGTATCTGGAAACATAAACAAATCGAGGAAAGGTGTTTGGTTTTGCATGAAAACACGCTTAATGGCTCCACCTTCTTCTCTGGCCGACACAAACACTAAACCATTTTTATAATACATCGGACTAAAATCTGACTGACGAGAATTTAGTGCATACAGATAATCAATTTTGTAGGTAGCCGAATCTTGAAAGAAATGGCTGTTATCCATATAAGCCACCGTGAAACGGCGTCCACGCATATCGGTCGTTTGTTCTTGACCGTAGCGGCTGTACATTTTTTGAGATTCTTTGTATTTGCCATTATTGGCCAATGCCTGAGCAAAATATAGGTAAATTTCGCTTTCAAGGTCTTTGCTGTATCGGTCAATTAGTTCGGCATAGATTCGCTCGGCATTGCGAGAATCCTGCACTTTTCGGTAGCTGTATCCGAGCTTCGTGAGGGCCTCTTTCATTTCGGGTGAACCTACTTTGGCCGTACGAAGATAATCTTCATAATTACGAATGGCTTCGATGTAACTCATGTTCTCAAAACTGCGATTGGCAGCTTTTAAACGACCACTCTGAGCGTATGTTGGTTGAGCTATTAGGAAAATGAAAGCCAACAACCAAATATTGTATTTTTTCATGGGTGAAGCACTTTTAAACTTGTCAATTAAATGAGTATAATTCACTGCACGTATGGGTTTTGAATAAGTTTTCTCAAAACTCGTGCCAAATGACAAAATAGCTTGGTAAATTGATTAGAAGGTAGTGTTTATAGGAGAAGGAGAAAAATGTCTTTGTAAAGCAGTGAATTTGAATAAATGCTTGATAATGAATATTTTGTTAAATTATTTTCTAAAAAAAAGCTTATAATTAGATTATTTTCAATCAAATACTAATGGTCGAGAGTTTTAAATAATTTCAACTTTAAGCACCTTTTGAGTGCTATTAGTAAATTTAAATCTATCGTCAGTTCGGTGGTTGACTACCCAAAGTATAGCGTCTTGTGAAGTAAGTAGAAATATGTTTTTTTTTAGATTGAGTGGAGTTTTTTTATCAATCAAAAAGTCTGAAATTTTCTTTTTTCCTTTCATTCCGAGTGGAATAAACCAATCACCTTCTTGCCACGTGCGTAATGTTATTGGAAACATTATTTTATCAAAATCAGCGAAAAAAATGGCATTGTTTCGTTCAAAATTTATATCAAATTCTTCGATATTCAATACCGTAAATCTTAATTTTTTATCTAAAAACTCGAAAGTTTGATGTTTGTTTATTTCTTCTAAACTAATGCTTAGAGAAATCGTTTTTTCTGACGATAAAGGCGGGCTAATTACTAATTCTTCTCTATCTTTTAAAAGTGTGTAATTTTCCGCATGAAAGACTTTTCCTGAAAGTCCATCGAGCGAATTGAAAATTTCTTTTGATTGAAAGTAGTTAAATCCAAACTCTTTTAGTAATTCTTCCAAAAAATAATTGGCTGACTGCCAGTATTTTATATTGGCGATTTTTAAATAGAAAACACCATTTTCTTCTCGCATGACCGTGGTTCGAAAATGGCTTAAATTCTTCCGAAAATCAGCTTCGAGCGATTGAAAACGTTCGAGGTTTCGAGCAAAAGTTTCATCCAAATTCGGATTGATTTTTTTTAATAAAGGCACAACCTGATTCCGAATCAAATTTCGCTGATAATCATTCGAGGCGTTGCTGCTATCTTCTCGCCAAGATAAGTTCTTCTCGGCTACATAAGTATCAATGTCTTGCCGAGAGGCAAACAACATCGGGCGAATAATATGCTCTTTTTTTGCAGAAATGCCTTTCAAACCCGAAATTCCAGTGCCTTTCGTGAGATTAAGTAATACAGTTTCGATGCTATCGTTGAGATGATGAGCCGTAGCTATATAATCAAAATTTAGTTCTTGTCGCAAGCTCTCAAACCATTCATACCGAAGCGTACGAGCCGCCATTTCAATCGAAATTTTGTTTTTCTTGGCGTAAGCTTTGGTGTCGAAGGTTTTTGTGTGAAAAACTACGTTGTTTTCTCTGCAAAGATTTTCTACGAAAAGTTGGTCATTTTCCGAGTCTTTTCCTCTTAATTGGAAATTGCAATGGGCAACGGCGAAGCACAGGCGACTGTCGCCCCAGTTCGCATCACAGAAAAGGTCAAGCATTGCCACGGAATCTTTGCCTCCACTGACAGTAAGCAAGACTTTTTCCGAAGGCTCGAATAATTTTTGCTCGTTAATATATGTTAAGAAGGCATGAAGCATGAAAGCAATTACGTAATTTTGTGAACAAAATTAGAAGTTTCAATCGAAGATGATTAAAGATATTATAAAAAAGTGCCATTTTAGCGTAAAATCTACCAATTTTTATATAAAGTTGGGACTTATCGTAGTTGGACTTTTGTTGATAGAGTATACTACTTACGCCCAAAAACCACTCAATCCACCTCCGCCACCCCCTTCTGGTTCACGTATCAATTTATTGAGTGCCGATAGTTTAGTAGGGGTTAATCAATTGCCTTATTATACTCGTCAGTTTTTGGGAAATGTGTCGTTTCAGCATCGTGGGGCAATTTTGTATTGCCAAAGTGCCACCCAAAACGAAACTACTAATACCTTAGAGGCTTTCGGAAAAATCAGAATCGTGCAAGGTGATACGCTCACCATTACGGGCGATACACTTTATTATGATGGAAATACTCGTTTTGCTCGTGTCTTGGGAAAAAAAGTGGTTTTAACCGATAAAAAAGTAAGTCTTACGACTCGTGTCGTAGAATATGATATTCAGAAAAACCGAGCCTATTACCCAGTTAGGGGTGTAATTGTGCAAGATTCGAGTGTTTTAAAGAGTGAAAAAGGTTTTTATAATACTCGAAGCAAAATTTTTAATTATAAGGAGAATGTAGAAATTACGAATCCGAAATATACTATTACTTCCGATAGTTTGCAGTATAATGCTCGAACAAAAATGGCCCTTTTCAAAGCTCCGACGCTGATTAAAAGTAAAGACGGCGATATTGTAGCCAATGCAGGAAGTACCTACAATACCCAAACCCAGCAATCCAATTTTAAAGGCCGTTCGAAAATTGTCAACGAAGATTATACGCTTACGGGCGATACGCTGAATTTTGACCAAAAGACTGAATCGGGTTTTGCGAAAGGAAATGTTGAATTAGTCTCGAAAAAAGATAAAGTTATTTTGAACGGAAAAATGGGCGTGCGTGACGGAAAGACGGGCTTCACGAAAATCATGGGCAATGCCCTCATGCGTAACACCGCCGAGCGAGACACGCTCTATCTGAGTGCTGATACGCTCTATGCCTATGAGCGAAAAGATAGTCTGATTGCTAAAACTGATACACTAAAACAAGCCACAAAAGAAGATAAAAATACCGCCGCCAAAATGGAGAAACTGTTGGCTTTTGGGCACGTAAAAGTGTATCGTTCAGACATACAAAGTCGCTGTGATTCACTGCTTTACGACCTAAAAGACTCGGTGATTCATTTTTTCTCGAAACCCATTATTTGGAGCGATAAAAATCAATCCGAAGCCGATACAATTCACGTATATATGAAAAACAACAAAGTCAGTCGAATGTACATGATTAATAAAGGCTTTGTGATTGCGAAAGATACGGCACTAAATTTTAATCAGATAAAGGGTCGGAAGATTACGGCATCGTTCAATGCTCAAACACGTATAGACAATGTGGTGGTTGATGGCAACGGCGAAAGTATTTACTACGCACTCGATGACAAAAATAAACTTATTGGTGTAAATCGGGTCGAATGTAGTAAGATGAACATGAAGTTTAAGGAAAATCAAGTAAATCGAATTTCGTTTTTGGGGCGTCCTGATGCCAAACTCGTTCCGCCTACCGAATTAACCAATGATGGTAATCGTTTAGATGGTTTTAATTGGCGAGAGAAGGAAAAACCAACCAAAGCAGAGATACTTGGCGTGAAATTTGAGAATAATAAAGTAGAAGTAAAGCCTGTTTTGGAGGAAAAAAAATAGCCGAACGAAAAAAAGTTTATTTTTATTGCAACCTTTCGGCATAAAAATGAGTCTTATACATAAAATAAAATTTTGATTTTAATATCATTCTTGTATATTTGTAGTATCCCGAGTAATATACGTGCTAAAAATAAAAAAATTACAGTAGAGTTTCTATGGTTAAAAATTTACAAAAATATTTATCAGTATTGATTGGAGTTGTTATCTTATCCAACGCTGCCCTTGCTCAAGTAGAGAAAGGAAAGTCTCGTTTGGATATTGGTAAGAAGCCAACAACCACTGCTAAATCGGCTCTTTCGAAAACGGCGTTTGTGAGCAAACCAATGCCTTCGGAAGTGAGATTAAATAAGCCGTTGGTGGTGAATCAGTACTTTCGTGATGCCTTGTTGAACGGTTCTACGAAACCGATGATTACCAAAACTTCAAATAGTGAAATTCCCGCAACGAACGATAGAAGTATTGGTGGTAATGAAAATAGTGATAAATTATATGTGAGCGATAAACTAACGGTATCGAATATTTATCCAAACCCTGCTAATGATTATGCAACAGTTGATTATATGATTACGGGTAGTGTAAACGAAGCGAGTATGTCGTTTTATAATTTACTCGGACACGAAGTTGCAAATTATGAATTAGATAAGTTTGACCGTAAATTGAAAGTGCAAACAACTAACTGGGATTCAGGAATTTATTTGTATCAGTTGGTAGTTGATGGCAAAAAAGTAGTTACAAAAAAGCTTTTAGTTAGACATAATTAAGAACTCAAACAATATTTTATGAATCGAGTATTTACTTGTTTATCAGGTGATTACTCGATTTTTTGTTTTAGATATGGGTTAATATTTTGTGAAAATTATTGATGAAAACTAAAATTTGCGAGTTGTGTAAAATAGAAGAAATCACGCTCTACCGAGTTCAAATAAAGAAGGGTAAAATATGGATTTTTGTCTGTGAATCTTGTTGTAATAAGTCAAAGAACTTACCTGATTATCGATATGGTGGTACGTGGAAAGGATACCGACATTAAAATAATAATGGATTAGAGGTAACTTGAATGTCTGATAGTCAATTATTTATGAAGTCGTTATGCAATTTTTGAGCGATGCAAGTAGTTTTTATTTTTAGAGAAAATATCCAATATTTACAGCGGCAAATATTTAATCTTACAAAGGGTTATTTCCAGTGAACGGCCTACTTTATACTTATAAACACAAAATTGAAAATGGCATTACCTAACATCTTTACGAAGTCAGTTGCAGAGGGCGTGATTGACCGAATTAATCAACTTACGGCTTCAACACAACCTAAATGGGGGAAAATGAGCGTTGACCAAATGCTGGCACATTGCAATGTAACCTACGAGATGGTTTATGAAGATAAACACCCCAAACCAAACGCTTTCGTGAGGTTTATCCTTAAACTACTTGTGAAAGGAAAAGTAGTAAGTGAGGAACCTTATCAACAAAATGGGCAAACTGCTCCACAGTTTATCATGAAAGGAGATAAAGATTTTGATGCGGAGAAGAACCGCTTAATAAATTTTATCAAGAAAACACAAGAATTAGGCGAAGGTCATTTTGAGGGAAAAGAATCTCATTCGTTTGGAGCATTAAATAAAACCGAATGGAATAACATGTTTTATAAACACCTGAATCAGCATTTGACCCAATTTGGAGTTTAACCGAAAACCTTATTCATTTGTGAAAGCGTATTGATATATTCAGTACGCTTTTTTTGTTTAATAATTAGTTAGGCGTTGGCGTTCTCGACGGTAATTCATGGGCGTCGTGTGCATAATTTCCTTGAAAACTCGATTAAAAAATGACTGATTGCTGTAACCTGATTCATAGGCGATGAGTTCGATACTTTTATCAGAAAAAGACAAGGATTTACAGGCCTGTGTAATGCGGTATTCGTTTAGCACCTGCTTGAAGGTCTTTTGTGTATGTTTTTGAAAAAATCGGCAAAATGATGAATCAGTCAGATGCAGTAATTCGGCAACGGTTTGACTACTGATATTTTCGGCATAATGGTTCGTGATGTATTCAAAAACCTTGTCGATACGTTCGGCCTGCTGCGAATTGATATTGCCCGATACAACTCCCAAAACTTCATAGCTTGTTCTCGAAAGTTCGTCCAGCACTTCTACGAACGTTAGCCATTGTTTCAGCGAATGAACGTGCGGTAAAGCCTCAAATTTATTCCTAAAAATGGTTTCAGTAGCTGAAAGTGGAAGTACAACTCCTTCTTTGGCAACTTTTATGAGTTGTGCTACTTTCTCAAATTCTGGAAATTGCGTTAGTAAAATATTGAGTTGTTCGGGCGTAATTTGCAGCACATACTCTTCGTAATGCTCGCTTTCAAAGCCTAAATCGAAACTCTTGTGTGGAATATTGGAATTGAGCAAAATCACTACGCCATCATCGTAGGCATATTCTTTATTTCCGATGTATAGCTGTCCTTTTCCGTGCGGTACACAAACCAATTCTATTTCGGGATGAAAGTGCCACGACTTCATCGAGCACGTGCGAGTATTGATATTATGATATACCCGCAGCGATAAACCTTGCGAGGGCTGAACCACTTCCAAAAAAGGTTTTTTAAACTTCATTTGCTTTCAGATACTAATAGTCAATAAAGATAAGACAATTTTGTGTTAAAAAAGGAAAAAATAAGTAAATTTTAGGATAGATACTTCGCCTAATTTTGTATCAAATATTTTATGCCTATGCCAAACAAGACCTTACTTATCAATCGAATAGCCGTCTCGACTTTCTTTTTTATCAACGGATTTCTATACGCCAACTGGACCGCTCGTTTGCCCGAACTACAACGTTTCTTTGGTTTAAACAATGCTCAGTTGGGTTCGGTACTGTTTTGTATTGCCTTGGGTTCGATGGTGGCTATGCCTTTTGCGGGTTGGTTGGGAAGCAAATTTGGCTCAGATGCAATTGTAAAAGTTACCGCACTTTTATTCTGTGTGTCAATTCCGTTGGTGGCTATTTCGCAGAACGAATGGCTCATTCGGCTATGCTTTTTCTTTCTCGGAGCGGCTTCTGGCTCAATGGATGTAACGATGAACGGACAAGCTGTGTTGGTAGAAAGGTTATGGGGAAAAGTAATTTTTTCATCGTTTCACGCTGTTTTTAGTATCGGAATGGCCATTGGAGCGGCAGTTGGTGGGGTATTTTCTAATTTTCAGATTCCGCTACAAACCCATCTGACGATTTTAGCAGTTTTGGGTACTTTACCCATTATTTGGGCTTCTACAAAATTGATTAAAGATAAACCCGAAGTTGCCGAACAAGTGATTTCGGAAGAAAAAACGGATAAGTTTTTGGCTTTAAAGACCATCTTGCCTTTCGGAATCATTGCGTTTTGTTGCATGACGGGCGAAGGCTCAATGGTTGATTGGTCAGCTATTTTCATGAATAAAGTGGTTGGGCAAAGCGAGGTGTTAAGTGCGTGGGCTTTTGGTACATTTGGAGTGGCTATGACTATTGGACGTGTATTTGGAGACTATTTCACACTAAAACTCGGCAAACAAAAACTGATGTTGATTGATGCTTTGCTTTCAATGGTAGGTTTGGGCATTGCTCTGGCATTTGTTTCGGTTTGGAGTACGTTTATTGGTTTTTTTTTAGTGGGTCTTGGGCTTTCTACCATCGTACCAATTGTATTTTCGTCGGCAGGGAATCTTAAAAATATTAGTCCGTCGGCAGGTATTTCGATGGCTACTTCTATCGGTTATACGGGCTTTTTTATTGGCCCGCCAACCATTGGCTATTTAGCTGAGGCTTTTGATTTGCGAGTAGGACTTGGTTTTGTACTATTTTTGTTTGTGTTGATGGCTGGAATTATTACTTTTATTTCTACAAACAAAGATAAATCGAACTAAAATCAAATGAACATTAAAGTAATTGCCTTCGATGCCGACGACACACTTTGGGTAAACGAACCCTATTTTTTAGAAACAGAAAATAAGTTTTGTGCTTTGCTTGAAGATTATTTGCCGCATCATACAATCTCGCAAGAACTTTTTAAAACTCAGATGGATAACTTGCCGCT
>JACCEC010608413.1_pt1 | contig 18074 bp, 12 predicted proteins | sample 7450121 | NCBI WGS metagenome assembly JACCEC01 (sample SAMN15323455, study PRJNA562643) | freshwater metagenome | isolation source: river surface water | place: USA:Blue River Watershed | collected 2017-08-18 | reverse complement strand
TCACGACACGAGCTGACGACAGCCATGCACCACCTGTGTCCAAATTCCTTTGCAGGCACTTCTCCATTTCTGAAGAATTCTTGGCATGTCAATCCCTGGTAAGGTTCTTCGCGTTGCATCGAATTAAACCACATAATCCACCGCTTGTGCGGTCCCCCGTCAATTACTTTGAGTTTCACTCTTGCGAGCATACTCCCCAGGCGGGATACTTAACGCGTTAGCTACGACACCGCTTTTGGCAGCATCTAGTATCCATCGTTTACGGCTAAGATTACTAGGGTCATTTAAGAATCTAAAGTTTCAACTTTATTTTCTATTTGTGGACTATATCATTTTCTGAAGTGTTTTCTAACAATAACTCATCAATTTTTTGACTGAATTGAGGCATTGCAGTTTTCATTTCAGAAATCCAGCTTTGTTGAAGTTTTTGATCTTTATAACGCATAAAAAATTTCTTTACCATGCTTTCACACGGATTATGTTTCATAAAGATGTTTAAAAATTTTTTAGTTTGTTCTTGATAGATGTCAATTACTAAATAGTATTTTCCTTTATCCAAAACTTTTTGGATAGAATTTTCAATACCCCATTTTGTTTTTAACCAATTTGAAATAAGTTGATTCTCTTCTAAAGTAAATCCTTTTGTATGAATACGTGCTTTGCGATTACCTTCACCTGTTAAACCTCCGTCGTCCAACCACATTACCATTAAACCAATAGGTCCAATTTGATTCAACCATTGTTCATTCACTTTTTTAATACCATCAGGATAAATCCAATTACGATATGGTGTTAAGCAAGGTAAAGATCTTGTTTCAAAATGTAGTTTTTCGTTTGTCGAAAATCCATCGGGTTTTTGTTTATGAGTTGATTTTTCAGTTGCTAAATAAGCTAATGCTTTAGCTTTCCAATTAAACCATTCGCTTTGTACAATTGAATGTCGCATTTGGAATCGTGCATTTTTTGATACACCTTTTCTTGAGAAACCTACTGAACCATCTCCAAGCAAAGTTCCTAGTAAAACTTGTTTACTAAATTTACTAATTCGTACTTTTTTGTTGTTGTTTGACATTTTATCTCTTTCAGTCTAATTTTTTTTTTTAAATAACCTAAAACTTCTAGTCTCTAGAGGTTTATAGCTTGTTAGGGCTATACTGCCTTCGGTATTGTTATTGAATAATCAATAAGTTTCACCGAGTTAACTGGATTCAATTTCAAGTTTTCACTCGAAAGCGGACACCCTTCGCCTATTTTTTTTGTAAGTGTTGGCTGGATTTATCTAATCCTATTCACTCCCTTAGCTTTCGTCTCTCAGTGTCAGTTTTGGCCCAGTAGAGCGCTTTCGCCACTGGTGTTCTTCCTTATCTCTATGCATTTCACCGCTTCACAAGGAATTCCCTCTACCCCTACCATACTCTAGTCTCGGAGTACTCCACTGCCTGTTCAAGGTTGAGCCTTGATATTTGACAGTAGACTTCCGAAACCACCTACAGACGCTTTACGCCCAATCATTCCGATAAACGCTTGCACCCTCTGTCTTACCGCGGCTGCTGGCACAGAGTTCATGTTTTAAATCTAAAGTTTCCTTTAGCATAGACTATACCACCTTCTTTTTAATTTGCATATGCTTTGTCAAGAGCATAGCTACATTTTTGATTAAACACTCAAAAATCGAAAAGAAGCTCGGCGTCTTATGGAAGTGTTCTTCTAGTGTTGTTCACACTTTTTCACAACTTTCCATCTCGTACTCGGTTTTTCTTTAAACCTTTCCTAAGTCGTTACGGGGTTTGTTTTGATCATTCAGTTTATAAAGCATTTCTGGAATTTCTTTAACTGTTTCTCGAATCTCTTGTACCAAAGTACCAAAACTTGTTGCTGGAATTGAAAGATAATACTGATTTTTGCTTCGATTATGAACAACTACTTTACATTCGATATCCCATTTCTTGAAATATGATGCTAGTAATTGGTTTTCCTCTTTTGAAAAACCTTGAGTCGCTAATTTTCCTGCATAACAATCGTTTCTCACGCTGCCATCATCCATAAAAAAAACAGCTAAAAGCAAAGGATCTTTTGGTAGAGCTTCAATTAGTTCAGGTGTAATAGTCTTGCGATAGCTATTTAGTTCTGTTTTTTTGTAAAACAGATCAAAAATTTCTTTCAACCATTTTCCCGATGTTGCATAAAACACTACTGTTTGATAGCCTTTTCTATCAGTTTCAATTTTTGGAGGTTGCGTCGTCAAGCAAAGTCGATTTAACTTGGAATACTTCCACATTAAATATGAATGTTGCTTTATTCCGTGTGCAATTTTTAATCTATAACTTTCTCCTCGTTTCTGAATATGTGCATCGCCTAATAATGTTCCCATGATTAGTGCGGTTTCCATTTCAGAAAGTTTCGAATTCTCTTTGATATTGTTGTTAGTTTCAGTCATAAATTTTCCTTCTTGTTTACAATTTGTTTATTTGATCAAAAAAACTTCCCACGGTATTGCCCACGCCTGAGATTCACATTCTCTGTGAATTCCAAATCATTGTGATTTGTAGTCCGCCTCATCGTTTGGGTTTCACCGTTATGAGCCGAGTTTTCCTTATTTCTCACGAAATAAGAGGCCAAAAATTTAGCCGGTGCTTATTCTTTAGGTACCGTCAGAACTTCTTCCCTAAAAAAAGGAGTTTACAACCCACAGGCCTTCATCCTCCACGCGGTATTGCTCCGTCAAGCTTTCGCTCATTGCGGAAAATTCCTCACTGCTGCCTCCCGTAGGAGTCTGGGCCGTGTCTCAGTCCCAGTGTAGCTGTTCATCCTCTCAGACCAGCTACTGATCGTGGCCTTGGGAAGCCGTTACCTCCCCAACTAGCTAATCAGACGCAAGCTCCTCTCTTGGTGATTTTCATCTTTAGCTCCTCAGCATTATGCGGCATTAGCACCAGTTTCCCAGTGTTATTCCCCTCCAAAAGGTAGATTCTTACGCGTTTCTTACCCGTACGCTACTGCCATCTAAGTCTTTCTTGCGAAAAACTTAAACTTCGTTCAACTTGCATGTGTTAAGCATACCGCCAGCGTTCTATCTGAGCCGGTATCAAACTCTCCATGTATTTTTTTGTTTTTTTACTTTTAGTAAAACTATTACTTTTTTTTAGAACATTTCCTGTATGTAAATTTAACATCTTTCAAACTTATGTCAATCTTCAATTTATTCCAATAATAAGTAATTTTTATTCAATTTAAATAAAATTGCTAAAACCAACTTTATCTATTTTCAGATTTTTAAATTGCTTTAGCAATTTACTCCGTTACATAAGAAAACATTGTTTTCACAGGTAACTTCGTGAAAATTGTTTTATTTAGAAAACAATAACGAAATTAGAAAACCTAAAAAAACTTTAAAAAGTAATGAAAATAGAAATGACTGTACCGACGAATGTTATACTTTAACAAAAAAATGAATTTTCGATTCAATTCGCTAGCCCGAAGTTTGCTTCGCACAAGCGAAAATTTTAGTTACGAAGAAAAAAAATTAACTGACAGAGAAAAATATTTATGATTAAATTTATCAAATAATTTTCTATGGCTTGATTTACGAATTGTTTTAAAAACATTCAGTGAAAATACAAATTTATATTTCGGGAAAATTAACAATTATCTTAGAAATTGAAAAAATAAGGAAAGTGGTAATTTCGTAGATTTTATTCCGTTTTCAATTCGCTAGCGCGAAGTTTGCTTCGCACAATTTTTAAAAAAAATTAATTCATAATTAATTTAATATTTCTTCAAAAATAATATATCTTGATTTAGTCGTGATGCTTAGCATCACATAATAAATGCATGGTGACATGTGACATTTGAGCACAAATAAATAGGAAAATAACTATTGTCTAATATTAAGTAAGTTTAGCTTTCTATAGAAAGCAATTAAGAAGTTAATTTCATTGTGCGAAGCAAACTTCGCGCTAGCGAATGGAGTTTAACTCGTAAGAGTGAAATAACTAATAAACCATTAAAAATGGTCGTAGTAATCATTTAGAAGGCCAAAAACGGCCTCTAAACTCTTTTATGTAGATTTCTATACTTGAACAAAACAACCTTCATTTTAAGTCAATTTGATTCCTTTAAATGAATCTGTTGCTTAAGTCTGCTTTCTATAAGAAAGCATCTAAAAGTTTTAATTGAACTTAAACTAGCTAGAATAGCCCATTTTCATCGATTTTTATGGCATAGATTGAATCTACTATGTATTACTTATAAACTCTTTAAATTCTATTATAGTTAGCATCACCTTTTATTCAAAGGCAATCCAAATTTGTTAATTTTCAATTCGCTAGCGCGAAGTTTGCTTCGCACAATCTCAACAATTAAATCAATTCGCTTGCGCGAAGTTTGCTTCGCATCAAGAAACATTATTTTTGAATAATTATTAAATTAATTACTATTTAAATTTTTAAATAAATGCAAAACGAAATTTAAAAAGATAACTTTCCTTTCGAGTTTTTGTAGACAAAAACTCCATAGATTTTTCAAATCGCTAGCGCGAAGTTTGCTTCGCACAAATTTCTTATTTAATATTTCTTTATTTCTTTATTGTAAGCTAATAAGAAGCTGGTAAAACGAGGTATTTTTTGTTTAAGATAGATTTTTATTTCTATGAATAAGTTTGTTAGCTTTTGCTAGCAAATTTTGCTCGAAAAACAAAAAGTAAAATTCTAAAAATCTAAAAGATATTGTGCGAAGCAAACTTCGCGCTAGCAAATTAAAAATGCTAGAGAAAACGTAATTTTCTCTTTAGTGGTGAAGTTTAAAGTCGTAAAAACAAAGTTTTAACAAAATGAATTTATCTAATTTCTCAGTGGAAATGAAAAATTGAAAGTAAAATTTTTTAGAAAAAAGTTGACAACTTAAAAATTATTTTGTATAATAAGCTTTGTCGGGACAAGAGAAATCTAATTAATAACTTTAATTTACTAATACAAGACTAAACTCTGTTTAAGCAAAACTTCGTAATTTTAACAATTCAAAGTCATTAACTGTTAAATTCTGAATAAAATTCATAATATAAACTCAATACACTAATTTTTAATGGTTACAGAAAATTTCTTTGTGCGAAGCAAACTTCGCGCTAGCGAATTGAAATTCAAACTGATTACTTATTCTATATATATTTATTTATTCATTTTTAATTAATTTATTAACAATAAATTAGAAAAAATAACTGTATTTGCTTGAAACTAAAGTAATTTAGTACATAATTAATTTTTTCTTGTGTGAACCAAACTTCGCGCTAGCGAATTGAATTTCTACATTGTTTTCTACGAAAACAAACAATTTGACCAAAAGAAAGTTTTTCTTTTAAAAAGAAAACAGCTTAAACTCTTTAAGTTCATGAAATAAATTCATTTATTTTCTAGTATTTCCAATGTTTTCTTTGTGCGAAGCAAACTTCGCGCTAGCGAATTTAAAACGACATTATTTATTTAATTTATTCTCTAAAATTCTCTTTAGAAGTACAAAATTCTTTCTATAACGTGAAAGTTCTCTCTGAAAACAGTAATATTTCCTTTGTTTTTAAAGAAAACAATTCTAACTCTTATTTTCAATATGAAAAGATAGATATCTATTATATTATATTAAACTAAACCATAAGCACTAAACTTCTTAACAAATAAACTAATTTTTTAAGTTAACTAATAGAAAACAAAGTTTTCTATGTCAATTTCACATTCACAAGATGTTCAAACTAGAAACTCTATTTCTCTCTCAAAGAGAGAGGCTAGACAAACGAAATTACTAAATAATGTTGTTCATGGAATGAAATTACTAAGATATAACTGTTTTCTATAGAAAACAAAGGTTTTTAAGGAATTAAGATGGAAAACCTAGTTTTCCAAAACAATTTTAAGTTTATAAAACTATTCAAATCGCTAGCGCGAAGTTTGCTTCGCACAAAGTAATTACTTAGTAATTACTAAGTTATGCCTTTTAATGAATTAAATTAATTTAAAATAAATATTCCTATTGTGGGCTTGAGCGGAGCTCAGATGTCACACATCACTCTTCTGATGTTAAAGTGATTAAATAATAATTTCACTAAGTGAAATTCATTGTAACAACAAGCTAAAAAGAAATTAAGTTTTCAATTCGCTAGCGCGAAGTTTGCTTCGCACAAAGAAAACAAAAGTGTGACACTTGAATTATTCAAACTAATTAATTTAGTTTCTTTATTTAATTAATTTAGTTTCTTTATTTAATTAATTTAATTTCTTTATTTATTCGATTTCAAGATAAAAACTACTAGGTTTTATTCATTTGTTTTGAAAGTAATAAAAACTTTGTTTTTAATTGTTATTCATTTGTTTTGAAAGTAATAAAAACTTTGTTTTTAATTGAGCGAAGCAAACTTCGCGCTAGCGAATTGTAAAATTGGAGTTTTAAACTCCGTTTTTATTCTTTCTCTAAAGTTGTTTATAACAACTTGAAATTACTAAAAAAGAATTTAAAAATTTAGTTATTTGTGCGAAGCAAACTTCGCGCAAGCGAATTGAAAATGCATTTTCAAATTAAATAAACAAATTAAATAAACTAATCCAATTTACTCGGTTGCCATTAATGCCATTAATATTACTAATTAATTAATAAACAGATTTCAACGTCACGAATTGCAAAGCAAGAGTGCGAAGTCCACAGTTATTATTTCAACTAAGTTTGTTTAAACTTGTTTAGGTTTCTTGTTTTATTTTTTATTAAATTTTATTTTTTATTAAAACTTGTTTTAGTTTCTTCATTAAAAAGAATTAACAACTATTATTGTTCCCCCTCAAGTGGTATTATAAAACATTAATTTTATTTTGTCAACTTTTTTTAAAAAAAAATAAAATAACTTTGATAGCAATAAATTTAAAGCCGTTAAATTTGAAACATGAACCAAATGTATCTTAAATGCATTTTAGAGAGGTTATACTTCCACCTATAAAAATTTCATCTAAACTCTAAAAATCTCTCTAAAAACAAAAAATTATTAGCTTCCTGAGCACTTTTGAAAAAGATTTTCAATTCGCTAGCGCGAAGTTTGCTTCGCACAATTATTTCATTTAAAAAGCATTGATTATTTTGGTTTTAGCGATGCATTGGGACATACAACTAAGAAAAATAATAGTTTGTATTGAATAAACTATTTCATTTTATTTTTAGTTTATTAGCTTTCTGAACAAATAAAAACGTAGTTTTCTCTATATGTAACATTCTAATTAAAGTAGGAAAATGTTTGTGCAAAAAAATTTCAAAAAACTACCATGATTAATAGTGTCAAATTTTGGTGGTATAGTTAAAGTTAACAAACTTTCAAATTTCTTTTTAAATTTGAATTTGCTTTAGTCGGGGAAACAATTTATTTTATTTTAATTATTATCTTATGACAGCAATTTTAGAACGTCGTGAACAATCAAGCCTATGGGCTCGTTTTTGTGAATTTATTACTTCAACAGAAAACCGTTTATACATCGGTTGGTTTGGTGTAATTATGATTCCTTGCTTATTAACAGCAGTTTCTGTATTCATTATCGCTTTCGTTGCAGCTCCACCAGTTGACATTTCCTAAAACACAAAATACTAATCGGTGTCCTTCACTCGTAAGAGTGTTGTTAAATTTATTGGGTGTATTGCTGGAACCCGAAAGGCAATCAGCAGCCAAGTCACAGAAGGGCTTTCTAATTAAGTTACCTTATATGGTGCTCCGCGCCTTATAAACTATACGTTTTGATTTAGATTGATTCTGTCAAAGGTTCAGAGACTAGAGCTTGAGTCCCAACAATAATAGCTCACTAGTGCCCAACCCCCAAGAAAAAAAACTTTGTTTTCTGCAGATAAAGTCTTGGGGTGAAGATATAGTCCACAGAATTCCTCCATTTTATCCGTTTGTATATGAAGCTAAAACCTTCATAAAGCTTTTATGATAACTGTAAGAGTTAGTTAACAAAAATGGAGTGTTTAATCTGTACTTAATACCTTTACGCTTATCTTAAAGGTAATTAAGATGGTTAAACTTTAATATTACTAAATATTATTTTTATTCTTTAGGCGACGGTATCCGTGAACCAGTTTCTGGTTCATTATTATACGGAAACAACATCATCTCAGGTGCAGTTGTTCCAACTTCAAACGCTATTGGTCTGCATTAACCACAAGAAGTGCCTTGTTAAGGTAACAAAACAAGAAAACTGGGTGAATTGCGGGAAGGTTAAGTCAACATACATTTACCACAAAACATAAATAATTAAGAAGGAGGTACTTATGTCAAATTTAACTACAGAAATAGAAAATCTAAAAAAACTGGTTAAAGACCTAGAAAATAAATCCACTGAAACTGGATTAAACGCTTACGACCTTTATATTCAAGAGATTCGCAAAAAAAGAGAAATTAATCCAAATCCGGAACCATATATGGAAACACACCATATTATTCCAAAATTTGATAATGGATCAAATTCTCCAGAAAATCTAATCCGAGTAACCAATGATGAGCATATTACTGCTCATGGTATTCGTTGGTTAGTCCTTGGGAAAACCGGGGATCGTACCGCCTATTATTTCCGAAAAGGGTATCACGAAGAAGCAAGAAGATTGCGTGTTCAAGAAGCCCGTGCACGTGATAAAACGGAAGGGAAAGGGAGATTTAATAGTGAATATCAAAGAGAAATGGGGAAACGTAGCGCAATGAAAAATAGGCAACAAGTTAAAACAAAAGAGCAAATTGAAGCAACTCAAGCTCTTGGTTTAAAGTATGGACGTCAAACAGGAATCAGTAATCAATCCGAAACAACAAAAAAATTACTAACCTTTGTCTCACTTTGGGCCTATAAAAACGAAACAGCCAATGGCACTGATGAAACTTACGTTTTTGTTAGTCCAAAAGAAAGTATCATTGAAGTTTTCAACGCTTTAGACAAATTTTTCCCAGATATTCTTCCAGTTAAAGACACAAAGCAAAATCCTACTTTATATAAACTTTTTCATGGAAAAAGAAAACAAATGTTCGGGTGGCGTATTGTTGATAAATTAATCCGCAGCGAATTTGAAAAAGGGTATTTAAATTTTGTAGAAAACAATCCTAACTCACGTATTCTTTTGGAAGAAGAGTTATTTAGTGATCTTCAAGCAGAATAATTTTTCAAAACGTTCAGAGACTAGAGCTTGAGTCCCAACAATAATAGCTCATTGGCGCCCAGGATCTATGAAAAATAGATTATGATAAAGTCCACGCCAGAAGGAAACTTCTGGACTACGTGTTCTACCCAATTTGGGAAGCAGCTTCTTTAGACGAATGGTTACTGTGGGTTTAATTTCAAGCCCTGTACAGGTAGCCCAACTTGTGTATTACCTATTTTTAGAAATGGGTAAACGTTGGAGTAATCCCAAGATTGAATTCTATCTAAAAGGGGAACATCCCACTTTTTACTTTATTTTTAGAGAATCTTTATTAAGACAATTCAAAAATCAAGTCAAAAACAGACAATCCCTTACTAAATAATAACAGTAAGTTCTAAAAACTTTAATTAACACTGTTATTTAAATGTCTAACGGCCATCCCGCAAGGGAGTAGCTACAAGTGTAGCGAAACGATAGAGGTCCATTCTAAGAATGGATCAAGATATGGTCTAATCTTTATAGTAATATAAAGCAGTAAGTTAAATAGAGTTTCTAAACTTGTAACTTACGGGAAAAGATTAACGACCTTTTCTGAATATTAATGTATACAATGGTGGTCCTTACCAATTAATCGTATGCCACTTCTTCTTAGGTATCTGTTGTTACATGGGTTAACTTCATGGCCCGCTAAAAAGGTGACTTTTTAGAAAAAACTGACTCAACTTTTTATTTGACTGAAATGATTTGGATAAAAAGGCTTACACTGACTGAATTGAATACTTTCTTTATCAATATATATGTAAGTAACGGTGAACCCTAAGGCTTTGTTTGAAAACAAAGCTATGGCAATACCGTGGGAAGAATTAACATTGTAGAAATCAATCGAATTTTTCATTCGATTTATTCGCCAAGAAGTTTAAAACTTCTTGAACTTCAAACTTAGTTTGTGCGAATACCTTGTTAATTCCCTGTAACGACTGATCCGAAAGGAAAGAGTTTTTTCATTCAATTTAGACAATTTCTTTTAAAAAGAAATTGTGCGAAGCAAACTTCGCGCTAGCGAATTGAAAAAAATGAAAAAGCTAACACGTCAGCACTCGTCTGGTTTCAGCTTATTATGCCTGAAAGAAGGCTAACATAAGTGACGAGTTGAAGGTATAGTCTAATCTTAATTGAAAAATTAAGAATTTATTGCGTGAATGGGAATTATCTTACCGTTTAGGTATGCGTCCATGGATCGCAGTTGCTTACTCAGCACCAGTTGCTGCAGCTACAGCTGTATTCATCATCTACCCTATCGGTCAAGGTTCATTCTCTGACGGTTACAAAAACGAGCTTTTAATTCCAAGCTCTGTACAGGTAGCCCACTTTGTATCTTTCGCATTTCAAAACATTTTTCAAGAAATGTGCGGATTTTGGAGTAATCCCAAAAGTGAATTCTATCTAAAAGGGGGACATCCTCATTTATTCATTGATTTTTTTAGAAACTTTGTAGCCAGGCTTTTTTAGTGCAAATTCGTTACTTATTTTAAGTAGCGGTTTCAAGTTAAAAAATAGGCAAATTCAAACAAAAAGTTATTCTGGTTCAACAAGCTCAAGTCCTTCAGGTGATGATGATCCTAGGAATAATGATCAAAATAATTCAAAAAAATCAATGCATAAAAAGGCCAATCCCTTACTAAATAATAGCAGTAAGTTGGTCCAAAAAAACTTTAAAAACCGCGACTTAGTTCCGGGAGAACGCATTTCTTTAAAAGATTATGGAATTTCTAGTGTCACACCGGTTCATGCTGTTTACGCCATTTATTGTAGTGAAACAGGTCAATACACGGCAGGCGAAACAAAAAATTTAAAACATCGTTTTAAAACACATTTTGACAATTTAAACGAAGGAGAGGCTCAACCTAAACGACTTCAGGCTGATTTTAACAACTACGGTCCCAACAGTTTTGAATTCGTAATTATTGATTCAGGTTCCCACCTAACAGATTTTAAAGTTCGCAAAAAAATGCAAGACGAATGGATTGCATTTTTAAACCTTAAAAATGCTTGCTATACAAGCGGACGAGCTGAAACAGTGACACCCCGCTATCAAGGTAAATTTCCATCAAAAGCGGGGATTTGGTATCTTTATTGTACAAAAACTGACTGTTATTACTACGGTCACGCTGAACAAGAAAGAGGTATCACAGGTAGAATCCATTCAGTGATTGCTCGTTTAAACTCAGGCGAATCAGGCAATGTGCGTCTTCAAGCTGACTGGGATACCTATGGCCAACAAGCTTTTGAAATTAGTAGTTATGTATTCGGAGATGAATACATTACAGAAATTTCCCGTGTTAAAGTGTTAAATGCCTTAATTTACAATCGTTGCATTACAAATTCAAAAGGTACTTTATCTGTGTACAACACGCATTACCACGGATTGGACAAACAGCAATTCCCGCTTAGTCAAATTCCTCCAGCTGAATTTTTAGGAGAAATTCCTGAAAAGATGGAACATACACCAACGAATTATGGGGACCCAAACCGAATTATTTACCCACGTGCTGGGAAATTCGCTGGTAAAGAACCAATTGAGTTGGCTGATCGAATTCCAGTCTACTGTGACGGAGCTGTTTATTTTAGTATTAAAGAAGCTTCCGAGAATTGTGGAATTCATCAAGGTGCTATTAGCACTAAAGTAAACCGCAATACCCCTGAATTTCATAAAGCTACAGTAGAAGAAATTCAGCTTGAACTAGAACGCCGTGATTGGTCTATGGATAAAAGTAAAGCAATTAATAAAACAACCACTTTTAAGCGTGATGCACGAGGCGTTAGAACCTCTGTTGTAGTCAAAGGTAAGCTTTTTGAATCGAAGGCAAGTGCCGCAAGATATTACAAGGTTTCGGATGTGACTATTAGAAATTGGATCAAGAAAGGTAGTAATAACTCTTTCATCCCTGAAGAGGGTACAGAGAAAAACTACCCTGGTCCAGATTAATATTTTTTAATAAATTTTTTTGTGTGTTTTTAAAGTTTTAAATACCTAACCAATATTTTTAGAAAGACTTGAGGAGAAATTCTCAAGTCTTTCTACTGTTATTTAAATGTCTAACGGCCATCCCGCCAGGGAGTAGCTACAAGTGTAGCGAAACGATAGAGGTCCAAGTTTAATACTAATAATAAATGATTTACTAAACTAATAAATCGTCTTGTTATTTATTATTTATACAGGATTAAGATATGGTCTAATCTTTATAGAAATATAAAGCAGTAAGCTAACATTAAGTAATAAACTTTTAGCTTACGGGGAAAGATTAACGTCCTTTCCTGAATATTTATGATGCCATTAGGAATTTCTGGTACTTTCAACTTCATGAATTAAAATCGATCGTGACATTTAGAAGAAATTCTAAAATGAAAATTGGGTGAATTGCTGGAACCCCTGTACTCTGAAATTTTCAATGCAAACTTCGTGTTAGCGAATTGAATATGGATTGGAATAAAACAAAAAATCAGTATTTTATTACATTTATTCAATCCCCAAAATTTCATAGTTGGCAATCAGCAGCCTATCTTTCTGGAAAAAGATTTTGCTATTTTAGCAAAGTTAGAAGAGAGCAGGTTCAGAGACTAGAAGGTGAGAACTTTTATCAATAATCCTTCATTAGTGCCCAACACCTTAATCCAGCTCCAAAGCAAGGTGATGATATAGTCCGACACTCCTAGAAACTGGGAGATTTTTGCTTAAAACTTATTAAGTAAAATTAAAAAGGATCGTTTTCCAAGCAGAGCATAATATTTTAATGCACCCATTCCACATGCTAGGCGTAGCAGGTGTATTTGGTGGTTCATTATTCTCAGCTATGCATAAATAGAACTGTGCAACGTAATAAAGATATTGCGTTTAAAACAAGGTGAATTGCTGGAAACCTTAATTACTTTTTATCAATTTGGCAGATAAAATCAGAAGATTTTAATTGTGCTTCGCAAACTTCGCGCTAGCGAATTGATAAAATCAAAAGTAATAGGTAATCAGCAGCGAATTCAAGAGTGAGTTTTAGGCTCTTGAAACGTTCAGAGACTAGAGCTTGAGTCTCAACAATAATAGCTCATTAGTACCTTGCAACTTAATGAAAATTTTTAAGTTGATGATATAGTCCGGCACTCTAAAAAATTAGAGATTAACATGCTAAGGGTTCATTAGTAACTTCATCTTTAATCCGTGAAACTACTGAAAACGAATCTGCTAACGCAGGTTACAAATTTGGACAAGAAGAAGAAACTTACAACATTAACAAATAATAGCAGCAAGTAAGTTTTAGTCTTACTTATTATTCGGTGTATTATGTTGGAAACAACATAAATAAAATATTGGGTGAATTGCAAGAACCCTTCATTTATAAACAAAACAGTAACTTTTTACATTAAAAAGTTGTTTATAAATATGGAAACTTGCAGCCTAGTTTGAGTGTCTTTCAAAACTCAAAAAGGTTCAGAGACTAGCAATTGAGTGACAACAATAATATTGCAAATAGTGCCCAACTAATTTGAATTTGCAATAACTAAATTTTTTAGGATTGTATACAAATTAGATGACATAGTCCAAACCAAATGAAAACATTTGGAATCATTGCGTAGCTGCCCATAAACTAGTAACTGTGGCTTGTATCTAAAAAGATACTCGTAAAATCGGGTGAATTGCGGGAAACCTAAAACTCGAAAACAATTTTCAAAAAAAATCTCTTAAAAAACAACTTTAAAACTTTAACTTATGACAAAAAAAAAATCTTTTGAAGAATGGCAAGAAATTGCTATTCAACGTAATCATATAATTTCTAATCCATCAAATCCTGAGACTCCATCTCAAGGATCGTTTGATGTGCAATGTAATACTTGTGGAACAAAATTTACAACTTTAGCAAAAAATTAGGGTGCTGCGAGAAAGACTGGATGTCCAACATGCAAAATCATTAAAGCTAGGGCACAAAAAGGTCCAAAAGTACAAAAACATTCCAGTGAAAAATTAGAGTTAATTCAAATTCACCAAACAGAACAAATTGGTGCTGAAAAAAAGCAATCAATTATTTCTGAGAAAAAAATTTCAAATTATGACCATATTATTGATCCATCTTCTATGAAAACATATTTAGAAAAAGAAAATAATGAGTATACTCGTTATATTCTGCAAAAACTTCAAAATCCAAAATCAAATCGTGCTAAAAGCTTTAATGGCGAGAAAACACAAATCCACCATATTATTCCAAAACATGCCGGCGGTAAGAATAATTATTTTAATAGAATTTTACTAACTGTTAGTGAACACCAAATGGCACATGCCATTCGTTATTCAGTTTATAAAGAATTTGGGGATTATAACGTTTCGTATATGAACAAATTAACTGGAACGGAACTAGTTCCTTTCAGTGATGAATATGAAAAACAATTAGAAGAACAAAGAAAACGTGGGTCTGAAACGCAAAAACAAAAGCAAATTGGAATTTTTTCACTAGGTGCTGCGAAACGAGCAGGTCAAATTAGCGGACAACAACCCCCTACACTTACAAAAAAATTAGGGTCTGCTAAAAATCGAACAGAAAAAACTCGAAATTTACTTAACATTACTGGCTCAAAATGGACTCATGTAGAGACCGGAATCAAAGTCACTGTGGAGCCTTCACCCTATACAGAAATGCGTAATATTAAAGATGCTTTAGCAGCCGCGTTGCCTTCAGGTCATCCTGACCGACTAAAATTAGAGTCTAGTACAGGAAAAGCTGGGACAACACAAATTAATAATATTGCAAAATTTATCAACGGGGCAAAAGGTCGTGGGAATAGTGTTTACGGCTTTGTTTTTGAACCATTAAAATAAGATTAACATCAATTTTTTTAGTTATTTTTTAGAGGAAATAGAAAAATTTGAGTTTCGTTAAATTAGCAATCCGCAGCGAATTAAAGGTAGGTTTTATTTCCTTTAAACGTTCAGAGACTAGAGTTTGAGTCCTAACAATATTAACTCATACAGTGCCCGACACCTTACAAACAAAAGGTGGTGATATAGTCCAACCTTACTTTATTAAAGAATAAAGTTAAAAGGGTTACTTTGGTCGTTTAATCTTCCAATACGCTTTAAGAGAATGGAGCCAATCTTAAGAAATTGAGATTGAAAATTCAGGCTAATTGCTGGAACACCTTTTTTAAGCTGTAAAAAAGGTCAATCAGCAAGGAAACTTTTAATTTACGGTAAGTAAATGAAAGTACCTTCAACGACTATACACCTGATCACTAAAACTTTTTTATGTTTTAGTGAATGATAGAGTCTAATCCTCATGGTAACATGAGTTTATTCTTTAAGTTTAATTCAAAGATTTCGAATGAAGTTCGAAAAGACATTGTCTTTTTTACTTTATTCAGTTCTTAGTAACTTAAAAAGAAAAAGCATTCAACAACAGCCGTTCATTACACTTCTTCTTAGCAGCATGGCCAGTTATCGGTATTTGGTTCACTTCTTTAGGTTTATCTACTATGGCGTTTAACTTAAACGGTTTAAACTTCAACCAATCAGTAGTTGATTCTCAAGGTCGTGTATTAAACACTTGGGCTGACATCATCAACCGTGCTAACTTAGGTATGGAAGTAATGCACGAACGTAACGCTCACAACTTCCCATTAGACTTAGCTTCTGTAGAAGCTCCTTCTATCAACGCTTAATTCTTTTTAGAATCTGTGTTCGTTATTTTAATTGTAGGATCTCCAGAAATGGGGATCCTATAAACTCTCTTATCAAATAATAAAAACTAACAATTTAATAGTTTGAATTAAATTATAAATTCAAAAAAATAGAATTCTTTTTTAAATTCAAACTAAAACTAACTATTAACTTTAATTTCTTTTTCAAAGAAAATAGAAGGTTATTAATACCTTACCTACGTAAATAAGGTTTAATTTTTTTCTTGAACAAAACAAATTAAGACTTTTTCTTAAAAGCTTTACATTTATTTTTTTTGTTTGTGCGAAGCAAACTTCGCGCTAGCGATTTGAATAAAATTAAATAAAGAGAAAACAAAGATTTCTCTTGAAATTAAAAGGTATATTAAATAAGGTTTTACTTGAACTTTAATTTTTTCAAAGAAAAAACATCAAGCTTTTAATATCTTATCTAGTAATATTTATTATTTTATTGTGAGAAGCAAACTTCGCGCTAGCGAATTGAATAAAAATGGTATTTGAATTTTACACTCTTATTTCTTAGAAGGCCTTTGTGTTTCTTTTAAATAATAAATAGAATTTTTTATTCGAAATAAAAGTTCAATAATCCAATTAACTAAAATTCAATTAAGTTAAATTAACTTAAATTTAATTAACTTCAAGTTAATTAGTTACTGAGTTAGTTAATTACGTTCCGAAAATCATTTCTTGAAACAATTTTAATGGACTCAATATTCTTTCAAGGTTATTGCACCAGAGAAAACTTTGTTTTCTCTGGAATCGTTACTATTTTTTTAAATTGTGCGAAGCAAACTTCGCGCCAGCGAATTGATTTAAATATTCACCTGAAAAAATAGTTTTATTAAAAGAAAATAACTTGCTGTAACAAGTTAAATTAATTTACTTTATCACTTTATAAAACTTCGTTTTATCAAAGACTAAATTAAAGTTAAAAGACAAAGTCTTTTAGATTTGAATAAAATCATCTAGGAAAACTTTGTTTTGTGATCACATGTTAAAACAAAACACAAATTCTATTTTTCTTTTAGAAATAAAAAAAATTATTTATTTAAATAAATTCAAAAACAAAACTTGCTAATACATAAAAAAGAATCAATTTTAAATTGTGCGAAGCAAACTTCGCGCAAGCGAATTGAACTAAAATTCTTTAGTTAGAATTTTTTAACATTCAATTAGCTTGAATACAGTCAATGAGACCTCAAAGCTTTACAAATTTTTGTTTTTGTTTGACTGAAAGTAAATTGTTTTCTTCGAAAACACTTCGAAAATAAGAATTCTTTCTCAATTAATTGCGTAAATAGCTAACAATTAGCTAGCAAAAGCGAACTAAAACTAAAAAGTAATAGAAATTTATCTGTTAATTCAATTGCTAGCTAAAAGAAGTTAATGAACTTCAAATTGCCTTAACAATTTAATTTTGTTTCAAACATTATGAAATGAAAATTGGTGACAATTTTATTCTAAAATTCAAATTTCATAAGAAATTTCGACAAATACTTTGAGCAAAGCAAACTTCGCGCAAGCGAATTGATCTACTAAAGAAAACTTTATTTTCTTTTATTCTAATAAAAGAATGTAAATGCAAATTGTTTTCGAAGAAAACAATGAATAGTGTAATTATTATGTTTTGTATTCATTGAATCTTTAACTATATGTGTGGCACGAGGTGTCTAAATCAAGTTGACAAAGTTGGTCAGAGGTTCAATCCCCTTAGGCCCTATCATATCTATGTAGTATCAGATAACTCCACCTAGACAGGTACATACCGAGAGGGAAATACTTACAAGCTGGTCTTTGTATAGACGTGAAGTGGAATACTTGGTTTCCTGCGTCTGACCTTATTGGTCGTTGGCTTCGAACTGGTATCTAATTCTTTTATAAATTTTATTATTTTAAGTATCTTACCTATTCTATTAGGAAGGGTAAGATACTTTTTTAGTCTAAAATCTGAAAATTCTAAAAAACTTAAAATTCAAATTGTGTGTTAGAAAATTTAATCAATTTCAGATAAAAACTTCGTTTTTAGAGAGATGAAATACCCAGATAAAATTTTCACTTTGTTTTTCAATTCGCTAGCGCGAAGTTTGCTTCGCCCAACTAAAAACTGGTTTTTTCCTTTAGAAAGGAGTGTTTTCTGACTAAATTTGGTTAAAAAGTGTTTTTTGTTAGAATGATTTTTCAGTTAAACGAGAAACATAAAAATTATTAATTACTGC
>JACCEC012801517.1_pt1 | contig 18075 bp, 13 predicted proteins | sample 7450121 | NCBI WGS metagenome assembly JACCEC01 (sample SAMN15323455, study PRJNA562643) | freshwater metagenome | isolation source: river surface water | place: USA:Blue River Watershed | collected 2017-08-18 | reverse complement strand
TTATATACTTCCGTAGGTGTAATGCTGAAAGAATTCCACTGACGGTTACCAGCAGGGTTGTCGATTGTTTTTACTGTTTTGATGCCTAAAGATGCTACTTTAGGGTTGCCATCGGGGTCTGTATAAGACTCACGCATCTCAATTTTAATTACCACCTTATTAACGGTCAATTGGTTATCTAAAGATACCCAACGAATTTTGAAATCAATCTTAGCCGCATCTTGACCTGTCAATGGGAAATTTCTGGCGTTTGCAGCAATATTGGCTTTTCCAGCTTCAGCTACACCATCAAATACACCCCAACCATGTACACCTGGCTCCCAAGGTTTATTGGGATTCAGCGATTCATCACGGCATCCTACCAAAAGGAAAATTGCCAGTGATAATGAATATATAAGTGTTTTTTTCATTTTTATCTTTTTTTAGGTTTGGAGAATGAAGAGTGCCAACGTTAAAATTAGACATTCTTCATCCTAAATTCGTCACTATTTTAAAACTCCCACTTCACTTTAACTTTGTCCCAGAAGATTGGGTCGCGGTCAAACACTACGTCAGTGATATATTTAGCCGCATTAGGGTTCAATGCGCCTTCTGATTGCGGATAAGGCAAACGCAACGCATACTGACGTGGAGGTTTAGAAATTGGAGTCATAATACCTACTGAGAATTGTCTGAATTGGCTTTGGATTGGATAACCTGTACGACGTTGGAAATTCCACAAATCCATTCCTTGTCCCCAAGAGCAGAACCAAAGTTGTTTGGCTACCACGTTGAGTTTTGCGGCATTTGTGGTAGCTGCATCATACAGTTTCAACCACTCGTTTACATAAGCAGTAATATCAGCCGCTGCTGGTGCTTTGGCACGAGTTGGGTCTGATTTTAATCCTTGCGCAACTACTACTGCAATTTGCTCTTCCATAGCAGATTTAAACAGTGCTTTTGCATCACCTGTTACGCCTGTATTGTCTAGAATAGCCTCAATTTGATAATACTTGGTATTCCAGCTATGAATGATTGGCCATTGACCATCACCACCTGTATTAAGAGCAGCTTGCCCAGTCAATGCAACGGCTGCGGTTGATTTATCAGAATAAACTCCACCCGCAGGATAGCAACCTGGCGTAGTACGCAATGGACCATCAGCTGCTGCCCCTGATACGTCGCCGCGATCACGTCCAAAATAACCTGCAATGTACGCTATCTCAGACGCTGGTAAATCACCCGTAAAGCCAAAAACTTTTTTGTATTCCTCTAAGAAGGTAGCACGCAAAGGCAAATAAGAACCACCAAAAGGGGTAGTACCACGGTCAGTTGGATTATTTTGATCTAAAACACGACTTGTTTGACGATAAAAATAGAAAGGCAAACGAGGGTCTTTGTTCAAAATCATTTCCCCCATAAATTGGTGATTGATGTATTGCGGGTCACCCAAACCCGCGTAAGTACCGTACCAAGGGTGCGTGTTTCTTTCAGGAGCTACTTGCTTAGAAAACAAGTAAGACCAGTTTTGGGCAGGGGTAGTAATATAACCACCTGCATCAAAAGCAGCTTTCAACTCTGCATTACCGTTGGCACGGCCTTTGCGAGAGGTAAGCAACAAACGAAGCTTTACCGTTCTGGCAATACGCGTCCAAGTCGTAGCATTACCACCACCTATGTAGTCATTTTGTACCGCTACAGGCTGTGGCTTAGCTAGCTCCACAATAGCTTGGTCGCATAATTTGAGTAAATCTTCATAAATCTCTGAATCTTTGTCAAACTTAGGCGTTTTATTAGATTCAGCGGCATTTCCTTTCCAGGCTTCACTGTAAGGAATATCTCCAAACATATCCACCATAGTACCTACTGCAAACGCTTTCAAAGTCAGCGCAATTCCACGGTAGCGTGGATTTTTACCATCAGCAGAACCTTTCAACATTTCTTCGATGGTCTGTAATGCTCTATAATTGGCATTCCAAGTACCCTGAAAAGAAGTATTGCTAAGGTTATATGAATCAGAACTTGTACTCAATCCCGCAAAACCCATTGCAGCATCATTAACAGAAAGATGTGTATTGATAGCCGCATTTTCTGCTACGGGCAAAAGTAGTCCCAAAGAACCCGTTGCAGGGCGGTTAGGGTCAGTATTGATGTCCAATTCTGTCAGTTGGCAAGAACTTGCAACCGCAATAATCCCTGCAAATGACAGCGTTTTAAATATGTTTTTATAATTCATTGTGTGTTTCTTTTGAGTGATTGATGAATAGTATTTAGTAGTGGGTATTCAGTAGTGCGAAAAAACTCAATACTTATTACCCAATACCACACGGGCGATCCCGTTTCTACCCAATACTTAAATTAGAACGTTGCGGTCAAGTTCAACCCAAAACGACGAGTTGAAGGTGAAGCACCCAAATCAAAGCCTTGAATGTTTGAATCCGAGAAATTTGACAAGATTTCTGGGTCAAAGTTCAAGCCTGGTAACATGTTTGGTGCATAGAACCACAAGTTACGACCTGATGCCGACACGCGGAGTGCCCCAAATACTTTCAGGTATTTTTTCAAGAAAGTTTTTGGTACCTCATAACCCAAAGCAATCTCACGAATACGTACTACGGACGCGTCATAAATATTTACTTCGTCAGCACCATAAGCACCGTATCCATCTGAGAAGTGATACTGGAACGCAGACATCGCAATCGTGTTTTTGATAGGCTTACCATCATCACCCAATAGCGGCTTATAAGTAGCAGGGTCACCCAAAACGCCCGGAATCACGCGCATACCTTCGCGATCTTCTGAACCTTTCAACTGACCACGTAATAACAACGAAGCGGCTGTTGAAGAGAACAAGCTTCCACCTGCTTTGTAGTCAAGCAAGATATTCAAGTTGAATCCTTTGAAAGAGATGGTGTTAGTCCAGCCCAAAGTATATCTTGTATTAGGATCACCAATAATTGTTGAACCAGCAGCACGAATTGGCAAACCAGTACTTGGGTTAATCAATAAGTTGCCGTTTTCATCGCGGGCGTTTACTGAACCATAAATCTGACCATAAGGCAATCCGTTACGGAAAATAGTACCCAATGAAGAAAGGCCCGTACCACCAATGAAAATTTCACCACCTGGACCCGCATCTTCCACCTTAGAACGAATGCGTGTGTAAGCCAAGAAGGAAGTCCAAGTAAAGCCGTTACGTAGTTTTACAGGAACGAGGGTTAAGCCCAATTCCCATCCCTTGTTAGAGATTTTACCTGCGTTGGTAATTTCTGTGTTAAAACCAGTAGTATTTGGCAATTGACGCGTTACAATCAAATCGGTAGATACACGACTAAAATACGCTAAATCTACACCAATACGATTATTTAGGAATTGTAATTCTGTACCTAACTCGGTTTCAGAAGTAAATTCTGGTCTCAAAGTAGCGTTGTTCAATTGACTTGGTAATGATGCTGTTGAAATAGCCGTTGCGTTGTAGAAAGTACGGCTCAAGTTGTAAGCAGTATTTACTTGGTAAGGATCTGCATCTTTACCTACTTTAGCATAGTTAGCTCTGATTTTACCAAAATTGATAATATTCTTTGGTAAATTGAACGCATCAGTAAAAATAAACGAAGTTGAAATCGCAGGGTACAAATAAGTATTGTTAGCCACTGGTAAGGTAGAAGAACGGTCTTGGCGAGCCGAAGCCGTTAAAAACAAGTAATTACTGTAACCCAAAGTCAATTCAGAGAAAATACCATACAAACGACGTTTACGAGAATATTCGTAGGCAGTTTGTGTCAAGGTAGCCGCCGTCGTCAATACATTCGCATCAATCACAGGATTACCTCCTGCCCCTGCTTCAGTGTAGCTACGCTCGTTAGGGTTAAAACCTACTAACAGTTTCGCGTTGAATTTCTCAGTGAAGTCGTGTTGTGCCGTAGCCAAGAAAGTGAAGTCAACCTCTGTGTTCGTCAAGTCCTGGCGAGATACAGAACCAAGTGGTTGGAAAGTACCACCTGGACGAATTGTGTTACGACGAGTTTCTGAATAGGTATTCAAACCACCTCGCGCGGTCAAATTCAACCAAGGGGTTACGTCGTAGCTCAACGCCATGTTTCCATACACCCGGTTTACGCTTGAGTTATACAAGTTGTATTTAGCCGTCCAAAGTGGGTTGTCAAGCGCACGATAAAATACGTTTGAACCATCTACAGGGTTTTCAAAAGGATACCCACCCAAATCGTAGTTGCGTGGTAAGTAAAACAAACGGCTATAAATAGAACCTGCCGCTGCCAAACCACCGTAGTCGGCGTAGTAACCTGCGCCAGATTGTGGGCTTTGTTGGTTTGTGCGGGTATAAGCTACGCTACCACTTACGTTAAGACCATTGACCAAAGTGGCATTTCCACCAAAACTCAAAGTAGTACGATCGGTAGATGAGTTCGGTACAATACCTTCGTTTTTGGTGCGCGACATTGACGCATTGATAGAGGTCTTGTCACCAGTAGAGTTAATTTGGATACCATTTTCCAAAACTTTTCCCTGACGGAAGAATGCCCCTACAATATCAAAAGCTTTCAATGGTACGGCTATACCACGACCATTGGCTTGTAATAATTCAGGAAAAGCAGCTTGATAACGTGCTGCTCCAAAAGGCACAGTAGCATCCACCAATGGATGAGGAATCGTACCCGCTGGGAAGTCTGGGTCAATTATTTTAGAATAACGCTCAAAACCCAAAGCTGCATTGATACGATCCACGGCATCTGGCATAGCAGTACCCCAGTTACCGATAAAACCACCATTGTAGGTTTGGTTTGACCCCTGGGTGTAGCTATCTTGATACTCTGGTAAGTTTGAAACGTTTTCAACCGAATAAGAAGAGTTATAAGTTACTTCTAATCCTTTGCGAGCCGATTTACTACCCGCTTTTGTGGTGATTACGATTACACCGTTAGCAGCACGAGAACCGTACAAAGCCGAAGCAGCCGCACCTTTCAATACCGTCATTGACTCAATATTGTTAGGGTCAATATCGTATGCACGGTTTGAAGTAACGGTGTTTTGGTTGTAGCCTTGTGTACTGTTTACTGAGTTATCAAAAGGAATACCGTCCACAACAAAAAGTGGTTGGTTGTTTCCCGTAAATGAGTTGTTTCCACGGATGGTTATACGCGTACCCGCACCCGGAGCACCATTACCAGCAGTAATGTTAACCCCTGGCACTTTACCACTCAAGGCACGCAATGGGTCTGGCTCAGAACGTTGCTGAAGGTCAGCACCTTTTACGTTAGAAACCGCAAAAGCCAACGCTTTCTTGTCGCGTTGGATACCAACGGCTGTTACTACCACTTCTGACAATTGTTTGGTGTCTGCGGCCAGTATAACATTAATAATAGACTTGTTACCTACTGGGATTTCTTGGCTAACAGTACCAACAAAACTAAACACCAAGGTTGAGCTTGAAGAAGCATCAATTGAAAAGCTTCCGCTACCATCAGTATTAACACCTTTCGATGTTCCTTTTACTACAACTGACACGCCTGGCAAGGCACTCCCGTCCTCAGCCGCGGTCACCTTTCCTGTAATCTTACGGTCTTGGGCTACTACAGAAGTAACACCAATCACGCAAACCAACAGAAAGTTCAAAAATAGAATTTTCCTCATAGGGATGTTTGATTTGATTTAGTTTGGTTAGATAAGTGAAACATGAAATTATTTAAGATATAAGAAAAACGCGTGAGCACAAAATAGCAAGACTACTATTTGAGGGAGAAGACCAAAATCAAAAAAAGATAGACACTACTTATAGAATGACTACAATAGATAGCGTTCTACAAAGCATTGTCTCAGATGTTCAGAAATTGCGCTTCTCTTTCTGGAATGAAAAATAGTAGCGTCAGAAGAAAAACAAAGTAATGGGTAAAGTAAAGTTTTTTGTCATATCAAGATTTTGTTAGGTTAAGAAAATTTTGTCCGTAAAGTAAATCAAATAATCCAAGAAATCAAATAGGAAGTAAATTCTGTGAAAATTGACATTAACCAAAAATCATCGAAGAGAAAACCAGTACTTTGGAAAGAAAAATTTGGTATTATAAGCGTTTTTAAGCGAATATTCTAGGTATTTTGGATGGATGAAAAGCTAGGATATGCCCAAATAGTTCTTTTTTTTTAAATATAAATTTCAAGTAAAATTCTTTAAAAAGTGCAAAAAAAAATAAAAAAATAAATGTTATTTTTTTCTAAATTAGGCACTCTACTAGGTAGTTTGGTCTTCAAAAAAAAGGAGTTTGTCTATTATTTCTTACGCCTAAAAAGGTTTTAAGACCTATGGTACTATGTAAGGAGGCTAAGAAGAGTAGGGTTTCGCTGGGTAGAGCGATACCCAATTTGGAAGATTTCATGGGCTTTACGTACGTCGAAGATATCGTATCGGCCTACTTCTTTGGGCTCTAAAACTACGTTGCAGCGTTGTAGCCTTTCTTGAGTCTTATTACGAATCGCTAATAACATGCTGCGTTCGATAACGTTACGGGTCGAACGAATGGGTTTGTCGAACGAATGAGGGTTACAATTAGAGGCAATGAGGAAATCAGCTTGCCGCTCTAAGAGGGGCTCGATAGGTAAATTGTTTAAAACAGCCCCGTCTACCAATGTACGTTTTTGATAATGAACGGGTGCAAAAATCCCTGGTAGGCAGCTAGAGGCCATCAAAGGACGGATAAGTTCGCCTTTGTCAAAATAAACGATTTCACCTTGTTCAAGGTCGGTTGCAGCTACTATAAGGGGAGTATTAAGTTGTGAAAATGAGTTATGTGGAAGTAATTGAAGATAAAGTTCTTCTACTTTGTCCATTTTAAGAAGCCCAGGTGCATTGAAAGAAGGCCGTAAATATTTGAGAAAATTAGTGCTTAACAGTATTCGTAAAACCTCATCTGGTGAATAACCATGGGAGATCAAAGCCCCAGCAATGGCTCCCGCGCTAGTGCCTGCAATGAAGTGAGGGGTAAGCCTGTGTTCGTTGAGTGCCTTAATAACTCCCAAGTGCATGATTCCACGAGCGCCACCTCCCGAAAGTACGAGTCCGATTTTCATATTATTGTAAAATAGAGAAACTTCTTGTAAAAGAACGTTAGCAGACCTTTTATAGTTTTATATTTGCCGTTTGTAATCCTATAAATTTGTGTAAAATAAAAAGGTATTTGTTATTAAATCATTTGCCACTTGACAATAAAAAATAGTATGTCTATTGATTTTAAAACTCTTCCTTCACCATGTTTTGTATTGGAAGAACGGCTCTTGCGTCAGAATTTGCAACTTATTAAAAATGTGATGGACGAAGCAGGTTGTCAAATAATACTAGCTCTCAAAGGGTTCTCAATGTTTAGTGCCTTTTCGATTGTCAAAGAATACTTGCCTGGAGCTACAGCTAGTTCATTAAACGAAATTAAGCTTATTAATGATTACTTGGGCTATCAGTCGCATACTTACATACCAGCTTACAAGGACAATGAATTCGATGAGGTTTTGAAACGAAGTAGCCATCTGACTTTCAATTCTCTTTCGCAATGGGGCCGTTTCAAAGAAAAGGTTAGTACCTACAATTTGGCACATCCAGAAGCAGCTGTCTCATGTGGAATTCGCGTCAATCCACAGTATTCAGAAGTAGAAACGGATATGTACAACCCGTGTGTGCCTGGTTCAAGATTGGGAGTAACGCGCGACCATTTTGGGGCAGAACTCCCTGAAGGAATTGAAGGAATTCATTTTCATACGTTGTGCGAAAATGGGGTGGATGTGCTTGAACGAACGCTGGAAGCACTTGAGGCACGGTTTGGAGATTTGTTGCATCAAGCTAAGTGGTTGAACATGGGTGGTGGACATCTCATGACGCGCGAAGGGTACGATATTCCTAAATTGATTCAATTGATTAAAAAAATACGCGAAAAATATCAGTTGGAGGTGATTTTGGAGCCAGGTTCGGCAATTGCCTGGAGGACGGGGTATTTGACATCGACAGTATTGGACATTATAGACAGCCAAGGAATAAAAGTAGCTATTTTGGATACTTCGTTTGCAGCACATATGCCCGATACGCTAGAAATGCCCTACAAACCACGAATTTTGGAAGCATACCATGAACCTCAAACGGAAAAGCCAACCTATCGACTTGGAGGAATGACATGCCTCGCAGGCGATTTTATGGGGGACTATTCTTTTGATACACCCTTAGCAGTGGGGCAAACTCTCGTGTTTGATGATATGATTCATTACACTATGGTAAAAACAACAACCTTTAACGGGGTAAATTTGCCTTCGATTGGTATAATTCAACAAAATGGTACTTTTAAACTTGTTAAAGAATATGGATACGATAGTTTCAAAGACCGCTTAAGCTAGTTTTTGTGTAGCCAATCTAAGTAGAGAGAGTATTGGATATAGTCATATTAAAAATATAAGCTAAATATGATAATCTATTGTTCAAATCGACTAAATTTGCAAAAACCTTTTCGTTTATACTTCTCAACCACATGATTAACTTATGATTTCAAAAAAAGCAAAATACGCCCTCAAAGCTTTAAAAGTTTTGACCGAAGAATACGGCAAAGGGCCTGTGCTTATCTCACACGTTGCCGAACGTGAAAATATACCCAAGAAGTTTTTGGAGGCGATTCTTTTAGAGTTACGTAATCACGGAATTCTATCTAGCCAAAAAGGGAAAGGCGGAGGCTACATGCTACGAGTAGAGCCTGAGCGCGTCAATTTTGCGCAGGTCATCCGTGTTATTGATGGGCCAATTGCTCCAACCCCTTGTGTTTCTTTGCATTTTTATGTGAAGTGTGATGACTGTATCGACGAAGCTACGTGTGCTTTGCGACCAATCATGGAAAATGTACGTGATGCCAATTTGGGCGTCTATGAGTCAACTACATTGGCAATTTTTGTTAAGTAGTTATATACCAACAATAGTGGCTTGCCACGTAAACAACCCAATACTAAATGGAAATCCTCGTTCGTGCACATTCTGGCCTACGCTACGTCGTTTTAGGGCTTTTGATTGCAGCTATCATTACTGCCTTTGGTAAAAAAAATGAAACCAATGCACCGTATTCTAAAGTGTATCTGTTTGCAATGATTGCAACGCATACACAGTTACTTATCGGATTGATTTTGTATTTTATGAATATCGGCGTTAAAGTACGCTTTGATATGATGAGCGACAAGCTCTACCGTTTTTACGCAGTAGAGCATCTTGTAGGAATGCTTATCGCAGTAGCATTGATTACAGTTGGTCATGCTCAAGGTAAAAAAGGAAACCATAGTAAAGTATTCACCTTTTACTTAATCGCTTTGTTGGTTATTTTCTTATCTATTCCTTGGCCTTTCCGTAATTTGGGCGCAGACTGGTTTTAAAATGTGAGACGATAGTCAGATTGACCCTAAAATATCCAAGCAAGATAAATGAGAACAAAGTTGCAGGTATCCGAATCGCGTATTGTTCATTTTTGTATATTAGCCACAGATTCAGAATTTTAACCCTCCCTGCCCATGAAACACGGTTACGCGCTTGCTGGATTGTTGTGGTGGTTTTCGATGTCGTCGGGATTTTGTCAAAATCGCCTTTTTACGGGTCATTGGTACTTAGGCGCTGATATAGGTATTTTTAGTAGTCAGACTCGCATGGTGGTGGGCGAGCTTTCAAAATACAGTTCAGGCAGTTCGGGAATTATGCCTATCTACGGACTTAAAGCTGGAAGGAATATCAGCCCATATTTTTCAGTAGAAACAGGAGCGTATGCGTTGCCGTTGAACCTCGTTTATCTCTACCAAACTGACCGAGTTATTGGGACTAATTCTTTTCGTTTTTTGAGTATTCCCGTAAGAGCTAATTGGCGAGTACGGGTTTTCCATCATCAATTAGAGGCATATCTTGGAGTAGGTTTGCAGTATGTTCGTTCAAAGACTCCTTACAACTTTACAACCTTTAGTGGCCTTATTACTTCGCGTGGCCACACTTGGATTGATTCTTTGTCGTACTCAGGTTCGGTAGGTGTGGTTAGACAGCACTCCCTAAACGCGGAATTGAACATGAGCCTCAATTGGGCGCTATCGCGCCGTTGGACATTGTGTGTGTACGGACGGCAGGTGGTGGGAATGATGAATATTGCACAAATGGATGTGTCCATTAAAAATAACCAAGCACCTAGCGATAAAGCACGATTTGTAACCAAAGGAGCTGGTTTTACCACGGGAGTAGGGATTCGATATAATTTGGCTCCCAAACGACGATTTAACTAGTTTTTTATAAATGGCTCAATGGCTCTTCGAACCTCGTCACTTCTACGTCGGCTTGCGGCCTTTTCAGACCGTGGAGTAGGACATAGTTCAAACTCAAAAGCGGTAACCTTCAGCTCAAACTGTTGCTGAAAGATACCGTTGCCATTGCTCAAAAAGTTACTTCCTAAACAAAGCCGCTATCGTGAATATTCTCGATACTCTTTGGTCCAATTGTAAGCCCCAAAAGCAGCAATAAAGCAAAAAATGAAATAAAGCAAAGCGTACAGCTTGACATCCTTGAGTGAGTACATGTAGGTTGAAATGGCATCCACTAAAAGCCAGATGTACCATGCTTCGATTTTTTTTCGAATAAGCATGAAAGTGGCTAAAATGCTCATGACCGTTGTGAATGAATCCATGTAAGGGAAAGCACTGGGTTTACTGAACATAGTGGGTAACCACTCATGTAAGTTTTTGGCAAAAGTCCCCATAAGCACTGTACACGCAACCCCTCCAATTCCTAAAAGCAACCACTGTTGGATTGATAATTTGCTTATTTTAAGTTCGTTGTTACGATTGGCTTCGTTGGCTTTGGGATATTTCCATTGCCACCACCCAATGAGGTTAGTAATGAAAAAGAAAACCTGTAAAAACATATCGGGATACAATTGAATTTGGTAAAACAGGACAAAGGCCAAAACGACATTCGCCAGCCCAATAATCCAGCTCCACACGTTCTCACGGGCAGAGAGCCAAACGGCTATTCCACCTGTAACAGTAGCCCAAAACTCTAAGTGGCTCATTGAGTAGCCCAAAGCCTCAAAAAAGATGCTATTGATGTCAAAAAAGTGCATTTATGTAAGTCGCTCGTTAAAGAGGTTGAAAGTAGTATTTTAAAATGAAAAAGTTTTTTTAAACATCATAGTGCAATTATGGCTCGAAAAAATCTATTTTGCGGCACATAACCTATAATGAACTAACTCTAAGCTCAATATTATGGCAAAATCAACCAAAACAAAAAAAGAAGTTGTGGCCGAACCCTCTACCCCCCAAAAAACGCGCAAAAAAGCGGAGCCAGTAGTGGAAGCAGCAGAAGTAGCTGAACCGACTGGAGAGTTGAAAAATGTTGAAGAATATTCACGGTTTTCCGAATTTGATATTTACCTTTTTAAATCAGGGAAGCACTACAAGCTATACGAAAAGCTTGGCTCGCACGTAACGGAGTACAAAGGCGTCATTGGTACGTACTTTGCCGTTTGGGCGCCCAATGCTCGTTATGTGTCAGTCATTGGAAATTTTAACGGCTGGAACCGTGGAAGTCATTCGCTCAACGCTCGTTGGGATGGCTCGGGCATTTGGGAAGGGTTTATTCCAAATATCGGTCGTGGTGAAGTATATAAATACTTTATTCATTCCAATAACCACGGCCAAGACCTCGAAAAAGCCGACCCGTTTGCGTTGTGGTGCGAAATAGCTCCAAAGACTGCTTCGGTAGTTTGGGATACGTGGTACGAATGGCAAGACGACGTCTGGATGCGCGATCGTCGAAAAAACAATGCACTCAATGCCCCTATGTCGGTCTATGAAGTGCATTTGGGCTCGTGGATGCGCGACCCCTCTGACCCGGAGCGTTTCCTCAATTACCGCGAGATTGCCGATGCAATGGTGCCTTATGTAAAAGAGATGGGCTTTACGCACGTTGAGTTCATGCCTATCATGGAAGCACCTTATCCGCCTTCGTGGGGGTATCAAATCACAGGCTACTTCTCGTGCGCTTCGCGCATGGGAGCACCACAAGATTTGATGTATTTGATTGAAAAACTTCACGAAGCAGGAATTGGGGTATTGATGGATTGGGTGCCTTCTCACTTCCCTGGAGATGCGTACGGGTTGTATAATTTTGACGGAACACACCTCTACGAACATGCCGACCCTCGCAAAGGCTATCACCCCGATTGGAAGAGTTACATCTTTAATTATGGTCGAAATGAAGTTCGTTCGTTCTTGATTTCAAATGCGCTGTTTTGGTTGGAACGCTATCATGCCGATGGCCTACGGGTAGATGCCGTTGCGTCGATGCTTTACCTCGATTATTCACGCAAGCATGGCGAATGGATTCCCAATGAGTTTGGCGGACGCGAAAACTTAGAGGCTATCTCACTCCTGCGCGAAATAAACGAGGCTGTGTACAAGGAATTCCCTGATGTACAAACTATCGCTGAAGAGTCGACGGCCTTCCCTGGGGTTTCTCGCCCAGTGTATTTAGGCGGTTTAGGTTTTGGGATGAAGTGGATGATGGGCTGGATGAACGATACCTTGAAGTATTTCGAAAAAGACCCAATGTACCGTCGTTGGCACCAAGACCAAATCACGTTTAGTTTGGTGTATGCGTTTTCGGAAAACTTTATGTTGCCACTTTCGCACGATGAGGTGGTCTATGGCAAAGGTTCGTTGATTGGTAAGATGCCAGGCGACGACTGGCAGCGTTTTGCTAACCTTCGCTTGCTGTTTACCTACATGTACACCCACCCAGGTACAAAGTTGGTATTTATGGGGGGAGAATTTGGGCAGGAACGCGAATGGAACTTCCAGCAATCGCTTGATTGGCATTTGTTGAATCATCATTCGCATCAAGGAGTGAAAGAGTGTATCAAATCACTTAATCAAACGCTTCGCAATCAGCCTGCTTTGCATGACTATAACTTCTCTCCCGAAGGGTTTGAGTGGATAGATGCCCAAGACCGTGATAACTCGATTGTAGTGTATATGCGTAAAGGTATTAATCCTACTGATTCGATTGTGGTGGTGCTTAACATGACGCCTACTCCTCAGCATAGTTACCGAATTGGGGTTCCATTAGCGGGTGTTTGGGAAGAGATATTTAATAGTGATGCAACCTACTATTATGGAAGTGGGGTGAGTAATACTACCCCATTGCAGACCGAAGCCATCAAGTGGCACGGGCGAGAGCAATCGGTTTCAATCACTATTCCACCCTTGGCAGGTATTGTACTGAAACGAAAATCATAAATAATATCTTCAGAAAAATAAGCAGGAATGCCGCAAATTGTAAAAACAACTTACGGCATTCCTGCTTATTTGCCGTTGTCTTTCCTAAATTCGGAAGGAGTTTGGTTGAGCTTTTGGCGAAAAAGCGTCGTAAAGTAGGCCTTCTTGGATTTTTTACCCCCCTTCGGACGAGGTAGGGCATCGATACCGATAAAAAGGGGAATGGGTAAAGGCTCGCATTTTTACAAACCCGCTGGGTACTGTCAGCCATAATGTCGTTATGGGTAAAGACTACTTTCGCTTTTTGTAAAAGGGAAAGATTGTGCTGTGCAACTGAGTCGCCGCAATTTGGCAGTCGAGTAAAATGACAGGAATGCCTTGTTGAAATACGTCTTCAACTGCGTGAGTAGGGTAGGATTCGTTGGGCGAAACAATCAACAAGTCGATGTTGTGTTGCTGCATCAGTTCGAGTATGATTTGTCATAAGACAAACTAGCCGCAAATGTTTGCGGCTAGTCAAAAGGTGTCGTATTAGTGCTAGGGATTAGAAAAGCAAACTTAATCCTCCCCCAAAACTTAATAAGCCAATTGGGTGTACCTCCCTGATTTTATCATCGACTTTGTCTTCGCCAATGATGAGGGTACTTGTGAGGTTATTGTAAGATGCGCGTGTACTAATGTAGTCAGCATGAACTGCAAGCGAAAAATTACGCATTACCTTTACGCGAATGCTTGTACCTGCTCCTGCCGAAAACGAACCGCTTTTGGTTTGGTAGGTTTTAATGGTCAAAGGTACATCATAAAACTGCCCTTTGAGTTCAGTAGAGGGGCGGTCAATCCACGAATAACCGCCCAGTAATCGAGTGTCAAACATCAAAAGACCTTTGGAAAATGTCATGTAAGGCCCTGCCATAAAATGCGAGCAGTTCCAAGTACCTCCCGAAACACTCCAACTTCCTCCAGAATGACTTGTTTGGATATTTTGTACTAACTTTTGGGTACTTGATTCGTTTAAGCAGTTGGTAAACGAGCCCATCACACCAAAACGGCGAGAAAGACGATAGCCCGCCGAAACGTGCATAGACGTACCACGCAAAGCCGATACATCAGACGGAGCGGTAGGGTCTCCCTTCATCAGCGATTTGACAGGCATACTAACACCACCCGCAAGATTAATAAACCCACGGTGGTCGATGTGTGATAAAATAAAAGTTTGTTGACCAAAACTCATACCAGTGATGAGCATAGCAATAACCGATGTATATACTTTTTTCATTTTTACGCATGGATTAAGGTTGTACCATGAAGGGTAATCAAACTCCGTGCCAAAGTTTTAAATCGTTGATTTACAGCTATGATTTGAAGATATAGTTTTTGTAGAAAAAGTTTTTGCGATATTCGTGCATGGATTTGACTAGCGCAGAATTACTGGACAGAATCATCGAAAAAATCGCGACATTACAGTCGAAAGGGGAAGGCTGTTTTGATGCGGGGCTATTTCCAGCCCAGCGAGTCAATCGTTTGATAGGGTACGTTAGGCAAGATACGACGATTTTTTTTACGGCTGTTATTGTTTTTACGTTACAAAAAATAAAGCCGAAACTTTCGGAGAAAGCCCAGCAACAAGTAGACGAAATTCGAGACAAAGCCTTGAAAACTTATCCTCTTTTTCAGAATAAAGACGGTCTCAAAACGTATAATTTTTGGAAAACACGACCCTCCAACCATTTTCCCAATGGTTATTTATTTCGCCGATTCGAACATTTTCGGATTCCAGATGATGTCGACGATACGGCCATGATTTACCTTACCTCGTCGCCGACCAAAGATGAAGCAAAATGGCTGAAAGAAAAATTGATATTACATGCCAACCTAACAAAACTTCAAGTCAAGAATACGTATGCCGACTATCGGAATTTACGGGCGTATTCTACCTGGTTTGGGAAAAATATGTATATTGAATTTGATGCCTGTGTCTTGGCCAATTTGATGTATTGGGTGTATGAATCTCAGCTTCCGCTGAATCAGCACGACGAAGCTAGTCTTACGTATATTCGGTCAGTCATTGAGACCAATCGCTACCTATTGGAGCCGTTTCGTTGTGCGCATGAATACCCTCGAACGGTTCCGATTATTTACCATGTGGCTCGGTTGATGGGAGCCTTTACCATTTCAATACTTGAACCTATTCGGGCAAAATTGATTGCAGATACGCGCGAGTTGTTGGCCCAAAATCAACCTATTTTGGATGAAATTTCATTGAAAACGTCGTTGATGCGTTTGGGAGTGAAAGAGGGTATAACCGTCACCCGAGATGTATCGACGTTGACCAAGGCTGATTTTGAAGAGTTTTACTTTTTCATTGCGGGTCTATTGACTGCTTACGAACACCCGTGGCTTTATCGATGGGCTAATTCGCCCTTGGTACAAATGCGCTGGGAGTGTGAAGCGCATTGCTGGACGCTCATTGCTGAGTACGTGGCCTTATCCCAACAAATATAGGGTAATGAATGGTATGTTGATGAGCCATGAGCTAACTTTGGTATATACCTCTTTTCGGCCTTCATTAAAAATCGGTATTGTATCAAAATAATTGTTTGAAAATAACAATGCTCTGATGAAGGAATATTTGAGGTTTGTATGCTTTTTAGAATAAATAGTCATAAATCAATAAAAATGAAGAAATTGCCTACGGTTTTGGTTGTCCTTCTGTACCTTTTAGGAGGATTGGCATTTGTGCCAAAAGAAAAACAGTTTGTGCCAAAAGAAAAACAGAGTGTAAAGACCCCACTCAAAAAATCGGTATTACATGCGATGTATGACTCGAAAAACTCGACAATTTCGGTTCATCGTTTGGGTATAAAAGGGTCAATACTTGTACAAAATGTAAAAACTAACCATCGCCCCTATCTCCACCCCATTGTGGCTCCTGATGGTAAAGGAATTCTAACGGAGTATAGCCCGGGCCATCACAAACACCAAACGGGTATTTACTGGGGTTTTACGCGGGTCAACGGCCGCGATTATTTCCATCATCCCGAAGGCGATTATTGGCGCAAAGTTTCGGCCAAAGTTATTAAAGCCCAGGGCACGGAAGTGAAATGGGAAACGGTGTATGACTTGCTCGACGACAAGGGAAAGGCCGTATTGACCGAAACCCAAACATGGGTCATGCGGGAGCAGGATGGGCGCTATTTGCTGGACTTAGAATGGGCGGGAGAAGCCCAAACCGACGTCACCATCGGTAAGTACGACTACGGCGGGCTGTTTATACGGATGCCGTGGAAGCAGGGTATCAAAGGAGAGGTTGTTAATGCGGCTCGCCAGAAAAATGACAAGGCAGAGGGACAGCGCGCGGGCTGGGTCGATGTAGGAATGCAGATTGAAGGTCGTTCCGATTGGGCGCACATTGCGGTGCTCGACCACCCCGAAAACAAAGGCTTTCCGCAACATTGGCGGGTAGATGGTCAACTGGGAATTGGCCCCGCCAAAGCGCGCCTGAGCGACTGGCAGATTCCAAAAGGTAAAGTGGAGGTAATCAAACACCAGTTGGTAATTTATACGGGCGAGCTCAACGACGTGAAAATGAACAACACGTGGAGCGACTACAGCGGGCAGGAAATGATGTATTCGTTGTGGGGAATTGCGCAACAAGAGGGACGCGATGCTAAATTTCTTACCCCCGAAGAAGCCATCGCTAACATGACGTTGAAGGAAGGCTTTAAAGTAAATACGTGGGCGTCGGAACCGATGATGACGCAGCCAATGGCCTTTTGTTGGGACGACCGTGGCCGCCTTTGGGTGGCCGAAAACCGTGATTATGAATCGCGGGGGAGTGGTTTTTCCAATGCTGGTAATAGCCGTATTCTGATTCTTGAAGATACCAATCACGACGGCGTGGCCGACACTAAAAAGGTGTTTTTGGAAGGTATTGCCTTTCCTGCGGCTATGGCGGTGGGCTTCGATGGGTTGTTTCTAGGCGCTCCGCCAAACTTGCTCTTTGTGCCCGACCGCAACCATGACGATATGGCCGATATGAACGATATTGAGGTGCGGTTAACGGGCTGGGGTATCCGCGACCGTCACGAAACGCTGAACAGCCTGCATTGGGGGCCTGATGGCTGGTTGTATGGCTGTCAGGGATTTGCGACGCCGTCGAAAGTGCGTAAGCCCCAAGGGAAAGGTAAACTGTATCGTCACAAAGATCCGTTTCCCGAAGACTTGTTGCAAGGCGAAGGCGTGGACATCAACGGCGGGGTGTGGCGTTATCACCCGACTAAAGACAAGTTTGAAGTGGTGGCGCATGGGTTCAGCAATCCGTGGGGAATTGACTATAACGCCAAAGGTCAGCTATTTATCAGCGCCTGCGTGATTCCACACATGTGGCACATCATTCTGGGCGGGATTTACCATCGTCAGGGGGGGCAGCATTTTAACCCTTATATGTACAGCGACATACGAACCATTGCTGACCACAGCCACCGCTCGGCCCACGGCGGGGCGCGGGTGTATCAGTCGGACGCTTTTCCTGAAGAACACAAAGGGCGTATTTTTATGGCTAATATCCATGAACACGCCGTTTTATCGGATGTGCTAGTGCCGCGTGGGTCGGGGTTTGTGGCCAAACACGGCGATGAACTCTTGATGGCAAATAATGCCCAGTGGGTAGGATTTAGCATGGAAGTTGGGCCTGATGGCGGGCTGTATGTGCTCGACTGGCACGATGCCGACATTTGCGGCAAGGAGGTGGTGAACGGCGAAACGGGACGAATTTTTCGAATTATGCCTAAAGAATCACTGGCCAAAAACTGGGACGGCCGCTAC
>JACCEC011260819.1_pt1 | contig 18078 bp, 15 predicted proteins | sample 7450121 | NCBI WGS metagenome assembly JACCEC01 (sample SAMN15323455, study PRJNA562643) | freshwater metagenome | isolation source: river surface water | place: USA:Blue River Watershed | collected 2017-08-18 | reverse complement strand
TGGCGTAAGGACGGCGACGTTGCACGCCCAGGCGAGCGCAGATGGATTCCACAGCGACTTCAGCCACTTGAGCAGCCACGGGGTCCAGACCACCGGTTTCTTCGGTGGCTTCCATGGTGTCCGCAATGGCGGACAGGCTGTCTGCGTCGCCAGTAGCGGATTCGATGTCATCCAAAGTGCCGGTCACTTCAGCGCCAGCTTCAGCGGTTTCCAGCAGGGATGTTTCGGCGGAGTCAGCTGCAGGAATGACTTCGTCGGTTGCACCGGCTTCGCCGATGTTTTCCATTGCTGCAACCAGACCACGACCAAAAGAAGATTTGAACATTTGAAGTACCTCAAAAATACAGGTTAAGAAAAAGCGCCTTTTCTCGAAAGCAAATGTGCCCTCAAAGTATAAAGGCTAAAAAGTCACGCTTGCAGTGATATACACCAAAATATACCAATGCAATAAACCCAGGATAACTCGCGTTAATCCTGACCGGGGTTAATCACCGTTGATTCCAACATACGAAGCGAAGAAGACGCATAGTCAACCAAAGCATCGATGTGGGAATTCAAACCATTGATCAAGCTGGTGTGGCCACGGATCAAGGTTGCGTTGAAATAAGTCAGGTAGTTGGACAGCAAGCCTGCCAACATCTGACCGTGTGCTTGGGTAAGCGTAGTAAACGCTTGACCGTTATAAACGATCTTCGTGACGCCCTTTCCATCGGACTTGATGAGCTCACTCACAGCGATGTTGAGCTTTTCAAAGCGATCACCAACGTCTTCATCAAGCAGGGTCACTAGTTTGACCAAGTCTTCGTTGGCGTATTCCAGCAGCTCTTTCATCTGGGCTGTAGAGCCATTGAAGAACACACCGGCTTTAGACACTACTGTGCCATTACGGCGCTCATAGCGGAAGTAATGCTGCTTGACAGCCAGGATTTGCTCCTGCGTAGACAGCTTCTCAAAAGAGCTAGCGCGTGAGCTATTGAGCACCACGGCGTTGAGTGTACAGTTTCCAGGCATAGGTTCGGAAACAATTTCAGCGTTGAACTTGCTGATAGAGATAGCGCCATCTCGGCGTGCTTTGTTGCTGTTGAGCTTACGCGCATCAGCATCAGTGATCACAAACGCGCTGTACAAATCGTTGATGTGTACTTCAGGCGAAGCGAAAGACTTTGCAGCCTTAGACATCTTCTTGATAGCGTTGTTGGCGTAGTCAATGTACGACGTACCCAGGTCAGCAAAGCGGCGAGAGACCAGCAACATCTGCTCAAACGTCATGTCTGCTTCACCGGTGGTGAGCTGGCTGGCCTTAGAGCGATACACCTTGCGAGTGATATTGCGCAGCTTGTCTTCACGTTGGCGCTTGAGCAAAGCATCCTTTTCGACTTTGGCTTCCTTTTCTTCCAGTTCTTTGGCCACAGCCAATTCATCTGCAATCTTCTTGTTGGTAGCAGCAGCTGCGCGCTTGCGACCAGTGAAGAATTCACGTACCCAGTTAAAGATACGGACAAAGAAGTTCTTGATGGCTTCCCAAATGCGTTTAAGCATATCGCCAACGCTTTCAATAGCGTAGGCAGTAGCTGACTCACGGGTAGAGATGGATTCAAAGCCCAAAGAGCTTTTAACCAACTTAGCAGGACGCAGTCCTACCTTAGAGCCCACGATGTTGACAATGCTTTCGATAGCCATAGCACTGGCGTTCGATTGAACACCGCCACGCTGATTGGCACGGTGCAGGATCTCCTGCATCCGTGTCAGGGTAGCTGCCGTGCTAATTGCTTCTTCAGCCAGCTTATCGCCTTCGTCAGTAGGCTCTTGAGACTCTTGGCTGTCACTGTCGCTACTTCCTTGAGTAGCTTGGTCATCAGCTCCTGCGTCTTTGTCATCTTTATCGTCCTTGGAATCATCTTCGGATTTAGGTTTGTTATCACCTTCAGGTGTTTCAGGATCAGTCGTGGTGCTGTCTGGTGTCTCGCCTTCAGGCGTTCCCTGGGACTTGAGTTGTTCCAGCTCTTGCTTGAAGTTAGCCACATCGGCTACATCGGATGGGTTAGTGGACTGGGCTTTCTTGTCAGCATCGATTGCTTGATCGATAGCTGCCATTTCTTCCTCAGTCGCAATGTGCAAGCGGCGCATTGTGTTTGATCCTCTTTAAACGCTGTCGTGCGGTGTTTTACCGAACAGGATGTTCAAGGTTGCAAGCATATCCTCGAAACCACCTGGTTGGCTTACCCAGCTGACGACAGTTTGATTGATGAAAGCAGGACGCGCCATCAACGCACCCAGATGAATTTTGAAGAAGTCCTGATACAGGTAAGTCGTTTTGCGATCTTCTGGTGTCTCAGGACGTACAGCGATGATCTGGTTCCATGTACTGGTGTTCATGGAACGCTCGCCAGTAGCGATGAACTTGAACGTATCGTTCAAGAAACGACGATGCATGTCCGTGAAATACGGACTGTCTTGCTGTAACTTGCACCAATCGAAAAACGATGTGGTTCCAAAAGCAGTCCCAGCAGCCAGAAGAATCTTCTCACGAAAAGCCATGCTGGCCATGGAACGATCGCCTAAGCGATGTTGCTTGAACAGCTTTTCAATCTCTTCATTAGAGATGACCGTACGGTCCCGGCTTACGTTGACTTTGTTGTAGCGGATATCGGCCATGACCCGAGTAATGTCGGTAGACTGCTTTTGTACAGGCAAACCGATATCATAGCCAAGGAAACCGCGTGGATAGACAACGACTTGTTTCATTCGAGGTTCTCCTCGAACTTGCGCAGACTCTCGCTCAAGCGATCGATACGTCCGCGCACCACGTCAATTTCCTGATCCAGCCCTGCATCAGGGTTGTTGGTCTTTTGACGCTCCAGATAAAGAGCCCGCAGCTCCAGCATCGAGCGCAACTCACGCGCTTGCTTAGCACGGCTCGATTGGAACTCACCCACGATCAAACCAATGTGATAGATGGGGTTGTAAGTAAAGCCAGACAAAGTGCCCAGCATGAAAGCGTCGGTAGTGTGTGCGCCAAAAGCAGACAAAGCTGCTTGAGCGTTCGGGCCTACCAGCACTTCAGGAATAGAGTCCAGAGTCTTTTGGGCTTTTTCTGTAGGCTGACCCACAGCGTTAAGTGCAGTGCAGAACTCAAACACATGACCCTTGATGCGCTTGATCTCACCAGGGCTCATGTTGTCAGTCACGTACTGCTCAGCGCCGTTGACGTTGGCTTCCATGATGTACAGATAGTTCATCAGGCGCAGTGCATACAGCGATGCGAAGCTGGTGACTTCGATCAGACGAAGGACGGTGGCCTTGCGCAGCGTGAGGCCAGCGATAAAGAGTTCTTTCTCAAAACCCTTTTCCACATGGCCTTGCAACACACCCAGCAGCTTGGTAGATGCTTCCAAGCGAATACGCACGCTTTCGATCATGCTACCCTTTTCAGGGTTGCGGATGTAAGCACGGTATTGCTTTTCAATAGCCTGACCTTCTTTGGACTTCAACCCCTTGCCCAAGCTGTCTTGAGCCAGCTTCAAAGCAGGAATGGTCACGGTGTTCAGCTCGGTGAGCAAAAGACCCAAGTCTTCCTCAATGCGGTCACGACCGATTCGAGGGAGCAAAGAGGCAGCAAATTTCAAAAAACTCATTTTGAGTGTCCTTCCAACGTTTTCTTTTGAGTTACAGGCTAGGGCTCTCACCCTTTTTGTAGGCGTTCAGGATATCCATGATATCCGGGCCGCCACCCTTTTGGTTGCCCTTGATGTCCTGTGCGCCCACAGAAGACGGCAAACGGATGTCACGGTGATAGAACCGAATCCGGCGGAATTCAGGATCAACCACGACGATGATCATGCCGTAGGTAGTGTCGAAGATTTTCTGGCGTTCACTGAAGTTATCCAGATCAATGCCAGACTCAGAGCGCAGCTGCTGAGCAGTCGCTTCAGAGATCACGTACATGTTCGATGCAGCAGCCAAGCTAGGCTGCTTGGACATGTAAGCTGAGAGCTTGTTGTCCTTAGCACGGCGCATGATTTCCGTGAAAGTGCCGTTCTTGTCGTTGTAGATAGCTTTCTTGTGCTCTTTGATCAAATCCTGGCAGAGGATCAGATCACGAACAAACTCAATACGACCGGAGCGCCACTTATAGTAGCGCTCAGTGAATGAGTTGTTTTGTGTGCCAGAGAGCATCAGTTTGATGACTGAGCTAGACGGCATATCGCTTGCCAGCAGGCGAATCGCTACTGGCAGAGTTAGGGTGTGGTCACCAGCTTTGATTTCCACATTCACCAGTTTACCCACGCTGAGGTTAGCAATCTCAGAAGCGCTGCTAGTGGTTTTGTCACTTACAGCGGCAGAGCGTGTGAGCTCTTTGGCTTCTGCCTCCATAGCAGGGATATTGCCTTCCACGGGCAAACGCCAGCGATAGGACTCATAAGCCAACTTCCAGTTGGTGTGGTCCGACAGGGATTCCTGAGATGCAGTCCAAGCGCCACGGGCGTCTTGCAGGAATGCAAACACGTCAGGGTTGCGGCTAGGGTTCAGGCGGTCAAGCACCTTAGCCACTTTGATGTTGTTCACATCTGCCGTCAAGCTAACCGCTTGCAAATAGTAGCCAGTGAACATGGATTGCAAACTTTGCATCACGTCCGGCAAAAAGTCAATGTGCAAACAGCTACTGTCCACCACCACGAGTGGCTCTACACGAGCCACTGAGGTGAGAGACGATAGCGATCCTTGCTTGACGCGATCGCTGATGCCTTTAACTTCAGCACCAGCTGCTGCGGCTTTTCCGCCAATATCACTCAAGGTGCTCAAAAGCGAACCTGTCGCCATAGCACCAGCTGTAGACATCCCGATCATATGTGGCCTTCTTTGACTAAAGAGAAATAAGAAACTAATTTGCTGTAAGGAGCGGTTTAATGTCAATAGATCAACTGTCCATTGCAGATATATCGAGCTTAGGGTTTTCCAATCATCGACTCGCTAAAGCCAGTGAGCTTTATGTAGATAAAACTCTTGGCTCTAGCGATGTGACGAATCATGTCTACGGTATTAACCACCGGCAGACACCCCTGGCAGTGCCAATGAACAAAGACCAATACGGTCTTTGCTTCTTCACACGCCCTCAATTGAATCTGCAATCTGAGAATCTACGCCAAAAGCGTTTTATGCACCCGCTGTTGGACACCAACCCCATCAGCTACTACCGTTTGATTCGCTGCACACTCGATCCCCGTTTGATGACGGGGTACGGTGACGACGATGTCAACAGCAATGAAAATGTGGATGCGATATCCTGCCCTATCGTAGACAACCAATCGGCATTTATCCCGGTTCTCACTAACAGCCTCACAAGTATTTCAGGGTGGCCTGACATGAAGTTGCCTATTGCGCAATCTCAGGAAGGTAAATACAAAGAATCGCACATCATGGTTGATGGTGTAACCGAGGACTATAGTGCTTATACACTCAATGCTTCTTTTAGAAATAGCCGCGGTGATGTGATCACCAACATGATGGCTTATTGGCAGCATTATGCGGGTAGTGTCTTTGAAGGAACGATGGTTCCTTACCGGGATATGATCATTGAGCGCGAACTCGACTACTGCACTCGCATCTACCGATTGGTGCTCGATCCCAGCAAACGCAAAGTAGTGAAGATTGCAGCTTGTGGTGCTTCCATCCCTGCTGGTGTTCCTACTGGCGGTGTGTTTGACTTCTCCACAGAGAAACCCTACAACGACGTGAATGCAACAATCAACGTCCCATTCCAATGCACTGGTTTCATCTTCCAAGACGATATCCTGATTCGCACGTTCAATGAAACAGTGATTATCTTTAACCCTTCCATGGGTCCTGATAATCGTGATCAAGACATGACCAAGGTGCCCTACGAGTACCTGACGTATTTCAACAACCGGGGTTATCCCTTCATTGATCCAGACACCCGCAATCTGGATTGGTACGTAACGACTGAGCTTTATGAAGCAAAGCTCGAAGTCCTCAAGCGGTTCGATAGTCTTTTGGATCAGGCTATTGGTTTTAATTTGTTAGAGTCCTAATACGACCACTATAAAGAAAGCTTTTCCACTATGCCGTCTACTATCGAAACACTCCAGTCCAGTGACACCCAAGTCGGTGCACTGACACGCGAAATCAGCAAATACCGCTATAACGCCGCAGGCATTCAGCGCGTAGTGCTTACCAATCTGCGAGAAATCCTCAACGGTGAATACGACATCGTTGATGCTACATCACCTTTTGTGATGTTGATGGAATCGTCTTGCGTCAATACCGCTGCATTCATGGTGGAGAACTTTGCCAACAACCGCAAGCAGTATCCTGCTGCAGCGCAGACAGCGGATGATCTGTATTTGCATATGTCCGATAAGGAATACATCGATCGTTTCGCTACTCCATCTACGACTCGCTTTTCTTTGCTGATTAACAAAGAAGAGCTGCTCTCCAAGATGGTACTCGATCCGTCTACTGGTATTCGCAAGGTAACGATTCCTCGTCACAGCGAGTTTATCGTCGCTGGTGTGATTTTCTCACTGCAATACCCTATCGACATCAAACAACTCAGCCACGGTGGCTTAGAAGTCGTTTATGACGCTACTGTAACCTCCCCGCTGCAAACGCTTACTACCAACACGGTAGATAAAGAAGAGCGTACACTCTCGTCTAACAACGAAGTCGTGCTCTACTTGGAGTTTGATGTCAGCCAATTCTTTATCACTTCTGTCAAGGGTGATTTGAATAGTGCTACCGGCTACAACAAAGTCATTGGCTTTCGTGATGACTTCTACCATGCTCGGGTTTTCTTCAAAACCGGAACCACCGGCAGTGTGTGGAAAGAAATGTACACGACACACTCCGACCAGGTGTATGACATTAAAACACCGACAGCGCTGCTGAAGGTGAGTAACAACGAGTTGACTGTAACGGTTCCTCAGATTTACTTTACGTCAGGTTTGGTGGGCGGTAGTATCCGTGTGGATATCTACCAGACCAAGGGTGCATTGAACATGACCCTGGATAACTACAAGCCTTCGTCGTTTGAAGCCAACTGGAAAACCATTGATGACTCTGAAGCCAACGTTTACGTGAGTGCTTTGCGAAACATCAACAGTATCTTTGCTTACTCTACCCGCCCTATCTCGGGTGGCAAAGCAGCGCTGTCGTTCGAGCAACTACGCGATCGCGTGATACAGAACACTATCGGTGCATTGGATCAGCCTATCACTGGAATGCAGATTACGACAGCGCTGCAAAACAAAGGCTACGAGATTGTTCGCAATGTGGATACTGCTACTAAGCGGGTGTTCTTTGCGACCAAGCCCTTGCCTAAGCCTCTGGACTCTAAGCTCATCACTGAAGCTGCAGCGTCCATTGAAACATTGATAGTTACCATGCAACAGGCTGGAACGCATGCTTTGGCTAAACGATCCACATTTGCCAACCGTGTCATCCTCACTCCCGATATCGTTTACCGTAACGAAAACGGTGTGATTAGCATGGTTGAAGCTGCAACGATCGATTCATTGCGTGCCGGGCCTGTGGACGAGCTCACCAAGAGCGTGAACGCTAACAACTATCTGTACTCACCGTTTCACTATGTGCTCGATGCGACAGACACGGTGTTTGATGTGCGCGCTTACTATCTGAGCCTACCTCAAGCTTTGAGCGCTACGTTCGTTAACCAAAACGACACCACACAACTGCAAGTCAATACCTATCGGTATAACTTCATCAAGGTCAGTGACGGATACCGTTTGTTGGTAGAGACTAAATCCAATGATGCTTATCGTGATCTGGACGATTCCTTGGTACATGTACAGCTGGCTTTCAAACCAGCTAACGAAGAGCTGATGTGTTATCTGACTGGGAAGTTGGCAGGAAAGACAAATTCTGGAGAGCGTGTCTTTGAGTTTGCTCTTCGTACTAACTTTGATGTGGATTCATCAGACAACATCTGGATCGATAGCTTTTCTATGCTGGTGCAAAACCCGCGAGCTTTTGCTACAGCTTTGAAGAACGACTTCACTATCCATTATTCTACCAGCGCTTTGCTCGGCAGTACATGGCAGGCGCATGCAATTGATTCGGATTTGGGTAAGTTCCAGCTGCCTAATCGCATTGCTGCAATCACCCAAGAAAAGATTCGCCTGCTCTTCGGTAGCCGCTTGACCAACCTGTGGACGAGCAATCGCTCTATTCCCAGTACAGCACCACTGAAGACTTATGATGCTGATGTCTACCAAATCTACGATGAAGACGTTTATGAAGCCGAGCCAGTCACTGGCTCGATCTTTCACTTTGACAACAATGGTGGCATTGCCTACAACACACTGATCGCTAAGAAGGGCGATCAAGTACTCAATCCAGCTACTGGCCTTCCTGTGGTTAAATACCGCAAAGGTGATGTGATCTTGGATCTCAATGGCTTGCCTATTGCTACTGGAGAAAACATGGTAGGTCGCCAGATCGACATGTTCTTCGTAGAAGGCTCCTACTACTTTGCTACAGACGTGGCTTCTTCTAACTACCGAGACTTCATTGTTTCCACGGTAGTAGATTGGGTCACTGGAGACTTGGTAAAGATCGATAAGGTGCTCTTGGAGCAAACCGATATCTATTTCTATCCCAAGACTTCCATGGGTAATATCCGTGTGATTATCGAAAACGGCACCCAAGCTGTGATCGAAGCCGGACAATCCCTGTCGGTGAAACTCTTTGTGTCTGAGCAAGTGTTTGAAAATGCAGTGCTGCGTACCGCACTGACGGATAGCACTATTCGTACGCTGGATACCGAACTCAAGAAGAACACCGTGTCTATCTCTACCATGACTTCGTCACTGCGAACTGTATATGGGGACGACGTAATCGGTTTCCAGGTCTCTGGCTTGGGTGGTATTCGCAACATCCAGATGTTCACTGTACTGGAAGGCAGTGATCGCTGCTCTATCCGTAAACGCCTTACGGCTTTGCCCGATGGTAAGCTGATTGTGCAAGAATCCATCGATGTGGAATTCGTGGTACACAAGTCCAACTAAGTAAACGTCATATTTAGCCTATCCCGAGGAGCAATCCCTGGGATAGGCTTTTATGTTGTGATTGAATTTAACTGGAGTAGCAATGGCTGAAAAAGTAATTTTGGAAGGTCGATCGGCTGAAGACTTGATCGATTTGTTTCGTCGTGAAGGCGCTTTGACCCCTGAGATCAAGGAATATTTTACATCGTATTGTGATTGCGATATCACTGAGTGGCTTATCGCTCAGCTGACGGCTCACAATCAAGAAGTCGTGGATCGTGTCAATGAACTGCTTGCAGCGTACGATCCGTACCCTGTGCGCCGTGAAACCAAGTTTCCAGTACACGGGCATTTGGTGAAAACCTTCTGTGATGGTAAAGACCTCAAAGGTTACTACGCCATCAATTCACAAGGCTTGCAGTCCTACGATAAAAAGATCATCGTAGCTAACAGCCCACTGTGCGGACAGTTCATCATCAAGGATAGCTTTAAGGCTCCTAATGCTAATTACACTACAGATATTGCGGCACATGACTCTGAAGTCGGTATCCTGAGCTATCGCGATCCACAATACAGTGATAGCCTGCCAATTCGCCAGAGTGAGATTTTCTCTGTAGAAGTAGACGGTTTGCACGTTTTTAACCAATGTTTCCTTTACAACGGCCAGGCTGTCGAGTCTATATTTGAAACACAAGGCTTTAGCTATGTAGAATCTATTCCGTGGACTAAGCCCAATGTCGAGATGTCCACTACAGTTTTCTTCCCTCTGATCCAGGGTTCTACTGAGCTGGCTAATTGGCCTGTTGAATTGGGCCTTGGTTTTGGCTGGGGTGGTGATCCAGCTAGCCCAGTGATGAATACTTGGACTGGTGATCGCATGTTCATGTTGTTCCATCGTTATGATCCAGTTGGCGCAGCTGCCCGTGCCGTTGATCCAAATTTCTACTATGAATCTAGGTTCGATCCACGGGCCAATCAGATTTATACAGAAACGTGGTTTCCGAATGACGCAGGTTTCCGTGATTCAGCAAACCCAAACCAGCCCGTCAATGTTCACTACATGAACAACGACAATAGCATCAATGACTCTATTGTCAATATCATGCAAGCCGCTATCAATGCAGGTACTGCTGAAGGACATTACCGTGTCGTTGCTGACGGCAACGGAAACATCCCTATCTTCTTTACCAAAGAGAAGCGCACCCAGGGTGGAGAACTCTTGGGGTACGAGCTCACGTTCAGTATCCAGATTAACTCAGTGACCAAAAAAGTCACCAGCTTCATCAACGGTATTAAGATCGAAGAATTCGCATTCACGATCGACTTCCGTGAAATGGAAGCGGCCTGGTATCCGCAAATGTACTACACAGGCTACGATAACAACTCTTTGTCTGCTAGCCTAGGGTTTGTAGTTACTGACTTCTACGTCAAGGAAGTGGTGTGACCCAAGAGAAAATTGTCCTGCTTGGACAATCCGCAGCAGAGCTGATCGAGCTCTTTCGATCAGAATCTGCCTTGGGATCTCAGATACGGGAATACTTCACTAGCTACTGCGACTGTGACATCGCTGAATGGTTGATTGCACAGTTGACTGCGCATAATCAAGAGGATTCTGGTCAAATTCTATTGGTTATGTCAACCATTTCTCAGTAGGCTTGAAAACCACTTAAACGCCATATTTGCCTATCCCAGGGATTGCTCCTTGGGATAGGCTGTATGCCGTTACTTAGTGCGATCGATCATGAACTCGTTTTCATAGATCCGGCTGATCTCTGCTTTGTGCTCAGAATCAGGAGATCCATCATTCAAGATCAAGTCAGTAGGCTTGAAAGGCAAAGCACCTACCTTGATACTGTATTTGATGTCACCGGCAGAGATACCCAGACGATCGAATTGATCGGCCAGGGATTGCACTTCCAGATCAATCTTGCAGTATTGGCTCATAGTACCGTCTGCTTTGACGAATGTATCGACTTCAAAGATCAAGTCTTTGGTGTCGAGCTCGTGCACTTGATCGCCCACAGTCACTTCCAGTTTTTCAACACGGAACTTGTAGCGAGTTTTGTTCATGTAAGTTTCTGCCACAGACAGAAACTGATTGAACTGATCTTCATTGATATCAGCATCGGTCTCACGATTGGACTTGATACCGTCGATATGTTCTTTGAACTTCGTAGTCAGTACGTACTTAGCATCGGTGTTTTCTTCACCGCTTTGTGCAAAGGTGCTAGTGCGACGCACACGAATCACACCTACCTTGGTGCGAATCTGTGCTTGGATTTGTTTCTCGATAGCAAAGGCTTGCGCCAGGCCATCGGGATTGGTAATCTTCCCCAGTATCTCAACCTCTTGTTCAGACTGAGACTTCAGGGCTTCCATGGAAATCTTCAAGTGCCGCATCACGTTGCTCCAAAGATGATTTTGAGCACTTCAGCAATCGTGGTGAACAAACCAGTCATCACGTCGGTGTTGTTCAAAACACCTTGCTTGAGCGTCACGTAAATGAAGATGCCTACAAAGATACAAGCAAACAGCAAGAACAATCCCAACACCAGCCAAAAAGCTGTGAGTTTGCTGTCAAACAGCTTACGGTCTTTATAAGCAGCGAAATCCTCAGTCTTGCGAGGATTGCCTGCAGGTGTATGGTCTTCCAAAATCAACTTCCTCAAAATAGCAGTTTGCATTTCAGGATCGAGCTTATCGAATCCTGGGCTGTAGATGATCTTGCTGATCTCCGCACTGGAAGGTGCTTTAGACGGATCACCAGCGGGCTGTGCTGCTTGCTTATTTCTTCGCGTCATTGTTAGCTTTCTCGATGAGCTTGAGTTGCTTATCGTTCCATTCACGCAATGATGCTTTGTCGATGTTGCAGTCTCGCACCATCTGGTACTGCTGTTTCATTACACCACCGAGCAGCAGCTCGCGTTCAGTATCTTTGGCAGCCATGTAAGCCTTTGCATCTGGGGGAACCGCCAGCTTGCAGTCCTGCATCAGCTTATCTGGCACGGGATTGAAGCGATATTCAATCCGATCGATGTAGATAGTTTTGCAGCCCACCAACAAGAAAGCCACAGCCATCAATAGGAAAAGACGTTTCATCTCAACACCTCACTTCACACATTGTTCGTTAGTGCCTACTGAAGCCAGGCAGTAGGCATCCCAGATACTGGAGATATTTGCAGCAGCAATTTCTTCCTTCTTGGGATCTCGATCAGGTGCAATAGGGACTTCTTCAACCACAATACGTTTTTGTGGTTGCTTGATCTTACCAGGTTGTACGACTGGAATCTTCACTACTTCCTTGGGAGTAGTGGCGTGATTGATTTCATCGATCTTCTTTTCAAAGTCTGATTTCAAATCATCAAAGTTCTGTGCATTCTCTTGCTTTTTCTCAGCATTGGTTTGCACGACTTCTGTATTGATCTTGCCGCTGCCCTGAGCAATCTCAGTGTTAATGCGTTGGTCTTCGATCCTGCCAGCCATGTTGGCATTGTTTTGATCGCTTTCAGCTCGGCGATCAAGGTAGTTGCTGACCAAGAAAAAGAGGATGACCATTGCAGCAATAGCAACCAATGCCACCAAAATCTTGGTTTTCATATCACCTAACAAAACACCTAAAGTACCGAACATAGTCAATCTCCTTTATGGATTACTAGGGCTAGCATGCCCTAAAGTGCTGAGGATACGATCGGTAGATTCGTGCATTTCTGCTTTGATATCTACACATGCTTGCTCAGCAGTTCGCTTGTAGGTATCCACGTTGGCATGCAGTTGCTTGTAGGTCTGCTGTTGGTTACCCAGCAGCAAAGCCATAAAAACAGCCGACAGCGCCAGCTGCACGATCATGAACCAAATCAACTTCGTAACCGTACTACGGATACGATTGTTGCTGGTAATACCAATACGGATGGAGTTGTTGACCAAGCGCTCAACGTCTGCCATGGTTACAGGGTGTGTCATGGGTATCCTTATTCTGCAGGGATGGTGCGGGATTTCAATTGGGTATAACGATAATACCCTACGGCCATCGCATCAGCACTATGCTGATCAATGTTGCCCAAGCCTAAGTCCTTGAACTTATCATGGGCTAAAATGGTTTTGATCACCAAGTCTTTGTCACTACTCTGACCCGATACTCCAATGCTCTTCTTAGCCAATGAAGGCGTCACAAAAGCAATGCATACATTCGGATTCCACTGAAAGACAGTGTCGCGAATGGCAAATAGTACATCCAGCAATGCCTCAAAGGCATTGGGTCTGCGTGGATTATAGAAAGGACTCTCACAGGCTACAATACTGGGATTGTAGACTTCCAGAGTTTGTCTTAGGGATTCTTTCAAAGCCTGGATACGCGCAAAGCGTTCGTGATACAAACTCGTATTCCATTCAGACAAGTAAGGCAGCTTAGAGGCATGAACTGTCCATGCCTCGGCGTTTACAATCTCCTGCGTAACGGCATGCACTTGGATGATTGCGTGACCCAGGGTTTCAGTACCAGGGTCTAAAGACAGCATATTGAAAGCGTCAAGCGGTTGCGGATCTAACTCAGCCATCTCTATTCCCTAGTAAAGAAAAAAGCCCGTTAAGGCGTAGTGAGGTTGTACATGGGTTCTGTGGCACCCACGTCAAACACCGACTCAAAGCCGTTGCGGTTAGCTACGAGCTTTTGCAGCGTAGCGATATGCGTCACGATTTGTGCGTTGATGCACTCGTCGTAAACCAGAGCACCAGTGGGGTCAGTCACAGTCACCGAACGATCAACACCGGAGACAAAACCCATCTCAGAGATGATAGCGTATTCTTCGCTATCGAACAACACCATAGCTGCGTTCAGGATCTCTGTAGCATCCAGTGTGTCAAAGTTCACTGTCACCCGAGCCACAGCAGCAATGAACTCCCCAGTGACTGTGTTAGCACCGCCAGTATTCAATGCAGGAGGAGTTGGAGACAGATCACCACTCGTTGGCGTGTAATCCGTAGTGGTCGTCACGCCGTTGGTGATGTTGATCTTTTGCAGCTTGGGAACCACATTGGTCAAGTCCAGACGGCGCAGATAGTAAACTGCGTAGTCCAAACCCTTGTGATTTTCAATGCGACGCAGCGCATAACGCTGACGCTCAGTACTGGTCAAATCGTTGGCCAGTGGACGCATGACAAAAGGCATCATGCGAAAAAGCGAGTTGTCAGTGGGGCGATGCTGAGCACTACCGATGAGCAAAATGCCATCGGCACCAACCGTGCCTTGGTGACCGCCAATGCCAATGCACATGTACTTGGCACGAGGCGTTTCATTCACGCCCAAAGTAGCGTTGGCTTGAATGGACAGCTTTTCATTGAGTGTAGTGTTGGCGATCTGCGGCAAAGGCAAACCCATCATGGCACACGTTTGGCTCAAACCACCCAAAGCTGTACGACGAAAATTATCCATATCGACTTCCTATTAAGGCCAAAAGAAGAAAAGTAGGGAATCTAATCATAAACTCCCTACTACAAACACACAGGATTGTTTAAATCCTGTTTTATTTATAACGTAACGAAAGCAACATCGCTCACGCCACGGGTAGCATAACTACCAGAGTCAGTACCGGCTGTCAAACTAATAGAAGCAACATCACTGATGCTCTTAGGATAGATACGAACAGCGTGCATTGAACCGTGTGTGTCGAGCTTACGGGTTTCTGAGCTGTTCTTCACACTGAGTGTATATCCGCCACTGCCGAGCAGGTAGTTAAATGCACTCAGAGTACGAGACTGGGTAATGTACTTGAATTTACTCAAGCCTTTAACATCACTAGCAGACTTAGCACCCGACAATGTACTGCTTACCCGCAGTACTACGAACTTCTCCAAGTTTGTGATTTGCCCGTAGATACGAACAAACTCACGCAAGGTAGTCGATCCAGTCACACTCTTAGTACGATATGTCTTACTGCCAGCAGTTCCTTTGGTTGCAGGCATAGTGCTGACCAAGTGACTGCCTTGCACAATCACAGTGCCCTTAGCGTACTTAGGCTTGAGACTAAAGTAAATGCTGCTGCGCACAGAAATTGCTTTGAAACTAAAGCGAGAAGTCACTCCCTTGGTGGCGATACTCTTAGTAGCAGAGATACCCTTGAGGGTAGTGCTCTTGCTGCCAACAGACATCTTCCAAGTGATTGTCATGTTCTTAGCAGTACCTTTCAAATCAAAGGCACCAATACCGTCAACTTTCTTCAAGTCAATATCAGATTTGAAGTAGTACTTGTTAAAGCCATTGATGGTGTATTCGATATCGGTCTTTACCGTAGGGTCAAACACGCCCACACCAGTAACACCACCACTGAATACCGCAGTTGTCACAACTGTTGCTTCAGGGATATCTCCAGTGTAGTCGAACACTCCTACTTTGGTGTGGCCTGTGTTCAGACCAATAGCGGGAGCAGTCAGTGGTTCATTGTTAGCGTAGAACGCATTGAGCGTTACTTCATCACCGTCTGCGAGGAAGCTGTAGCTCCACTCAGGAACGTAGAAGTAATTAAATGCATTGATGCCTGGGCGAGTAGCCGTCAGGTACTGCACGCCTGGTAATTCACGGTACAGTGCAAAGTCATCAAGATTAGCCTGTGTAGGAATCACTGGAGGAATAAAGCACTGAGAGTAAACATCAGGCAATCCTACTCGCTCAGCCAAAGGCAAGTCGTAGAAATGCTTGAGCAAAGAGTAGTCGCGCTCTTTGCCTACGTTAGCCGTAGCTGGAAAATACCGGCCATCGTCAAGGATTTGCGGCAAGCCCATAAAGGACTTGAAGCTGAACTTGATATCGTTGCCTTTCTTGATCTTCACTGGCAACTCAAGTTTGCCAGCATAAGCGTTGTGGGCTTTGCTCACGACAGCACTGATAATGTTTCCAAAGTCAATATGGTCTTTATCGCGCCCACGGCTGATACCTTGCAGCACATCAGCAAAGCGATCAGCAATGCGAACAAAGAACTTAGAGCGCGTGGTGATCTCGCCCAAGCGAATAGCTGCCCAATTGAGCACCTTCACCGACTCGTTGTTAATGTCACTGACAAACTGCACAGAGTAGCTAGACAGCTGAGTCATGATACCAATCATGGCTTTTTGCAAGCTGCTGACGTTTTCCGTCACCGACATGCTCACGCCAGTGGCTTGTTCGTAGAGGTCTTTGTAGACCGTTTCCCAATCCTGAGCAGTGAAGTTTTCATTGGGGTACTTGTTCTCTGAGAGCCAATCACTCCAAAGCCGTCCGGTGTTAGGATCATCTAAAAGGTAGTCGCTGTAAGCGCGGGCTACCAAAGCTTCAGTCAAACCACGAGTGTAGTGGTTTTCTTGATTGCTGGTAAAGTATGTCTGACGCATCACACCGGCATGAACATCACGGCAATAGTCCGTGAACGTAGAAGTCGATGGACACACCTTAAAAGGAGTGAGCTGATCTTTAACAAAGTCAGCGTAAGAGTCAGGGATGTATTTGCGATCCACTACACTGAGCAAATCAGCGTTATCAGGAATAGGATCACGCTGGACACGAATCGCAAAGAGTTGTGGGATCTTAGTCATCTCAATGCCAGCAGACATTGAAAATGCGTAGAAGAAGTACAAACACGCATCACGGCAAGAGAGCGTTACTTCTGATCCAGTAAAGGGATCACGGATACGGACATAGGCAGTGTACAAATTTTTATTGGACATGTAAATCCAATAGTTAAGCAGCACACTGTGCAAAGTGTAGGGTACTGCATCCGTGGTATCCACCACAGAGGACTCTAACACCTTAGTCGTGACCTCAGAGGACAGGCTGTTGACAAACATAGCCCGGATATTGCTGAGGTTGTATTGATGGTACTCAGCGTTGCCTACTTCCAGTGGCTCTTCTTTGCTGAGCACTGTCTCCAGAGTATGGAAGTTCTCTTGGATCTCAGCATTGGAAGTACTGGCATTGAGCAAAGTCTTTCGGAAGGTGACTTCCGGCACCATGGATGTTGCGATGTTTTGCACATCGTGTCGCATGGTGTATTCGCTCAAAGGCAGATTGCGATCGGTCATCACTTTATCAGTGAGCCATTCAAACGTATCTTTCTTGCCAGTGTTTCGTTCAATATATCGGATATTGCGGTAAAAGAACAAAGCTTGCTTTTGTGTCATCTCTGAGAGATATACATCCAGACCGCCATGAGACGCCAAATACTGACGCACATGGTAACTGTGTGCTTGCATGGTTTTGCAAGCTTTCAAACGCAAGTTAATGATCACTGCCGGTAGCTGTGAGTAAATCATCCCTAGCAAAGCAGCAACGTAGTACGAATCGGACAGAGCAAACTGCCGATTGTTCCAACGCTCATCAAACATGTTTACCCACTCATTGATGTTTTCAATGAGACTCATCTCGTTGTCTTCAACCAAATGAGGAGGATAGCCAATGACTGAAAGGTCTTTGGCTGCAATGGCTTTGTTGATATCTACGGGATAAAGGACACCCAAAATGAAAGCTTCACTGTCAGGGTAAGTCGTTACCAGCTCCCGGTAATAACGAGTATTGTACCCGTAAGCCTCACGCGTGGCGGTGTGCGCTTGCAGATTTGCCTTGTTAAAGACGATCTGCTGCAGCGTATCCAATGATGTGATCGTTATTACAGGATCTGTTGGGTGATATTCACCTGCCAGGTTCAAGTAATATTTCCATGTGCGCTTATCGTTTTGATCGATCGTAACGCCATACAAGGCAGTGAGTCGCTCATTGATTTGTGTCGCTGCGTACTCAGATTTAATCACCAGAGTTTCAGCCAACTGCAACACGCTTTCAATATAGAGATCGTAGTAGTTTTGGCTCACGTAGTTTCTCCGAGTTCCGAATTAGAAAATACCAAGGATTGTGTTTATGACGAAAAATACCCTGAAGACAGCCATCGCTGCGCGAGTCGCAGGCAAAGCTGTCGATCCATCCGAGCTGGTAAGCACTGCACCTGGCATTAGCGCAGTACTCAGTAAGCTCATTCGTGACGAAGTGCCTCGCACTCACGATGAAAAGGGCAATCTGGAAATAACCGGTGTAGAT
>JACCEC012799898.1_pt1 | contig 18081 bp, 12 predicted proteins | sample 7450121 | NCBI WGS metagenome assembly JACCEC01 (sample SAMN15323455, study PRJNA562643) | freshwater metagenome | isolation source: river surface water | place: USA:Blue River Watershed | collected 2017-08-18 | reverse complement strand
GTGCGAACAGACGAAATTTTGCCCTCTTTTTCCCATTCTCTAAGGGTTTTTGGCGTAACCCCTAACAATTCTGATGCTTCTGTGATTGATAACATACCACAAATATAGACATTATAACTTTAAAATCAAGTAAATTGTTTATATATGTACAATTTTGCTTAAATTTTATATTTCAGATTGTAACCCCGCCTGATTAGGGCAGGGCTATCAAAATTAAAGACCTTTTCCAGTTGCAGCCCAATAGATTCCGCCATAAAGATGGTCTAAGTAGAGATTATCGCTAAACACCTGCGGTACGTGTCCGAGACCTGTAAAAAATGCTCTACCTCCATCATAATTATGATACCAAGCAATCGGATGGAATTTTCCCATGCCTTTACCTTCATTATCTCCCCATTTGACATTCGGATTGTACGAGCTTTCGTCAATGGTTAATAAATAATGTAAATCGTTTGATTTTAAAGGACCAAACTCATACCATTCGTCTGTCCAGATAAATTTAGAGGGAAGTCTTTCCATTCCCGGAAAGTTTCTATCTTCCACTTTCACATAAGCAGTTTGAATTTGTGGATGAATTTTAAACATCATACCGACCATCTTAGTGTACCATTCCCAATCGTATTCTGTATCACTGGCACTATGCACGCCAACATAACCTTTTCCGGAGCGAATGAATTTTTCAAAAGCGGCTTGTTGTTCGTCGTTTAAGATATTTCCGGTAGTATTTAAAAAAATTGCGGCATCATAACTTGCCAAGGCTTTATCATTGAAAATGGACGCATTTTCATGCCAATCGACCGAAAAATTATGTCTGACAGCCAAAGCTTTAATAGCAGTAACACCCTCATTGATAGATTCGTGGTGAAAGCCTTCAGTTTTACTGAACAAAAGCACTTTAAATTGTCCTCTTTGAGCTACGGAAAGAGACGCAAGCGAAGTCATTAGAAATGCACATAGGAAGGCAATTCTGAAAAATGATGTTTTCATACTCGTAGTTTATGGTTGAATATAGATGATTATTGAAGAAAACCTACAGAAATAAAGTTTCTCTAGTATCTTCGATGGGAAATTATAGAAGAAATTTTAAAGAACAAAGCAAGCGTGTGAATTTATATTGCAGGGACACAAATTTTGTATCCCTGCTGAAACCATCAAATCAATTCATAAATACCCGCTACTCCTTGTCCTCCACCGACACAAGCGGTTACCATGCCATATTTTTTGTTTTGACGGCGTAGTTCGTTCAAAACCTGTACCGTTAAGCGTCCGCCAGTTGAGCCTAAGGCGTGGCCAAGTGCAATCGCTCCACCATTTGGATTTACTTTGTCCATATCCAAACCTAATTCGTTAATTACAGCTAAAGCCTGTGCTGCAAATGCTTCATTAAGCTCGATAATGTCGATGTCATCTTGTTTGAGTCCTGCTTGTTTGAGAGCCAAAGGTATTGCCGCTACAGGACCGATACCCATAATTCTTGGTTCTACGCCAGCACTTGCATACGCCATCATGCGGGCGATAGGTTTTAGTCCCAACTCATTGACCATTTTTTCGGACATCACTAACACAAAAGCTGCTCCATCCGAAGTTTGAGAAGAGTTGCCAGCTGTTACGCTTCCACCCATGGCAAATACCGGTTTCAATTTAGCAAGTGCTTCCAAGCTAGTATCAGCACGAGGACCTTCGTCTTTTGTTACGGTATATTCTTTTTGTTTTTTCTTTTGTGTTGTTGGGTCAAAATAAGTTTCTTTGACTGTTATCGGTACAATCTCTCCATCGAATTTGCCAGCTGCCTGAGCTGCCAAAGCTTTTTGGTGTGAGCGGAAAGAAAAAGCATCTTGTGCTTCTCGACTGACATTGAATTGTTGGGCGACTTGCTCTGCCGTAATTCCCATGCCGACATAATAATCTGGATGATTTGATGCCAAACCATAGTTCAATGCCATTTTCCAGCCTGTAGTAGGTACAAGCGACATTGATTCTGTTCCGCCTGCAATGATACAATCTGCCAAACCTGCACTGATTTTAGCCGCTGCCATTGCAATAGTTTCTACGCCTGAGCCACAATAGCGGTTGACGGTCACGCCTGGAACACTTTTACCAAGTGCTAATAAGGAAATATAACGAGCCATTTGCATGCCCTGTTCTGCCTCTGGTACGGCATTTCCAACGATTACATCTTCTACACGGGCTGGGTCAAGATTCGGAACTTGTGCCATTAAGTGCTTGATTACATCTGCCGCCAAATCATCGGGGCGAGTAAAACGGAAAACTCCTTTGGGGGCTTTGCCGACTGCACTACGATAGCCGGCTACAATATATGCATTCATAGAAATTTTAAATTTAAGTTCTTGCCGAAGCAGGTTTTATTTGAAACGAATAAATAAATTGATAATCACCTGATGATTAATCAATTGCGAGGTGGTTTGCCACCACTTAATAAACCTTGGATACGCTCGAGGGTTTTCTTTTCGCCTGTAAGTGATAAGAAAGCTTCTCGTTCGAGGTCTAAAAGGTATTGTTCGGATACCATTTGCGGATAGCTCAAATCACCTCCTGAAATTACATAGGCTAGTTTCTCTGCAATTTTAGCATCATGCTGGCTGATGTATCTTCCCATTAGCATCCCTGTTATTCCTGCCTTGAACAAAGCTATCCCTGCTTTTCCCTGAACTTTTACATCGGTTCTCTGTTTTGGTTGGGTATATCCAGCTTCTGCCATCTTGATAGCTTCTTCTTTTGCTTCTGCAATCAAACGACTTCTATTGAGTACAATTCTGTCTTTATTGCTTTGTAAATAACCCATATCGAACGCTTCTTGTGCAGAAGTCGATACTTTGGCTTGTGCAATATTCATAAAGGCATTTTGTAGAATATTTAATTCTGGGTCGCCACTTTGGTATAAATCAGAGCAGCGAACAGCCATTTCTTTTGTGCCGCCACCAGCAGGAATCAAACCAACGCCTAACTCTACCAATCCCATATAGGTTTCGGCATGAGCTACGACTTTATCTGCATGGAGATTTAGTTCGCAACCACCCCCTAATGCCAAACTGTGGGCGGCTGTTACGACCGGAATCGATGAATATCTTGCACGCATCATACTTTGCTGAAATTGAGCAATCATCAGGTTAATCTCATCAAAATCTTGCTCAATTGCAAACATAAACAACATGGCAAGATTTGCTCCCGCAGAAAAAGCTTCATTTGAATCATTCCCTACAACCAAACCTCGGAAATCTTTTTCGGCAATGGCATAAGCTTTATTTAATCCTTCAACAACTTCAGCTCCAAAGGTATTCATTTTTGAGTGGAATTCAACCCCCGCAATGCCATCTCCTAAATCATAAATACTCGAACCTGCATTTTTCCAAATAACGTTGGTTTGACGAAGGTTATCTAAAATAATAAAGCTCTCCGTACCCGGAATTACTTTGTAAGATTTACTATTTATATCGTAATATTTCCTCTTTCCTGATTCAATTTTATAAAATGTTTCATTTCCTGATTCAAGCATTTCATAGACCCATTGAGCAGGTTTTTGCCCCAAATCTTCCATGATTTTAAGCATTTCACGAACGCCAATGGCATCCCAAGTTTCAAACATTCCCATTTGCCAGCCAAATCCTGCACAGATAGCAGCATCAATTCTGAATATTTCATCGGCAATTTCAGGAATACGATGTGTGGCATATCTGAAGCCATCGGCAAATGTTTTTCTGTAAAACTCCCCTGCTTGGTCTGTTCCTGCCAATAATACTTTAAAACGCTTTTTAAGGTCGTCGATATTTTTGGTGCTTTCTAAAGTAGCAAATTTTACTTTTTCCGATGGTTTATATTCAAAGGTTTTTAAATCCAAAGCCAAAATAAGAGTTTTACCAGTTTCATCTTTGGTTTTTTTATAAAACCCTTGTCCTGTTTTATCTCCTAACCACTTATTTTCCATCAATTTTGCCAACGCAGCGGGCAAGGTAAAAGCATCTTTTGATTCGTCATTTACCAAAACTTTACTCAAATTATTGCACACATTTACCGTAGTGTCCAAACCAACTACATCCGAAAGTCGGAATGTGCCGGATTTTGGTCTTCCTACGACAGTACTTGTCAATTTATCTACTGCCTCGATACTCAAGCCCATTTCTTCGGCAATTCTAATGGTTTGTACCATGGCATAGATGCCAAGTCTATTGGCAATAAATGCGGGCGAGTCTTTACACAAAACGGTAGTTTTTCCTAAAAATAAATCTCCGTAGTGCATCAAGAAATTGATGATAGCTTGGTCGGTTTTGGCAGTAGGAATAATCTCCAATAGACGTAAATAACGAGGAGGATTGAAGAAGTGTGTACCGCAGAAATGTTTCTGAAAATCGTCCGAACGCCCCTCTGCCATCAAATGAATAGGAATACCTGAAGTATTTGATGTAATCAAAGTGCCGGGTTTTCTAAATTGTTCTACTTTATCGTAAATCAATTTTTTAATTTCCAATTTTTCAACTACTACCTCAATAATCCAATCATAATTGGCAATTTTCGGCATATCGTCTTCGAAATTACCCAACGAAACCCTCGCTATTGCTTTTTGATTGAATACTGGTGAAGGTTTGGCTTTTACGGCAGCCTGAAACAATTCGCCAACGATTCTATTTCTCACGGAAGGATGCGAAATATCAAGACCTTTGGCTTTTTCGGCATCATTCGGTTCATTCGGAACCATATCTAGCAGAAGGACTTCAACGCCGATATTGGCAAAATGCAAAGCGATTCGGCTTCCCATGATGCCTGCTCCCAATACGACAACTTTTTTAATGCTACGATTCATAGTTTTGAATTTATTTGCTCTAAAATTTTATTCTAATATAATATTCAAGTGCTTTGTAATGAACTAATTAAGCTGTGATGCAATTCTTTTGATAAGCATTGAAACCATTCTTTTGTTAAACTCGGTTTCCGATTTTTGATAAATATTAAAATCATCCAAGCTCATTTTTCCAACAACCATTCCCACTAAAAAATGTCTGAAAGAAAGGTCTTTTTTGATAATTTTATCGATAAATAATAATTTTTCTTCGGCAACTTGTTGTCCGATTTGTATTTTATGTTTTTCCAAATAATGAGAAAAAGCAGCCATTATCCAATCGTTTTGTGCTTTTAATATGGGTCTTAAACATTCATTTTGGAAATTTTCTTCCAGCGAAATCATCAAAGTATGTATTTAATCCTAAACTTTATGACAAATATACAGAATCCCAAATAGTATGCAAGCATACTAATAATAAATTTTTCAACAAAAAAAATTGTAAGTTTGTTTTTTGAATAAAACAATGAACAAAAGAGAATTAAGGCAATATTATCTTACTAAAAGGAAAGCTTTGACTGAAGAAAAAGTCGTGCAATTTTCTCGACAAATACATGATATTTTTTTTTCTGAATTTAATGTAGATTTATTCAGTTCTATACATATATTCTTACCTATTCGGTATCAAAAAGAAATTGATACATGGCTGATAATCAATACATTAAGAAATAGTTTTTCTTGTCGAATCATTGTGTCCAAAAGCTTAAGTTCGGGAGAAATGCGTCATTTTGTACTGGAAAAAGATACTAATCTAATAGAGAATAAATGGAAAATTCCAGAGCCAAATGAGCATGAGGCGAAAGAATTTCCGATAGAGGCAATAAAATTAGTGCTAATACCGATGCTGATTTTTGATAAATCAGGAAATAGGGTTGGCTATGGAAAAGGCTACTATGATAAATTTTTGTCGAAATGCTTGCCGACAACACTGAAAGTGGGGCTTTCACTTTTTGAGCCGATTGAAAAGATAAATGATACTGATAGATACGATATTCGTTTGGATTATTGCCTGACACCAAATAAAATTTGGAAATTTTAAATATTTTGTATTATTCCAAGATTATCATCCGAATATTTACCGTATATTTGCACCGAAATTACTCTATTCCTCTTATAGAGTTTGATGTTTTACTTAAATTACCCTTACTTAGAGGATGGGGGTATCAATAAAATGAAAATTGCAGTAGTTGGTGCAACCGGATTGGTAGGCACTGAAATCTTGAAAGTATTGACGGAAAGAAACTTTCCGGTTAGCGAAATTATTCCCGTTGCTTCAGAAAAATCAATTGGTAAACAGGTTGAATTTAAGGGTAAACAGTTTACGGTAGTAGGCTATGAAGATGCGATTAAGATGAAACCTGCGGTTGCGATTTTCTCTGCCGGTGGAAGTACATCTTTGGCAATTGCACCTAAATTTGCTGAAGCAGGCATTCCCGTAATCGATAACTCGTCGGCATGGAGAATGGATCCTACCAAAAAATTAGTTGTTCCAGAGGTGAATGCAAATGCAATTACTGCTGATGATAAAATCATAGCAAATCCTAATTGCTCTACTATTCAAATGGTGGTAGTAATGAAGCCTTTGCATGAAAAATATAAAATCAAACGTGTGGTAGTTTCTACTTATCAATCTGTTACGGGTACTGGTAAGGCTGCTGTTGATCAGCTTTTTGCCGAGCGTGCAGGTGATGATTCTGTGAAGAAAGTATATCCTCATAAAATAGATTTGAATGTATTGCCACATATTGATGTGTTTTTGGAGAATGGCTATACAAAAGAGGAAATGAAGATGGTGAATGAAACCAAAAAAATCATGGGTGATGATAGTATCGCCGTGACAGCAACAACCGTGCGTATTCCAACGGTGGGTGGTCATTCGGAATCTGTGAATATCGAGTTTGAAAATGATTTTGATTTGGATGAAGTTCGTCGATTATTGGCAGCAACGGAAGGCGTTATTGTGCAAGATGATCCTCAAAATTTTGTTTATCCAATGCCGATTAATTCGCATGGGAAAGACGAAGTATTTGTAGGTCGTATTAGAAGAGATGAGTCGCAAAAAAATACATTGAACCTTTGGGTAGTTGCCGACAATTTACGTAAGGGTGCTGCTACAAATGCTGTACAAATTGCGGAGTATATGCTTAAAGCAGGCTTGTTAGCTTAATTTTTTATTAGTACTAATAAAAAAAACCGACTATCCACACAGATAGTCGGTTTTTTTGTGTCTTACTTTTTTACTGAAAGCATCACCACAGAAAAGGCAGGGATTGTCACTCGGAGTGTTCCTTTTTCAAATTTTGCACCAGCGAAATTTTTGACTGAGACCTTATTAGGTTGTTCAAAAGTATTATGGTCGCTGATTTTTTCAGAACTGATTATCTGACCTGAGATTTTGCTAAACTCTTCACCTCTCAATTGAATAACAACTTCGTGAGCTTTGCTGTAGTCGATGTTTGTCAATGAAATATTTACATTGCCACCAGCATCTTTGGATGCAGAAGCTGAAATAGCAGGTAGTTTTTTCCCTTCAAATTCATAAAAAGGTGCATCCATCTGAATCGGAATAAGGCTTGCATCTTGATGTACATTGTACATTTTCATCACGTGGTATGTTGGGGTAAGCAACATTTTTTCTTCGTTTGTTAAGATAACGGCTTGTAAAACATTTACTATTTGGGCTAAATTTGCCCCACGTACCCTCTCTGCATGGTTATTGAAAATATTCAGAGTCAAGCCAGCAATCATGGCATCACGCATGGTGTTTTGTTGGTATAAAAAACCAGGATTAGTTCCTGGCTCAACATTATACCAGCCACCCCATTCATCAACAATTAAAGCAATTTTTTTCTGGGGGTCATATTTATCCATAATGGTACTATGGCGTGTGACGAACTCCTCCATTTTCCATGCTTCTTCCATAGTTTTGAAGTATTGAGCTTGGCTAAAATTCACAGAAGGACCTTTTTCTTCCCAGCTTAATACCGAATAATGATGCAATGCTACTCCATCAACCATCTGTGAAGGTATATTTTTCATCAGTGTTTCTGTCCAAGCATATTCGCCATCGCTTGCTCCCGAAGCGACTCTGAATAATTTGGACTCATTTGTCCAACCAGTCATAAAAGTTGCATATTGACGATAAATATTAGAGTAATAGTCGGCAGTCATATTTCCGCCACACCCCCAAGCTTCGTTTCCAACTCCCCACATTTTAACGTTCCAAGGTTTTTCTCTTCCATTTTTTTTACGTAATTCAGCCATTGGGCTACCTCCAGGATGATTTACATAAGTCACCCAATCTGATAAATCTTTTACTGTACCACTTCCAACATTTCCTGCCAAATAGGGTTCTGCACCAATGCGTTCGCAAAGGTCAAGAAAATCATGAGTTCCGAAACTATTATCTTCAGTAACACCTCCCCACCATACATTGACCATTTTCGGACGATTTTCTTTCGGACCGATGCCATCTTTCCATTGATAAGCATCTGCAAAACAACCTCCAGGCCAACGAAGGTTAGGGACTTTTAGGTCTTTTAGAGCTTGAATAACATCGTTTCGTACTCCGGCAGTATTAGGTATTTTTGTGTTGTTTTCGCCTACATAGATTCCGCCATAAATACATTTACCTAAATGCTCGGCAAAATGACCATAAATATGCTTATTGATTTTAACTTTTGCCAAATCAGTATTGAGAGTGATTGGTGTTTGGGCAAAAGCATTCAAAGTGACGCTGCCTATTAATAAGGCGGTAAGTATGTTTTTTTTCACGTTAAAAATGATTTTGGTTGAAATTAATACAAATGTCACGAAATAAAATTAGACACTCTTTCATGCAAAAATAATGTCAATTTTATTGCTTATTACTTATTGATGATTGTTTTTTATGAATTTTGAATATTATATATTTTAACAGAGCGATATATTTTTCAAAATTATGCTGATTTACTTGATTTTGTTTATAGTTATCACTAACATTTTTCATCCCAAATCAGAATAAAAAATTAAAAACAGCTTTGATTAAGTACCCAAAACCATGTTTTTGTATCCGAATGATAAGCAATTAGCTGAATTATAGTGCTAATTTTGTTAAACTTAAAAATTAGTGTTTATTTTGCACCTTCAACTAAAGGAATTAACTTTTTTTAGTCACAGCAAAAGTTGTTTGGGTTCATCGGGGGGTAATTTATCCCCCAATGCCTTTTTTAGTCAATGCCTAGATAAATTAGTCCTATTTCTTGTCTAACTTCGTCCAATAAACTAATGAGCTTGATACTAGTTGATAATGGCATTAAATCACTTTCTTTTTTGTTTTGAAGTAAACATTGAACCACTTCTTGGGCTTCAAAATTATATCCAAAAGTAGTTCTCGGAAATTCAAAAACTTGTTCTTCTTCGTTATTTTTTTTCAATATTATTTGCTTTGCTTCCATAAATCTACCCACTATTTGGATATATCCTTTATCTCCGTATATCAATGCTTCCGTGCGTGTTTGTGCCGAAATACTGCAATTGAGTAGTGCAGTTGCATTGTTTTTATATTGTAGCAGGATACTTGTGGTAGTGTCCACATGAGTTTCTGAAAACTCGCTAAGTGCTTTTATTTTTATAGGATATCCCAATAATAAAAGGCTTAGGTATATTGGATAGATACCGATATCTAGTAATGCACCACCACCCAAAGAAGGGGCAAATAAACGAGAAGAAGGGTCAATATCGGCTGCGAATCCAAAGTCGGCTTGAATAGTTTTAATGTTTCCGATTTCTCCATTTTGAATCAATTCTAAGGTTTTTTGAATTGCGGGGATAAATCTTGTCCACATGGCTTCCATTAGGAAAACATTGTGTATGCGTGCTGTTTCAATCATATTTTGTACTTCTCTCAAATTCATGGCGAAGGGTTTCTCACACAAAACAGGAATACCTTTTTTCAGACATAAGATGGAATGTTCGGCATGAAAAGTATGAGGAGTTGCTACATAGACGACATCCAAGTTTGTCAAGTTTAGCATTGCTTCATAATTGTCGAAATAATGTTCGACATGGTATCTTTCTGCAAAATTTTTAGCTCTTTCTATTGAAGAAGAGGCAATTGCGTATAATTTTGAATTCGGTACGGAGCCTAAATCACTTGCAAACTTATCTGCAATTTTACCCGGACCTATAATCCCCCAGTTTATTGTTTTCATATATTTATCAGTAATTGAGTTTTAAGTTGAATAAGTGTAAAATTAGCTCATTTTACGAATATATATGCTTTAGATTATAAAGAAATTAGTTACTGCATAATAAAGTTTTTACAGTCCTTATTTTTTAATATTAATTGTTTTAGATAATTATTCCCCAATTTTAATTGGTTCATTCTCAATTCTTTAAAGAGAATTTTTAGCGTATTGTAATATGATGAATTATTAATCTTGCTATTTCTATTGTTGTTTAAAAAATATTTGGTTTATTTTGTTTAATAAATAAAGACAATGCGATAAAGTCGTAAAGGTCAATTTTAATTATCCCAAAAATATACTAATTATATGCAAACCAAAACTATGTCAATCTTCTTGATTTTGTTTTTGTCATCTTGGATAACATCCCAAGCTCAAAATAAAGTCGAAAACAAATTTGGAGCTATTTCGATTCAAGATGCTCAAATGAAATCATATCCCTTGGATTCCACCGCTGAAGCTGTTATGCTTTTGGATAAGGCAGACATTCGCTTTGATTATGACTTGAATGGCGATAGAGGTTTTTTAATTATTACCGAGTATCATACCCGACTAAAAATTTTAAAAAAGTCAGCTTTGGATAGGGCAACTATTAAGATTCCTTACTTCGATATTGGTGGAGGCAAATCCGAGTATATTGATAATTTTGAGGGCATGACCTTTAACGAACAGAATGGACAACTATCTAAAACTTTGGTTGGAAAGAGCAATATATTCGAAGAAAAAATTACAAATAATTATTTCAATAAGAAAATCACCTTTCCAAATGTGAAAGAAGGAAGTATTATCGAGTACAAATACCAATTGGTATCAAGTATGAAAGCAGTTGATAAGCCAAGAACATGGTATTTTCAGGGTAGCATACCGTTTAAAAGGAGTGAGCTAAATATTATTATCCCTAATATTTTTTACTATAAATTGATGATGGGAGGGTATTTATCTCTGGATGAAAATGTTGTTGGTAGAGATTTGACAGATATGGGGATAAATGGGTTACATTCTATTCCTTCCACGAGCTATCATTTTTTGGTGAAGGATGCTCCAGCATTTAGAAATGAATCGTTTATCACAACTGCAGAGGATTATATTTCTAAAATAGCATTTGAACTTTCGAGTATTTCTCTCCCCAATGAACCTATTAGAAATTTTACAGAAAGCTGGGAAAATATAGACAAAACATTACTTGAAAATGAAAATTTTTGTTTGCGATTGAAGCATACAAATTTCATTAAAGATGTAGCCAAATTGATAGATTTAAAAAAAGATACCCTTGAGAAAGCTCAGATAGCTTATAAATACATTAATTCACAATTTGTATGGAACGGTGAAAAAGGCATTCATTGTAACGAACTAAAAAAAGTTTTCGAAAACAAAAAAGGGTCTGCTACGGATCTTAATATGCTATACATTGCACTTTTACGTGCTTTAGAAATCGATGCGAATCCTGTTATTTTAAGTACTCGGTCTAACGGAAGAATTGAAAAAGAACATGCTCTATTGGATAGATTTAACTATACCGTTGCTCATGCTCAGATAAATGGCAAAGACCTTTTAATTGATGTCACAAATCCATACAATAGACTGGGGGTATTGCCTGAAGATTGTTTGAATAATATCGGAAGGCTTATTGGAAAAAATAAATCGAGATTTGTACCAATTACTGCTGTCGAAAAAGCCCAAGAAATGAGAATGTTTGACGTAAGCATTGATGGCAATAAAATGAATGCTAAATATAGCTATTTGGCTGGAGGGTATATTGCTAGCTCAATTAGACAAGAACTGAAAAATGATGGAAAAGAAAAGTTTATTCAAGCCTTAAAAAAAGCAAATTCAGAGCTGGATATTAAGGATGTTCTGTTTGAAGAAATTGAGAATTTAGAGGGAAATCTTAAAATTGGATTTAATTATGCAGAAGAATTTGAAAAGGAGGAGATAATTTATTTCAATCCAATGCTTCTTGAGGGAAAAATTACAAATAATCCTTTTAAAAGTCTTACAAGGGAATATCCCATTGATTTTACCAAACCAATAGAAGTCAGTTATTACCTCAACTTTGATATACCTGCTGGATATATGGTTTCAGAAACACCAAAAAACCTTGTCGTAAATCTTCCAGATAATGAAGGTAAATTTTCTTATTTGATAAATGTTGCTAATGGTAAACTGCAAATTAGTAGCAAAGTAATTATAAAAAAGACATTCTTTTTAAGTGAAGAATATGAGAAGCTTAAGCAATTTTACGATAAAATTGTAGAAAAGCATTCGGAACAAGTTGTCTTAAAGAAAAAATAAACTGTAGTCTTAATGATGAAATATATTATTCAATACATCTTATTTTTTTTCCCATGTGTTTTAGTTGCCCAAACATATAATATCAATAAGATACCTAAAGAACTAATAGCCAATTCAGATGCAATTATTCGATTCGATGAAACTATATTTACGATTGAATCGGTCGGGAAAGCAACAGAACAACATAATTGGGCAGTAACGATTTTGAATGAAAAAGGCGACGAAAATCATGGCGTGCTGAAAGCATTTTATAATAAATTATCAAAGATTAAAAAAATTGAGGGATCTATTTATGACGAAAATGGAGCATTAATACGAAAATTAAAAAATAGTGAGATTCAGGATTATAGTTTAAATTCGTTTAATAGTGATATTGGAGATAATAGGATTAAAATAGCGACTTTTGAGAAAAAAGGATATACTTATCCCTATACTGTGGAGTTTAGTTATTCCGAAGAAACTAAAAATATGCTCTTTTTCCCTATTTGGCAACCCAATCAGTATCCTAATACAGCAGTGCAGGCATCAAAATTACAATTGATTATACCCAAAGAATTGTCTTTTAGGAAGAAAGAAATAAATTTCCCAGCACTCACAAAAATCGAAAATATGGGTGGTAAAACGCTGTATGAATGGCATGTAGAAAACTTATTACCATACAAAGAAAAACATTTTATAGATGTTGATGAGGGGAAAATCAAAGTTCTAACAGCTCCAGTCGAATTTGAGGTGGAAGGATATCGTGGATTAGTAAAATCGTGGAGTGATTTAGGTAAATTTTATGCTATGTTGAATCAAAATAGAGCAATCTTACCCCAAGAAATAAAGGATAAGGTTAGAGAATTGGTGAAAAATGAGCGAGAGCCAAGAGAAAAAATAAAAATATTATACAAGTATTTACAAGAGAATACTCGTTACGTCAGTGTACAATTGGGGATTGGTGGTTGGCAAACAATTGAAGCAAAAGATGTAGCAAAAAATGGTTATGGAGATTGTAAGGCATTGTCGAATTATATGTCTGCTTTACTCACAGAAGCTGGAATTAAGTCTTTTCAAGCTTTAATTTATGCAGGACCAATTAGTAAACCTATATATCAAGATTTTGCGAATATGCAATTTAATCATGTAATTACTTGTGTTCCAATGCCCAAAGATACTATTTGGTTGGAATGTACTAATCAAGTAACCCCATTTGGATACTTAGGAAGTTTTACCGGAAATAGGCAAGCTCTACTGATTTTACCAGACGGAGGAAAAATCGTGCATACAGAGAAGTATAGTTCGGAAGAAAATTCACAGATAAGAAAGGGAAATATTCGGATTGATGAAAATGGAGACGGAATACTTGAATTAAAAACAAATTATATGGGTATTCAACAAGAAAATCGACTGAGTGTGATGAAAAATATGAATCAAGGGGAACAGAGAGAATGGATTTTGAAACAAATACCGATTCCTAGTTTTTCTGTAGATAAACTCAATTATAGGGATATTCAAGGAAAAGTACCGTCAATTGAAGAAGTACTGAATATAAAAGTAAGTAAAATTTTGATTAAAAGTGGCTCTCGATATTTTATAAGTCCTAATCTGATGACAATATTCCCGGATGTTCCTTTGGAGGAAGAAGATAGAAAAGATAAATTGTTTCTTAATACTAATAGCTTTAATTTTCAGGACATTGACTCTTTATCCTTTGAGTTGCCCTCAAATTTACATCTTGAGTACTTGCCCCAATCGATTAAGTTCATATCAAAATTCGGAGAATATGATTCATGGTTTGTTTTTAAAAATCATATATTAATTTATTATAGGCGAGTTAAACTTGTTGGTGGATTGTTTGAAGCGATAGAGTACAAAGATTGGGTTGAGTTTATTAGAAAAATTAAGAAAAATGATCGTTTGAAGGTAGTATTTATAGATAGAGTTCAGAAGTAATTGAATTTTATACAAAACAGCCTCCTAATTTTTAGGAGGCTGTTTTGTATAAGCTAAAAATAATAAATTTTATTAAGCTTTTTTAGGCTGAGTGTCACCACTTCCTTTTGGTTCTTCGTTTTTCATCTCACGTTGCATAGAGTCAACAACGATAGGTGTAGCTACAAACAAAGATGAATATGTTCCGACGATTACACCGACAAACATGGCAAATACAAATCCTCGGATTGTTTCACCACCAAAAATAAGTAATACTAATAGTACTACCAAAGTCGAGAAACCCGTAACAGCCGTACGGCTCAATGTGCTATTCAAGGCGTTATTGATAACGGTAGGGATGTCTTCTTTGACACCTCTTTTTTCAGTTAAGTATTCACGAACACGGTCAAAAACAACAACGGTGTCATTCATCGAATAACCCATAATAGTCAGTACTGCTCCCACAAATGCTTGGTCAACATCTAAAGAGAATGGTAATAAACCTCTGAAAATAGAGAAAATTCCTAGAATAATTGCTACGTCGTGGAACAATGCAACCAAAGCTCCGTAGCCGAATGCCAATCGACGGAAACGAACATAAATATAAACAAATACCAAAGCAATTGAAATCAAAATAGCTTTCAATGCTCCACCAATAGCGTCATTGGCGATAGTCGGTCCTACTTTCGAAGAAGTAGTAACTTTTCCTTTGTTCCCGTTTACATTTGCCAATACATCATTGACACTATTTTCTAATTGTTTTTCTACCTCTGGGTTAGTATTGTCGATTTTATACGGAGTAGTAATTTTTACTTGGTCAAAACCTCCAAATGTTTTTACTTCAACTGCTTGATTTTCAAAAGTAGGTTTCAAAGCTTTTGCAATATCTTCGGTATTAACAGTTTGCTCAAATTTAGCTACGTATGTACGACCTCCTAAGAAATCAACACCTAAACCAAACCCTTTAAAGAAAATTGATACAATTCCTGCAATAATGATGATACTTGAGATAGTATAGTACAATTTACGCTTTGATACGAAGTCAAAATTAGAATCTTTAAATAATTTCTCCGTCCATTTAGTAAAGAATGATACTGTTTTGTCTTTTTTGATGAAATATTCGAAATACAATCTCGATACGAAAATGGCAGAGAACAAAGATGTGAAAATACCAATCAATAAAGTGGTTGCAAATCCTAAAATTAATCCTGATCCAAAAATGAACAATACCGCTCCCGTAATTAAAGTTGTTACGTTCGAGTCAATAATAGATGACATTGCATTTTGGAAGCCATCACGTACAGCAGTTGCGAATGATTTTCCTAATAATAATTCCTCTTTGATACGCTCATAAATCAATACATTCGCATCTACAGACATACCCACTGATAATACTAGACCAGCAATACCTGGTAAAGTTAGAGTTGCACCGAAAGATGCCATTACCCCAAGTAACAAGAATAAGTTTACGATTAAGGCAACATTAGCAATAAATCCTGCTTTGTTGTAATAAATCATCACGAAAGCTAATACAAATAATACTCCGATGATAGAAGATAAAATACCTGCACGAGCCGCTTCCGAACCAACAGTTGCACCAACAATGTCTTCAGAGATAATATTAGTAGGAGCAGGTAATTTACCAGCTTTCAATACATTTGCCAAGTCAAGGGCTTCTTCTACGGTAAAATTACCTGAAATGCTCGAACGACCACCACTAATTTCGCTATTTACGTTTGGAGCAGAATAAACAAAATTATCTAATATAATTGCAATTGGGCGACCTACGTTTGCTCCCGTTAAGGCTTTCCATTTTCTAGCACCTTCAGCATTCATTTGCATTTCTACCGCTGGTTTGCCTCTTTCGTCAAAGTCTTGCGTTGCATTAGTAACTACATCGCCTTCTAATGGAGCTTTACCCAAATCCTTGATGAAATACATATCCACGATTTCTTCTTTTGCATTGGTACCATTCGGGCGGGCTTTCACGTCATATAAGAAACTTGCATTTGCCGGGAATAATGATTGAACATCTGGGCGGTGCATGATTTGATTGACACGAGAGGTATCTTTCACACGTACTGCTACACCATAGCCTGTTCCGATGAATAAGTTACTGAATGCACTTGATAATGAAGCTGAGTCTTTCTTCACACTATCTGCTTTGCTAGCTAAAGTAGCTGCTAAACTATTTTTTGAAGTATCTGCTTTTGCTGGAGCAGCTTTTGATGATGCTTTTGCTTCTGCGTCTAACTGCATCAAAATAGCAGCTAAACCATCAAATGCTGGAGCTATTTCTTGCATGGTATAAACTTCACAGAACTCTAATTTTGCTGCACCCGATAATAATTTACGTACACGTTGTGGGTTATCCACACCTGGTAATTCTACCTGAATACGATTCGTTCCTGACAAACGTTGTAAGTTAGGGTTCGCTACCCCAAATTTATCAACACGGGTTTGAATGATGCGGAAAGCACGGTCAAAAGCTCCGTCAACTTCTTTTTTTATGTATGAAATTACTTGGCTATCTGAAGATTCTAAGCTCAATACTCCACGATTGGAACTATTAGAGAAGATGCTAGCCAATTTTGTTTCAGGGGCGATTTTCTTGAATTCGTCGGCAAATAAATCCACAAAATTTGTACTGCTTGTGGCTGCTCTTTGTTGAGCCTTCTCCAAAGCAACACTTACTTTTGTATCTCTTGAGTTAGCTAAAGCACGAACGATTTCTGTTGGCGAAACCTCCAAAATAACACTCATTCCACCTTGCAAATCCAAGCCTAAGCCTAATTCTTGCTTCATTAAGTCTTCTGTGGTAGTCATTCCTAAAAACACAGGTTCTTTCCACAATGAATCTAAATAACGTTGTTTTTTGCTGTAATCAACTTTTCCAGATTTATCGGTTGCGTATGCTTCCGCTTGTTTTCTGATGTCATTGGCTTTCCATGTACGAGCCAAAAAATAAACACTGATTGCTAAAAAAGCCACTAATAAAGCGACTATACCACCTTTATTTCTCATAATAAAATTAATTTCCCTAAGCCTCTATTGGGAATAATCATTAAAATACCATGCTTTTGAGGCAAAAAGCAATAATAAAATTTTTATTTGTTATGTATAGGAATTGACCGAAGCGGACAATTTTCGGAGAAAGTCGAATAAAATAGACTCAAGGGGCATTTGGAGCAATAAAATGCTCGCACAAACTTTCGAAATAAGCTAGTCGAAAGAAATAATCAGGGTAATTGTTACTAAATGATTCAAGCGTAATATAAATAAACTGCGGTGTGGGAAGAATAATGGCTTCCAAACCAAAGTCAAACGCATGGCTCGGCATCACTACTTCCAAAGAAAGCTCGCTGACCGTTGTTTTAGACTCTGAATTTTCTTTATTTTCCGATTTTTCTTGTTTGGCAGAAATCTTTCCTTTCTCATATTGATACGACAATTGTCTGCTGAAAATACCTATCAGCAGGGTCATGACAACTAATGCTAGTCCGAAAGATTTTGTTATGTAAGAATGTTTTTTCATATTTACGGTTCGCAAAGCTACAAGAAAATCTTTAAATAAGTCAAAACAATTTTGAAAAAAGATTAAAATTAAAGGAAAATTGCTTGAAAATCTATAAATATACAGATAGCTTAATTGATTTATTTTTTGGCTAAGCCGTTACGAAAAACTTACACAAATCTACATATTGCTGTTTAGACTGTCGTTCTCTTCCTGCTTCATAGTATCCCTAAGTAATGAACTTTCGGTATTTTTTGACACTCCACAGGCATTTGAAGCCGTGT
>JACCEC012585465.1_pt1 | contig 18099 bp, 33 predicted proteins | sample 7450121 | NCBI WGS metagenome assembly JACCEC01 (sample SAMN15323455, study PRJNA562643) | freshwater metagenome | isolation source: river surface water | place: USA:Blue River Watershed | collected 2017-08-18 | reverse complement strand
CCCCGTTTGAGCGCAGGGACTACGGGCGTGAGCTGATGATGTGTTCTCGCTATTTTCAAAAATCTTATCAACAGGACACTGTTGGCGGGACATCAACATTTACTGGAGCCAGTTTTATTGGCGCGGGAACTCAAGGCGCGGCCCTGACAACAGGCTACATTGAAGCGCGAGAACCTTTCCCTGTTCGCATGAGAACAAGCCCAACCGTTACTGGTTGGGACACATCGGGCAACCTTGGTAAATGCACTCGCTTCAACCCAAACACTGCAAATAACACAAACGAGTTGGGGTCGTTTGCGAGTACGGAGCGATACGTGAATTGCACAAGCACATCCGGCGCAAGTGCATCAACTATTGGTTTCCATTGGTATTGTTCTGCGGAGTTGTAATGATGTATCAACTTTTACCAAAGACATTTTATGGTGAGGCGGTTGCTGTCAAACGCATCGCTGACAACGCCTTCATCCCCTTCGACCCTGCCAACACATGCTACCAAGCATATTTAAAATGGGTCAGTGAAGGGAACTCTCCGTTGCCAGCAGACGAGCCGATCACTCAGAATGAGCAACCACCAGCTTAATCGCTACAAAAAGTTTATTGATGCGTTGAGAAATCAGCGCATTGATGGCTATTTTGAAAAACACCACATCTTGCCAAGAAGCATGGGTGGTAGCGATGATGCGTCCAATATTATCTGTCTGACATTGCGACAACACTACATTGCTCATTGGATGCTTTGGAAAATGTACGGCGGCAAAATGGCGGTTGCTTTTGACTACATGAACGGCATCAAGAAGTATGGCTACCGCCTGACAGGTAGGACGATAAAGCTGCTTAGTGAAGATGTGTCAAAGCGTAGAAGTGAACGCACTGTTTCCGCTGAAACACGCGAAAAGCAACGCCAAGCAAAACTCGGTCGCAAACTAACACCCGAGCATATTGAGAAGGTTCGTCTTACGGTGCTTGGTCGTAAAATGGGTCCAGAGTTTGCCGCTAAAGTTTCTAAAGCAAAGCGGGGTCGCAGCAATGGTCGCCTTGGATGCTCAATGTCTGAGCAAACTAAGCAGCGTATTGGTGATGCCCAACGAGGTGAACTTAACCACATGACGGGCCGCAAACACAGCCCAGAAACCAGAGAGAAAATGAGAATGGCACACATGAAACGAAACAAACCCGCCGAGTACCTGAAGTGGCTGGCCGAGGGCAACGAGCCGCTGCCTGCTGACGCTGAGTAAAATCGCTCAAAGGATTCAACATGGCCGACTATCAAAGATTGCGAACACCATTTACGTCGATGAGTTTCACTCCAGACGTACCTAGTAACGCTCTTGGGACAAATGAATATAACAGCGGTCTAAATGTTGAAGCCGATGTTCGTGGAATTAAAAAAGTTGGTGGAGAGGAAGAAATTCTCTCTGCCATTCCTGGTAATGTTGTTTACTATGAAGGTGGTTTCCGGTCTGAAGCTAACTGGGTTTACATTGCCGCTACCCGTGAAGGTAAGTGGTACATGCTTACCTCTAGCGGCATTACCAACATTACTCCTGGTGTTGGAGCAAATCCAAACGTAGCGTTGTCTGGTTATTCAGACAATGTAAACATTACTTCCTCTTGGGTTGGTAATGTTTTTTTTATCAATGATGGCTTGCGTTCCCCAATGTATTTCTTGCCTACAAGGACAGAAATCAACATTTACGATACAGCCCCTGATAACTACGTTTGGAACTACGATGTTGGCGTTACTGCAACTCGTGCAGGATTTGTTCGCAATTTCTGCTCTCCAAACGTTGGGAACATCCTGATTGCCGGAAATTTGACAAAAGATTTGTCCACCGGAACTACTGTTAATTATCCTACGACCGTTCGTTGGTCACAGGCTTTTGCAAGCACTGGTGTTCCTGAAACATGGATGCCTACCCTGAACAACGTAGCTAACGAACAAGAAGTGCCTGTTCGTGGCCCATTGATTGACGGCTTTTTCCTTGGAGCCAACTTTTACCTGTGTTCCTATTGGGATACAGCAGTGATGTCTCCTATCTCCTATCAAAACAGTACAGCACCTGTTTTTGGTGTTCGCTTGTTTAATGCAGGTCGTGGGTTGATCAATAACAATTGCTGGTCAAACACTGATGCTTATGTCTATGGCGTTGATAGCCGAGACATCTGGGTCTTTGATGGAGCCAACTTCTCCTCACTGGGCAACCAAAAAGTAAAAGATTATTTTTACAGCAATTTGTCTCCAACATATTCTGACCGTATCTTTATGGTCAACAACACCCAAAAGAACCAGATTGAGATCTATTACCCTGATCTGACATCTACTGGGTGGTGCAATAAGATGATCTCTTGGAGATATGACTTGCAGGTCTGGAATGCACCCAAGAGCATTGCCAACGCCTGCATGGGTACAGAAGGGCCAGTATTCGCTTCAGGAGCCTTCAAATACGCATCACGCACTGTTGTGTATGCCCAAGGCTCTACAGCGTCTTCTAAGCCCATTCAAACCAATAGAACCAATGGATTCCGTGGTTCTGCTATTCCTACATTGTTTGAGCGTACAAACCTTGTTTTGCAGACAGAAAAAGGACCAGTTCCTTATTCGTCCAAGGTTTATGTTCACAGAATGCTGCCTGAGATTGCCGGATCAGGAAAGATTGACATTACTGTTGGTGGAGCTAACTCCACTCAGCAGACACCTGTTTACGGTGCTTCTGGGACTGTTTCTATTGACACAGATAACCCTTGGGTGACAACTCAGCAAAATGCTGTTCGGACTGTTTCCGTTAAAGTGGAGTCAAACGATGCCACTGATGCTTGGAATATCACGGCATTGAACTGGCAAGCAACCATTGTTGAGGACGCTTTCTAATGCCATTCTTTCTTGACGGTAATCCAACGCCTGGGGAAATCTCAGAAGCGGTTAACTATGTCCTTGCCAACCTAAACGATACTGTTGTGGCCAATCAGGGTACGGGGCAGGTTGTTGGTCCGTCTGGTGAGGTTACCGGGTATTTGTACAAGTACATCTCAATCAAATATGCCGACAGCTTTGATGGGACTTTGGACTTTTCAAACACCCCGACAAACAGACTGTATTACGGTATTCGTAACTCTGATAGCACTGTTGAATCCACCAGCCCTGCTGATTATGTTTGGAATGCAGTAACAGGTGGCTTTGGTACGACCAAGTTTCTGTACTACATCACCACTGGTGGAAGGACTATTCAGTTTGCTGTTTCGACAGTAGTCCCAAATACTGGCTGGTTTATTGACCCCGGTACAGCAATTGATTTGGACTTCACCACGGCCTCTAGTGCTGTTGCCAACTTTGTTGTTATTCGGGTTGCAAATAACTCTGCTCCCCCAACAGATGCTGAATGTATTGCTGCTATTGGTAGGACTCCAATATCTGGTGACCTCTGTACAGTCAACTACAACAGCGGAGTTTTTTCCATTGTGTATAAGTACACCACTGGATGGGCTGTTTTTCAGAAGTACATCACTGGTGACCTGATTGTTGCTAACAGTATTGTCGGAAACAACATTGCCGCAAATACTATTACTGCGGCAAACATCGCAGCAGGAACAATTACAGCAACTCAAATTGCTGCCGCAACAATATCAGCAGGAAATATGGCCGCTAATAGTATTACAGCCGCTAATGCTGCTATTGCTGATGCAGCTATTACTACTGCAAAAATCGGCAACCTCCAAGTAGACACTTTAAAAATTGCCAACAATGCTGTTAGTTTTTCTACTGGAGCAAATTCTAGTGGTTCTGGTGCAAATATTACAGTTTTCATGAACGCTGGAGATAGGGCATTTGTATCTGGTTTTGCTGGAGGAAGTGCAACTAGAACAAGTTCGCTTAACCAAAGAGCCGTATGGATTACGGCAAACGGAGCAACAATTGAATCTACATTCAGTTGGAGCTTTGCTGGTGTTGCTCTTGATCCTTATTTTGGCGCAATACCAATAGCAACAACATATACAGCGTCTTCAAGTGGTAACGTAACTTTTCAAATTAATTACGATCAAAGTGGTGGTGGCACAACTGGAATTTTTGCAATTGGGTTGAAAAAATGAAATTTTTTACAATTTATAATGCAAATACAGGTGAAATTAAAAATTCAGGCACTTGTATTGATATTGAAATTCAGTTGGTCCCAAGCGATTGTTTAATAGCTGAAATTAAATCAAACCCATTAACTCAATATATTAAAAACGGTTTTGTTAAAGACATTCCTGTAAAACCAAACTTTGAATGTGATTTTGATTTTTTAACGGAATCTTGGGCTCCTTCTTATGATAGACAGGATCAAGCCATTAAGTCACAAAGAAACTTGCTGCTAACAAGTTCGGACTGGACTCAATTGCCAGACGTTCCTCTTGCTACCAAAGATGCATGGACAACGTACCGACAAGCTTTGCGTGACATAACAGCACAATCAGGCTATCCATTCAATGTAGTTTGGCCTACACCTCCACAAGGATAAATCATGGGATCACCAATTTCACAAGTAGCACCATCTACACAGCCTTCACAGCCTCAAGGCAAAGGCTTTGCCGCTCCACAGCCATCAAATACTGGCGATGTTGCTGGTCCTGCTTCGGTTTCTGGTCAGTTTCAAGGCAAAGGTTCACGGGTAACTTACCCAGGTCAAGGTGGTCAGCCCAAGATGGGCCAACCAAATATGTATCCCAACACCATTGGACAGTGGGATAATGCGTCTATTCAACCTCAGCAGTCACGTAATAGTGGCGGGAAAGGCATGGGCTAATCATGGGTTTTGGCAAAGGAAGTAGTTCTTCAACACCAGAAATCACCCCTGAACAGAGGCAGTTACTTGCTGCCCAAACAGGATTTCTAACTGGTACGGCATTCCCTGCATACCAAAAAACAGTTGGTATGGCTGGTGATGTCTATGGTCAAGTAAGCCCTGCTGCCACCACTGCTGCTCAAACAGCAATGGATGTGTCTGGCCGTGCTGGTGCTTTGCAAGAAGCTGGCGGTGTTCGGTCTTATGTCCAAGGTCTTGAAGGTCTAAGCAGTTTGTTTAGTCCTCAGTACAAAGAACAGCAAATTGAGGCATCGTTGCAACCTGCTCGTGAAGAAATCCGTGAGCAGATTGGATCTCAGAACGCCATGTTTGGCGGCGCTGGTGGTGCTGGTTCTACTCGTGCTGCTTTGGCTCGTGAGAATTTAAGGCAGCTTGGTGAACAGCGTATGGGTTCTGTTGTTGCTCAGACTTCTGCTGGCATTGAAGAGCGCCGTCAAAAGGCTGCTGAGTCTTTGCTGGGTGCCGGTCAAGCTGGATTGACTTCTGCCCAACAGTCTGCGGCAAGTCGTATTGGTTATGCCCAAACACCACAAGATATATTGTCAAAATACGCATCTGTGATTTACGGCACTCCACAAGCATCTACTACCCCAAGCTTCCAAGGTACACAGGGTCAGAAAACAACCAGCAAGGGCTTTGGCTTCTAAGGAAAAATCATGGCAGCAGAAACACCTTTTGGCGCAAGCTTTGGAGATCCTCGCCGGTATATGGGCCAAAGTCCTTTGGCTGAGATTGGCAAAGGTATTAAGCAAGGCTTAACAGCTTACGCTCTTAAAGAATCTGGCTTTACAGATTATTTGAACAGCTTGAACAAAAAACCAGTTCAAGGTGCTGTTGCTCCTGCTACTCCTGTTGCCCCTGTTGCTGTACAACCAATTCAGCCTGGCATTCCTCCTGCTCCACAAGCAATGTCACAGCCTGAAGCCGCTGCCTCTGATGCGCCTCCTGCGGATATTGGAAATCAGATTTTGGATGGAACATGGACTGGATTTCCTCCTGCTCCATCTGGGCCTACAAGCCTTCAAAACCCTACCGATTTCAATCCGTTGGCTCCTGATCAAAACAATCAATTTGCCATGCCTGGCGATAGCTATCAGAAAGTTCCGGGTTACGGCAAATTGCAAAAAATTGCCAATGTAATTTTTGGACAAGGATAAAAATCATGGCTGATCCAACAATAATTCCTCCAACCCCAATGGGTACTGTGCAAAACCCAAATGCAATTGCTGATGCGGCAATTGAAAATCGTGATGTTCAGGGTTTGACTCAAATTGCTAAAGAAACAATTGGAACTCCTGCTTCTGAGGTGGCTTTGCGCCTTGCTCAAACAATTGAAAAAGGTGCTGCTGAGTTCAATAAGCTTGTTGCTCCAATTGAAAAAGCAGGGGGTGTAAATACTCCTGAAGGTCGAGTTCAAGTTGCGACAACTTTTCAGACTGTTGCTGACAATCCTCAATGGGGCACAGCCCTTTTGAAGTACGTTATGGGCGACAAAATGGGTGCTGTTAAGCAAGTAACTGGTGGTGACATCACAAAGAAAATCAGTTACGACAACAACGGCAATCAAATTGAAGAAACTCACAATGCTCTTGGTGAAGCGCTGTCTTACTTTGATCCAAAGTTGAAGCGAAACATTAGCAAAGAAGAATATGCAGAGCGAGTTGGCGGTATCTCTTCATGGGAAAACACACTCAAGGGCAAAACAGAGGCTTTGACTCGTGAAAACAGCACAAAGTTGTTTGTCAAAGAAGAGGAGCAAGCCAATAACTGGTATCAATTGCTGCAAGGTCAAAAGCCTTTGCTGCAAGAGAATTACAACGTGCTTCAGAAGTTCAAGACTGATCTTGACCCTAAGCTTTACAACCAAATCGTTTCTGCTGTCAGCCAGTCTATGGGCCAAGCAAACTCTAGGTCAGCCAGCAAAAGCGCTTTGAATCAGTTGACTGATGCACTTGCCCGTGGTGAGTCTGTCAAGGTTGATGACAGAATTGCCAGTGCGTTGCGTTTGAATCCAAAATTGATTGGCACTTCTTTGGAGGTTAAAGGAGATCAACTGGTCAGCAAAGACAATAGCTTCAAAGTTGATGCAAGCAAGCTTAAATCCTTGCAGGAAACTGACACCATTGGCTCTGAAACTTCAAAAAATGCTGCTCAAACAATGGCAAGCATTTCTGAGGCAGAGCGTCTTAAGCAGATCAATCCTGTTGCTGCTCAACAATTACGCCGTGTGATTGAAAACAGCCAACGCATGGGCATTGAGTTGTCTGATGCGACAGAGAAGTTTGGCAAACCATCCTTTATCTCATTGCCGACATCAGCATCTTTTGTTGACAAGCAGGCTCAAACATTGGCTCAGACTCTTACTGGCTTGCAAAACGCAGATCAGATGGAGAATTACATCAAGTATCGCCGCAATGCTGTTGAAGGCCATAACCGCACCAACACTGTTCCACTGCCTGGTCAAATTGGTACAAACTACACCTTGCAACCTTTATCAAAAGAAATCCGCAAGTTTTATGCAGATGAGATTGGCAAGGTAATGAATCAAGAATTTATTGCTCGTCGTGCGCCAACAGACACTGCAATTGATGTGAAATTCCCAGAGCCAACTTCTCCTGCTCAATCGGGTCCTGTTGCTCCACCAAAGCCAAAAGCCAGACCATCTTTGGCTGATCTTAAGAAACAAGCTGGAGGTTAATGATGGCTGAATTTGATGAAGCTAAATTTCGCTCTGCTGCTAAGGCTGCCGGGTACTCTGATGAAGAGATTGATGCGGAATTGAAAGGTTCTGCTTCTGCTGGCGCTGCTCAACCTCCTATGGATGATACGTTTGCCGAAAAAGAAAAGGCATTGCGTGAAGAGTACGACAAGAAGGTAAAGCAAGCCACTACTACTGAACTCAGTATTGGTGATCGCACATTTGAAATCCCAACATTTTTCACATCACCAGCCGGTATTGTTACTGCTGTAGGTGCTGGTATTGGGTTGGGCAGCACTTTATATGGTGCTGGTACTGTTGCTCCAAAGGTTTACCAGTCAATCAAAGATCGCTGGATGACAAAGACTCCAGAGATTGATCGCACGATTGACATCCCTCTTGAGGCAACACCTTCTCCAACGCCCAATGTCAGCCCAACGCCATTGCAGCAAACCAACTTGACTCCACAAGAGGTTCAAGCTCGTGCTGACCGTTTGAAGGCTGCACAGCCTGTTGCTCCTCCACAGGCCCCAGCACCACAAGCTGCTGCTCCAACTCCAATGACACCCGAGCAGTTGGCTGATTCATTTGCAGGTAGAACTCCACAAGCGCCTATCTCAACACCGATCAGTGCTGCTCCTGTTGACGCTCCTGCACCAACCCCTTCTGCTGCCCCCAACTCTCCTGTGACCAGTGTTGTTGTGGATGAGTTAAAGGAAATGCTTCAAGAAGATGTTAAACCTGTTGCGCCACCTCAAGAGTTGCTTACCGGTACTGGCAAACCTGCATTTGCTGGTATGGGTCCAGAAGCTGCTTTGAACAAAAAGGGTCAGCCTAAACTAAAGCCTGAATATCCCGGCATGGAAGCCGTTCCTCGTGGTTATGCTTTTGTTCCAGGTGCTCAATATATTGACACCCCCCGTCAGAACATTGGTCAAGCTGAATACACTAAAGCGTATACAGAACGCCCATTCCCATTGACAAACGAACAAGCCATTCAAGAATCAAAAGACATCAATCGTTTGTTGGGCAGGGCTACTCGCGCTGAAGCGGCTGCTGCTGGTTTGGCTCCTGCTGAGATCACTCCCGGCATCACCAAGAAGACCTCTGCTGGCACAAAGCCTGTACGGGTAGCCGGTACTGTCGGTGCTTTGATGGCTATCAGTGACCTTGCAAAAGCCGAAACTCCCGGCCAACGTGGCATGGCAGGTGCTAACCTGCTTGAGGCCATCCTACCCCCAGGCTTCATGATGTCTGGTGCTGGTGAAGGTTCTAGCAATGTTCCTAGCATGGAAGCGGCCATGTTGTTGGGCAGTCCTTATGCTCAATCACCACAGGCCAAAAAACTTCGGCAAGAACAAGAATATGTTCGTAAAATTGGGGCTGGTCGCGGCATCGCTCCCGCATCTGCTTATCAGAGATAAATCATGGACAATCAACAACTCTTTAACCTCGTAGTTTCCGTTGCTGGATTTTTGGTTGTTTTTGTGTTTTATCAAGTTATGCAGCGACTTCAAAAGCTGGAAGACAATTTGAGCGCTTTGGAAAAACAACTTCCGCACGATTACGTCACAAAAAACGACTACCGCGCAGACATTAAAGAAGTCAAAGACATATTGCGTCAAATTTTTGACAAGCTGGACGGCAAGGCCGACAAGGCATGAAAGACTTTGCTGTTGCCTTTATTGCAGCAGCACTTTTAATCGCCATGATCGTGTGGTGTGTCCGTATCTTTTATCTACTTTTTTGGTGAAACATGGACCCAATTACCATCCTTGCAGCATTAGGCCCACTTGCTGTTGATCTTGGCAAATCACTGATTGGTAGATTCATTCAAGCTGACGGATACAAGCCTGTCAATGTGGATGAGTACGTCAAAATGAAACAGCTTGATTTGGAGCTGTTTAAGGCCATGAACGAGGCTGGGGGTTCTAACCCCTCGTACCCGTGGGTTGAAGCCATTGTGAGGCTCATGCGGCCTGCTGTAGTCGTGTTGATTGTTGGCACTTGGGTTGCCATCAAACTAAACGGTCAATCAAACGAAACCGTAGACAACTTTGCATCTGCAATTGCCTTCTACTTGTTTGGCGACAGAACTCTTTTTTATTCACGCAAAAAATGAAGCACAACTTTGCTGAAGCACTTCAAAAACTTTTGATTCATGAGGGTGGGTTTGTTGACCATCCAGACGATCCCGGTGGCATGACTAACTTGGGCGTGACCAAAGCAGTCTGGGAAGAATGGGTAGGCCATCCTGTTGACGAAAAGCAAATGCGTAATTTGACACCGGCTGTTGTTGCTCCTTTGTACCGTGCCAAATATTGGGACAAGATCAAAGGTGACGATTTACCGACAGGTGTTGATTACGTTGTTTTTGATGCGGCAGTGAACTCTGGCGCAGGAAGGGCAGCAAAGTGGCTGCAAGCCTGTGTTGGTGTTGAACAGGATGGTGGAATTGGTCCGAAGACTTTGGCTGCTGTACGAGCTTTTGATGCAAACCAGTTAATTGAAGACTATGCAAAACGCCGCTTGTCATTTTTGATGGACTTGAAGCATTGGGACACCTTTGGCAAGGGGTGGAGCCGTAGGGTTGCAGAGGTTCAAAAAACTGGCTTGGACATGGCTTAATCCTTGTACTCAAGCTCCAGCAGCAACTCTAAGTAATGAATGGCCTTGCGGATGTCAGCAGCGCCGTTTTTGTCTTTGTGACGGGTAACGTATTTGATGACGTTGCCCTCACAAAAACCTAGATTGTTTGCGTGAATGTAGACAATGGGCTGGATGCCTTTGTCTTTGTAATGATTGCCTGATACCTGTTTATCAAGAGCAGATGGCTTGTCCGTTGCAGACACATAAACCACTGGCACACAACCATGTTTCATGCAGTATTCGACTGTTTGACATTCATCGCAAAGCATCACGACTCCTTCACAAAAACGCCATTCTCATTCATGTAACCCTTGCGAGGCTCTATGACCTTGTAGGCGTTGTAAAAGCATTGACGCACATCCAAATCGGCCAACACGCCTACGTTGACCAGCGTTACCATTACATCACCAATCGCATCGGCAATTTCTGCCTTGTCATTGTTTGCAACGGCAATGAGCAACTCACAAGCTTCTTCTACCGTCTTGCTGGCTTGGCCCAGTGCTGTGCCGTTCTTGTAAATACCTCTGGCCTCTGCCCACTGCATAACTTGAAATTCAGTCATGCCAAACGATTGTGTTTCTTTCATTACATTCCTTTTAAAGATATGGCAAAGTTAGTAGACATCGATAACTTTACTAACTTGTTTATAAGTTGGCCTACTCGCTGCGTCTGGTGTCTCTCTGTGGTCTCGGGCACGTTTCCCAATAACCAGCATCCGCTTTCGGCCAAAAACTAGTTAAGCCACAGCCAGAAGCCGTGGAGGATTCCTATGGGAAAGAAAATTGCACCTGCCAACAAAAATCCCCACAGACCATCACTAAAGCATGTGAAGATGTGAGTTAGCCATGCAAGAAAGCAAGCGATGCCAATAATCAATCCCATAGCAATTCCTTAAAAAGATAAATCATCAAATGGATCGTGAGCTTTGGCTTTTGATGTTGGTTGACTGGATTGGCGTGTCTGCTCTTTAGGACGCACTGACAGACTGATAAAGCCTGTACCTGCTTTGCTTTGCTTTTTCCAGCCAGAGATCCAGTATTCAGTCCCATCAATGTTGATCGAACCGCTCATATCGGGGTGTTTTTCTTCCGTTTTCTTGTCGTTTTTGAACAAAGAACCACGGTTTGTATTGTCAAAATCAGCCATTATTTATCCTTTTGCATTTTTTAGTGCAGAACGCACGGTGGAAGACATTTGGTTTGCCAACCAGACACGCTGATCTGGCTCCAATGCCTGTTCGTCAATCATGGCAAGCGCTTCTTTTGCTTTGCCCTGGTCAACCAACTCTGTTGCTCCTGCTGCCAAGTCAGTCAGGAATTCTTTAATTTCTTGAGGGAGGTCATCACCAATTCCACCACGGGGGGTAACTACTGGAGCATTGCCTTTTTTCTTGACCCCCTCCTCTGTTAATTTTGGAGAAGAATCCAACGCATCGTGTTCAACGATTTCAAGCGCTGCAACCCACAAATAACGGCGCAGATAGGTTTGTACTGCGCCAAGGTTTTGGACCTCGTGACAGCCTTTTAAAGCCGCTGTAGACATGGGGCTACTGATGACAATCCGATCTTCTGGCTTATGAATATCAATGATTTCCATTGTTGCCATTTCTTTGCCAAAACTGATGACCCCAGTTAAACCATGTTCCGCAAATATGTGCAAGGCAGGAATCAGGAAGTCTCCCAACTCAAAGTAGTAGTAGTTGGCAAACTTGTTGTGACCTGTTTTCTTGAGCTTGGTTTGATGAAAATCGCTACGAGCAGCATTAAGTTTTTGATAGATATTCATTTCATTTCCCAAAAGTTGAGTCGTATTCGTCTTGAATAATTTGATTTTGAGTGTCGTCATCAAAATCTTGGAATTCCAAAAAGTGGACTTCTTCACAGCAAGATAGCTTGTGGCCTTTAGGCTCCATGCAGTAAGGGCAAAACAAAACCCCATGCAGGTCTTCTTTGGCTTGGATCAAAAAGTCTTTCATATATTCCTCTTGCATTTGCACTGTTTGATAAAACTGTTCTTGGCTCATTTCTTTGCCAGGACAAAAACCCTGCCTGTTGTCTTGCTGTAAGCGCTTTGAACTTTGACCATCCAGTTCAACCCATTGCGCCGAATGTAATCACGCAATGCTTGACCGACCTTGTCACAATCTTTTGGCAAACAAGACAAGGATTTCCCAACTTCAAGTTGCTCAAAAAGCGCATCGTACCTAGAGTTGGTTGGTCGACGGCTCTTGGGTTTGTCGTTTGTTATTTTGATGGTTGACACGTCAATTGGGGTATATTTTTCTTTGAAGGGATTTTTCCCGACAAAGGATGTTTTGATGACGTTGTTCATACCCGATCCACTTTCTTTGCCAGAAGCCATTTGTCACCTAAGTAACGTATTGATTTGATCCATTGACGGCAGTTATGTCGTTGTACGTGTGCTGGGACACCGTTGACATAAAACAGTTGACGGACCTTAGTGAGTGCTTGCGTGTTCATTGAGTTCCTTTCGTTAAGCAAGGGAGTCAACTGTACCTACGTTTTTTCAACAAAAACATAGGTGTTTTCCCTAGATGCAAAAACTGTTTTTTTTGTTAGGCTCACCACATGAGCCGCCCTGAAACTATTGAAGAAACACTGGCATACGACCTGATCGTCCTTGCCACCGACCGTTTGTCCCAGCATCTTGAAGAGGAAGACTGGGAAGCCGCCATTGTTGGCGCTTTAATCAGGTCTGTAGAGATTGCCAGTGGCAAGAAGGTCAGGCCCATTGAGCAAATTTTTGTCATGAAAGGTAAAAAATGAGACACGACTTCCAATATGATGCTCCCCGTGCAGGTCTGATGCCTGAGTCTGATGGCTCTTACATTGTTGACCAACAGAAAGCCGCCTTGCTGGATTCTTACTATGAGCGTAAAGCTAAAGATGAAAGCTTTCAAAACGAACGCATTTTTAACTTTGACGGGTGGATGATTGATGAGTAAAGGTTCAAGCCCTAGGCCTTTTGAGGTTGATCACAAGACGTTTGCAAATAACTTTGACACCATCTTTGGTAAGAAGTTAAAGTGTCCTGTGTGTGCTTCTGACAAGTGTCAGGAAAAGCATTTCAAGGACTACGACAAGTGGCATTCACACAAGAAGTGTGATGCTTGCAACTTCATTTGGGATCGTTCATAATATTTTGAAACGTGGCTAGGGTAGCTCCCGAAAAGACGATTCGTTACCGTCCTGCCAGTGTTTCTTCAGTAACGGCTTACCGATAACGTGAGGTAAAAATGTTTTACTATCCGCATCATATTGGCGACTATAAAGCCGCCACTACCTATCTTTCCAACGAAGAAGATCTGGCTTATCGCCGTCTTTTGGAACTCTACTACGACACCGAAAAAGCAATTGAGGATGACGTTTCTTTGCTTTCCAAGAGGCTGAGAGTCACCCCTGAAGCCCTGTCTTTTGTCCTCAAAGAGTTCTTTAGCCCAACCAAAGACGGCTGGAGAAACAAGCGCTGTGATGTTGTCATCAGAGACTATCAAGAGATGGTCGAGAAAAACAGGAAAAATGGCAAAGCAGGTGGTCGTCCGAAAGCCAATAAACAAGCTACAGAAAACCCAGTGGGTTTCCAGTCGGTTCCCAGTGGCATCCCAGTGGTAACCCAAGTCAAAGCCAACCAAGAACCAATAACCAAAAACCAAGAACCAAAGAAACAACCTTCGGTTGCTCTGCCTGATTGGTTACCAAAAGAAAAGTGGGAGGCTTTTGTCCAAATGCGTAAGCAGTTGAAAAAACCAATGACCGACTATGCAGTCAAGTTGATGTTGGACAAGTTGGTCCGGCTGAGGAATGCTGGTCACAACGTAGCTGAGTTGTTGGACAGGTCCATCACCAATAGCTGGATGGATGTCTACGAACCAAAAGGTGGAGGGGCACAGGGAACCATTCAACTGACAGCAGCAGAGCGGCTGAAAAGGATGGCAGGATGATCGGCCATGAACCCCTGATCAAAATGAGGATGGCTGGGAAAGCACCCCAGTTCATTGGCATTGAAGACCACAAATCCCTGAATGCCCATGAGTGGCATGAATGGGATGATTCCCCGGTTATCTGTGTGGTCAAAGATGAGCTCCACACCCTTGACCTACGTTTTGTCATTGGCCTGACAGTCTTCCTGACAAGCTTTGATGAACGTAGAGCCAAGGCAATCCACCAGAAGCTCATTGATTGCAAAGCAAGGGTAATCACCAGTTCCGTTCTTCTGCCTGGTCAACCATACTTCAAGCAGACCGGATGGTCCGAAACTTACATTGGTAAATGAAATGGCAATAGTACTAACCCCAGACACAATCGATTTTTCTCAGTACATCAAAGAAACTGACAACCAAACCAAGGTCAAGAAGGCTTCAGACTATATTGATTACATCAAGACCAGACTGAGAACCAAGAAGGACCAGAAGGTTTCCTACCTGCCTTGGGACCACACCAAGGACAACTTTGAATTCCGCAAGGGTGAAGTTACCCTTTGGTCAGGACAGAACGGTCACGGGAAATCCCTGATGACCTCCCAGATTGCCCTTTCGCTAATCGGCCAAAACGAGAAGGTCTGCATTGCCTCATTTGAGATGAAGCCACCAGTCACCTTACAGCGTATGGCACGGATGTGGATTGGGTGTAACCCTTTCTCTCCCGAGTTCCAAGGCGACAGGGGTATTGAAGCCCTTGACGACATGTACGACCAGTTTGGAACCTGGACAGACGGAACTATGTGGCTGTACGACCAAACAGGCACAGCAGACGCTCAGACCGTCATTGGTATGGCTAGGTACTGTGCCAAAGAACTTGGTATTACCCACATCTTCATTGACAACCTTGCCAAATGCGTCAAGAGTGAAGACGACTACAACGGCCAAAAGATCTTTGTGGATGAGTTGACCAGCATCGCCCGTGACTACGAAGTTCACGTCCACCTAGTCCACCACCTGAAGAAGCCTGCCAACGAATACGCCATGCCTGACAAACATGACAACAAAGGCTCAGGGGCTATTACCGATCAAGTTGATAACGTGATGTTGGTTTGGCGTAACAAGTCCAAAGAGGATGACATCAAGACTGAAGGCCAGTTTGCCAAGTCACTGGACGATCCTGACCACTATCTGCTGTGCCGTAAACAGCGCAATTACGAAGGCTCGGTAGAAGGCGAACCAACGATCAAGCTGTGGTTTCACAGGGATGCCCAGCAATACATTGGTCAACCTAAAGACAGACCCATGTGGTTTGTAAATTACCCCCACATCGCAAGCTGATGAACTCTCAAGACGAGATCGGTAGAGCTAGGGAAATATGGAGAACCCACGAAACCTTGAAAGACAAAGAGAACACTCTGAGGTTGATCAAGGGTTCGGTCAAGTGGTATGGACCTGCTGGCGTAAGACGAATACACGCCTACTTCAAAGAATTCATGGAAGGAAAAAGAGAATGAAAAAAGTATTGTGGCCTTTTCCTGTTCGCAACGGTCAACCCGTAAAGCCTGAGGAAATCCCCTTCAAGACGGAGCCAGCACCGTGGTAATGCATGTCACTTTTAAGGTGGAAGGCACACCTGTCGGCAAAGGTCGACCCAAGTTTGCTCGCAGAGGCAACTTTGTCACAGCCTATACCCCAACCAAGACCCGAGGCTACGAGGACTTGATCAAGATTGCTGCCAAACATGCAATGGGAACCAGCGAACCCTTAAAAACGCCTGTAGCAGCTTATATCTACATCACAGTACCTATCCCTCAGTCGTACTCTAAAAAGCGCTCTAAGTCCTGTTTGGATGGGTTGGAGAGGCCTTGCAAGAAGCCAGATTGCGATAACGTGATGAAAGCGTTCTTAGATGCCATGAATGGGATCGTTTATGACGATGACAGCCAGGTTGTCTCACTACATGGCACTAAGGTGTACGGGACCATAGGAATGGTGGAGGTGTTGGTCAAAGAGGACATGGACTAAGGGTAAGTCCTTATACAAATTCAAGTGAATCAAGTGCAAAATTGGTTTTCCAATCAACAAATGGAGTCTGAAATGGAACTGAATGGAAAAAAAGTAGACCTCGCAAGCTTGTCTGTAGAGGGTGTTGACCCTAGTGACTATCCTGACTTTTGTGATGCTTACCTGATTGGTGGGTTGTTCATGGATGGGACAGAACTGACAGATGAAGAAATGAACGATCTGTGTGACAAGTACCCAGAACTCGTCAATGAAATGGCTTACGACTCTTTGCACTAAGGAAATGAAATGAAAGAAATTGAAGTTAAAAGCCAGACAGGTGTCAAAGTCTACTTGTCTGAATGGGACGATGGTGGGGCATGGATTCGTTTAGGCTTTTCTAATGGTTCGGTGTACGCCGCATTGAGCCGTGAGCAAGCAGAACAAATGCTTAACTGTTTACAAACCATCCTGGCTAAAGAGGTAACAGAATGAAAGCCGCCATTTTTGCTGTATTGCTTTGCACTAGCGCATATGCCCAGCCTAGCTCCATCCTGTATTCAGGTCAGGAGTTGTACAACAAGCTGAATAACGACCGTTTGTCTGCAATGGGGTATATCGCTGGAGTGGCTGACGCACAGTCTGGTGTGACCATCTGCATCCCTCCCGGTCAGGTCACGCTGGGGCAAATGTCTGACATGGTCAAGCAAACGCTGGAGCGCATACCCTCAGAGCGTCACCTGCCTGCTGACATCTTTGTTCAGGCCGCACTGGAGAACCGTTGGCCCTGCAAGAAGAAAGGTGGTGGGGTATGAAACTGTATACAGTAAATGTTTCTTTTGATTTTGTCATGGTTGCTGACACTATTGAAAATGCGGAGCGTGAGGCTTGTTATTACTTCAGAGAAGCCATCAGCGACATGCCGCGATCAGACATTGAAATGAGTGTTGTTGAAGGCGTTTCTGCAACAGGCTGGGATGATTTGTGCATTCCGTATGGAGGAGACGGAAACACGCGAACAAGTGAATATAAAAAAGGCGGTGGAGTATGACCAAAGAAGCATTGAAACTGGCGCTGGAGGCGTTGGAATACATCTATGAAGGGGCTAACAATCAAGGTCCGCATACAGGAATTTCATGGCGATGCGTAGCTGTTAAAGCTGAACCCGCCATCACCGCCCTGCGAGAAGCACTGGTAGAGCAGCCAGCACAAGGCTGCAATTACTGCAATCACGCGCTGTATTCGGGGACAAAATGCAAGAACTGTGGGCGGGTGACTGAGCAAGCAGCTATTAAGCGGGACTTAACACCTGAGCGGCCAGCAAAGCAAGACATCCCCGACCTGATTGCCGGGACGCTAGGCGTGAGCCGTGGCACTGCCTACGACTTGATGCGAGAAGCACTGGCACAGGAACGGAGTTCCGATGAGCAGCCAGCACAGCAGGAGCCTGTGGCGTGGTGTGTACTGGAGCCTTGGCTGTCTGGAAAATTTGAAGCGCAAGACTGTTTTTCAGACGTGGCATTGGATGCAAATGTCGGATGGGTTCCCCTCTACACCACCCCACCCGCAGCACAGCCAGCACCTGTGCAGGAGTCAGAAAAACGAGAGTGCATGAATTGTGCGGCATTTGGGGAATGCAACCCCAACAACGATGCGGGGCGCTGTGGGTATGAGCCACCCGCAGCACAGCGGCAATGGGTTGGGCTGACGGATGAGGACATTGAGCAAGAGTTTGGGTTTATTGACGAACTGTTGCGCGATTGCGTGCATCGAACTGAAGCCAAAGTCAGGGAGAAGAACCTATGAGCTGGCTCACAACCCTGCTGCGCTACATCGCGCCGCCAAAACAAACCACCGATCCCGACTGCAAGCACTGCCGAGGCACAGGCTATGACGCAAGCGGGTATCAATGCACATGCGTGAAGGAGAAATGAAATGAACAAAGTAACTGCCCTGCCGGGCGCAGTGGT
>JACCEC013121210.1_pt1 | contig 18101 bp, 14 predicted proteins | sample 7450121 | NCBI WGS metagenome assembly JACCEC01 (sample SAMN15323455, study PRJNA562643) | freshwater metagenome | isolation source: river surface water | place: USA:Blue River Watershed | collected 2017-08-18 | reverse complement strand
CTTCGATTCCGTAATAACCGTAAGGGTCGGCGACCGCAAACGCATCGCTAATTGCTGCTTCAGCTGCCGAACCATCGTCAACTAGCGGGCAAATAGCGAAGAATTGGCACTTCCACTTACAATCACGGCTTGGTTTCGGATATGCGTAGCGGAAGTGGCTCTCACCAGCGTCTAGGGCATCACGCACACGCATCATGTCCTCTAGAGTGCCTTCCAGGCGCTCATAAAACGAGCGGAGAGCAAACTTATTGTGTCGAACTTCGATTTGGTCGTAGAACGGTGGCTTAGCATAAGCACCGCGCTTTACCTTTCGAAGCATCGTAAAGATAGCGCCATCAGACCTTTCGCCTTCTTTATTCTGCGCTTCTTCGAGAATCATATAGGTTAAGACCTGCTCGTTCATGTGAGAGATCGAACCAAAGTCGGCAAATGAGCCACCAACAGTCTTGAAGTCACGGAACATGCGAGCACCATCAATCTTACGACGAACACGCATGTCAATCTTTCCTTGAAGAGTTACGCGACCATTTAACATTGGACGTTCAATAATCTCTTCAGTAGATATCATCTCTAGCTCTGCATCAATGCCATTGAGCTCAATCCACTCAAGATAGCCTTCAAGCATAACTCGGCCTAGCTCGGCTTCAGTTTCAAGATTCGTAGTGTCGCGGAATGCGTCATTCATCTTCTTTAGGTCTTCTTTAACTAGCTCAGAATGAGCTTCAAGAAGATCCTGACCAGTGGAGTAGTGTCGATCTAGTGCCTCGTGAATTCGAGACCCAAGAGCAAGCGCTCCAGTAAATTCTTCAACCTTTGGGCGAAGACGACGGTAGTACGTAAACCACCAACGGCGACGGCAGTCCTTGAAGGTTTGGATCTCCGAGTTGGAGATTCTAATTGGCTCTGTCACTATAGTTCCTTCTTGTTGTCATTTAGTAGCTTGATGAGCTGCTCTTTATCGCGTACTACTTGCTGGAAGTTTTCTGACTTACCATCAAGCGCTTCAATCACTCGCTCTTCAATTGTTCCTTCGGTCACATAGTCGGTGATAAGAATCGAATCGTGAATCTCAGAACCAATTCTGTGAACTCGGTCCAAGGCCTGCTTGTAGTCAACAAGTGACCATGGTCTCTGAAGCATAACAAGTCTTCGTGCTGCTGTCAAGGTGACACCGACACCACCAGCCTGAGCAGTGAAAAGAATCCACTTCGTTCTACCAGACTGGAAGTCGTCAATAGCACGCTGACGCTCATCGCCAGACTGAGCACCAGTGATTAGACCGTGTGGGATCTTCTCTTTGGTCAGCCTCGCACTGAGCAACTCGATGAGCTGGCGCGATACTGCACAGACTGCCACAGAGTCGTCGCCAAAGTCACCATTTTCAATGTCATCCATCAGAGCATCTACCTTACAAGAAGGGTCTGACAAAATCATCTTTTCTTGACCGTCTAGAAGCTCCATGGTGCCGTAGGAGCTAGCAAACTGTAGTAGACGCATCGTCTGAGTTAGCGGGTTAGGTGCCACAACAATATCAGTTTCACCCTGCTCATAAGCTTCCTGAAAACGTTCCTCTGGAGTGGTGCTCAGCTCGGCGATCATGTTTTCAAGCATCTGCTTATACGCCTTAGCTTGCTTGGCACCCATCTCAACGTCTCTACGATCATTAATGACAGCTGGCAGCCAAGGCAGAACTTTCTGCTTTAACATACGACGCATACGAGGGTGAATTCCCGCAAAGAACTCTGCCTCCATAGCTGGTTTAAGGCCAAGAATCATCAAACCGCCAAAAGCGTTCATCATTGTGTTGACGTAGCGGTCTAGCCACTTAGTCTTGCTTGGCCACTCCTTCTCATCTAGCCAGTGCAGAATAGGCCAAAGGTCAACAACAGTGTTTGCAATCGGGGTACCAGTTAGAGCAAATCTAATGTCAGCCTTACCAGATGCAGCCCAGAAAGCACGAGTTTGCTTAGACTTAGGGTCCTTTGAGCGGTGGATTTCGTCAGCAACTACGGCCTTGAAGTCAATCACATTTAGCTCACGTTGGTGAACCTCACAGCGTGCAGCAGTTATCTTAGAGTCATGACCTCCGCACTCGGTGCAGCGGGCAAGAGCAATAGAACCGTATGACAATAACTTTGAGTGGGTCCTGAGCGATTCCCAGTTAATGACATAGACCTGTGCTTCGTGGTCAAAAGCTTTACGACGTTGAGTGGCCGAGCCCTTAATCACCTGCACATCGATACCAGGCCACCAGCGGTCAAACTCTCGCTCCCAGTTGGTCTTTAGAGTATTGGGGCACACGATTAGGGCAGGGAAAACCTGCTCTCCGCGGTCATGTAAGCGTTTTAGAGACCTAATAGCCTGTGCAGTCTTGCCCAGACCTGGTTCATCCGCCAGTAGCGCTCTACGGGCTGTAGAGAGGAACTCTACACCAGCACGCTGGTGCGGGAATAGGTCTTGATCTCCGTCTTCTACGGCTTCGACTTCTCGCAAAGCATTAGATGGGTCAATTCTGGTTGCTTTCTCTAATCTTGCCCATTCAGCAAGCTTTGGGCCAATTTCGAGCTGCTGACCAAACGTAGATCTCAGGGATAGGCAGCCAGTCCAGGAGACTGGAATTCGCCAAACGTTCTTATCTGAATCCCACTTGGAGCCAGGGAGTGCGCGGCAAACTTCCTTCAGACGCCACTCAGCGTTAATGATGATGTGGTCATTCTCAAGTTCTACAAAAACGCCCAATTAGGGCCTCCAATCTGTCGCTGTATCTATATTATCAGAAAAAACTACCAGTGCAAGTGTTTTTTGATAATATTTTTAATCTTTTAGTAAGCCTACAGGCTTCCATCCAGTATTTACTGCACGCAATAGGGCGTGTCGGATTGCATCTAGGGCATGCCCAGCCCCTCCACGGTGCCAATATCCAAGCTTTTTTAGCTTTTCATTGGTAAACATTGCCATAGCATTGGCAGGTGCTTGGAAGTAGATATCGTCACCAGACTTGCCATTATCAAATAGACACTGCTTGAGAATCCCTATGACTTCCAAAGAATACGGAGCCTGAGAGTTTCTAACGGTCTGGGCATTAATTACGAAACGCTCGCAGGCAATATCTACATGATCCTTTACCAGCGGATTCCATATTATTTCACGAATAATCTTCGCAACTTCGTGTTGCTCTAGCTCCCATGATCCCTCTAAGACTGGATCAGTTCCTGGATCTAGCTTTAGAAATGCGACGCCAGTAATTTTTCCAGGGTCTAGTGCTAATACATATTTAGACATACTTAGCTCCCCAGTTTTCTAGTGGACCATCAACATCAGCAGTCAAAGGCACTGCCCATCCTTCGGTAGTAGTCATACATTTCCTAACAAGTTGCTGGATCTCAGCTGCGTCTTCTCTCGGGGCATTGAGCACAATCTCATCATGCACTGGGACAATTAGCAAGTCAGTTAGGTCAGCTTGATCAAGTTTCACCAAGTTTGACTTAAATACTTCTGCAGCTCCACCCTGAATTAGGTAGTTAACCAAAGTGTATACGCGATCTTCGTCACAAGGGATTCTTCGTCCAGTCCATGTATGTACATACCCCTGTCCCTCTGTCTCAAGGCGTGCGGTGCCAGTCTGCTCTACATATCTTTGGAACCGCTGCATCCCAGGGTAACGCTCATCGAAAGCATTAGATACGGCACGCATCTGCTCTTCTGGTACACCAGCAGTTAGGGCCTGCTTCGAAACACCAGCACCGTATAGACGTCCGTAAACCACACCCTTAATGAGACCACGGCGCTTATCAGATTTTTGCATGCTTGGATCTTGATAAACTTCTCGACCAATCTCGGTAAACGGGTCTGAGCCAGTAGCATCTGAACGCAAGAAAAGCTGAATCAGGTTTGGATCCTGAGATAGCGAAGCGAACATGCGGAACTCAACCTGGTCAAGGTCGGAAGTAATAATTACGTGGTCATCGTCCTTTGGCAAAAACGCACGTCGCACAGTGTCATCACCCTTTGGTAGAGTCTGCAACGCAGGGTTCTGAATTGACATACGACCAGTACGAGCACCCATAGTGTTGATAGATGGATGAACGAAGCCGTCTGTGTTGTCGTTCAGGAAGTTTAAGAAGTAAGTGTTTGCCAACTTAAGTGCTTGACGATACTTGAGGGTGGTCTCAGCCAGCTGCTTAGACTCTGCATTACCGTCGCGAGAGATGAGTTTTAGTTGGTCCTTAGATGCAGACTTCTGACCCTTATCGGTTAGCTCAGTGATCTCAAACCCTAGGGTTTCAAATTGTCGGACTAATTGCTGGTTACTTCCAATAGAGAGACCATAGCTACTCTTAGCCCACTCGGCTACTTGCTCGGTGTAGTCGATCAGTTCTTGATACTTTTTCTTCGAGTAGTCAAGATCTAGACGGGCACCATTAAGTTCCATCTTTGTTGTGATTCTACGAGTATTCATTTCAAGCTCGTAAGGGATGCTGTAAGACTTACCAGGAGCAGTCTTCTCCCAAAACATCTCGAATAGACGCATTGTAAGAACAGTGTCAAGCGCACCATAAGACCAGTATGGCTCATAGTTGATTGGAACGGTTCCCCATGTCCAACCATTGTCCGACAGACCGTAGTCAAGAATCGACTGTAGAGCTGCCGCAGTCGGGTCAACATACTGCTCAGTTAGCTTTTTAAGTGCACCAGTCCCCAGTGGGTCAATAATCTTGGCCATGATCATGGTGTCATGTGCACGGTGCCATGGGATCGACCAGTCTGATTGCGTCTCAAACCACTTAGCTTCGAAAGCAATGTTGTGGCAGACTAGCGGGCCATCAAACTTATTCATCGCATCGTAGAAAACGCCTTTCCAGGCATCCCAAGGAATTGACCACCCAGTCATCCCGTCGCCTACCTGAACTAGACGTAGCTGACCGTGCCACGGTGAAAATGCATCTTTGCGCGGGTTACCTGGAAGCTCCCCAGTTTCAGTATCGATAGCGATGGCATTTAGTGGGCGTCTTTCACCAAGCCATGACATAAACTCTGTAGCTTTTGCCACACTATCGACTAGGTGGAGTTGAACTCCTTCTAGTCCTGCTGTCATTTTTGTCTTTCTGTTTGTGTTAAGGGATTATCTCCACATTATACACATCTGCGATTCCAGAGTCAACTTTCGACGCTTGAGAGAGTAGCCTTTGGGCCACTGAGGTCAGATAGAAGTTATCAGTGTCTTCATCATATTTATAGAGAGAGTCTAATATAGCAGAAGGTTCCGTAGTTACCATAGACCAGTACCTGTATTTTTCTGGAAAAACTAAATCGAGACTGAAATCAGGTGAGCAGTCTGAGCATGGAACAGCTTTTTGATTTAACTCAAAGGCAGGAGCTTCAGCAAGTTTATACTTTTTCACCATAGGGCAAGCAGCTCCATGGAATATTAAAGAGACACCTACCCTAGATAGCACATAGGAGCCACTTTCAGTTTTATATAACTCGAACTCTATCCACCTAAAAGCATCTTTTCTCTCAGAAGTAGATTTAGCAAGTAAATCCCCATTGAACTGTAAAGTCCTATCCCCATCTTTGACAGAATACATGGTAGCCTTAGAGGGTGTTAGTCGGTGGCAGTACAGTTTTATCGAACTGAGACACTAATACCTGCAAATCCATATAGGCCTTACCGCAAGCTAAATATGTATTTTGATCAGGTCTGTTGTCAGCATCCCTGAGAGCAGTTACGGCTTCCATAATCCTGTCAGCCACGGTCTCGAAGTATAAGTCAAGTGCAGAAGCATCGACCTGTCTAACTTCTTCCATCTCAGCTCTGGCTTCAGCAATAACCGTAGTCCCATCATCGCCTAGTACCTGTCGATACATGGTGGTGACTCCAGCATCGTTTTGTTTGACAACGTATGTTATATTTGCCATGAATTTGTCTTTCTATTTAGTCTCTTTTAGAGATTTTACTTCACTTCTTAGCTCTTCTACTTGAGCTGATAGTTCTCTGACAGCATTCATCAAAACAGGTATAAAACGGTTATAGTGAACACCATAAGCAGCTTCGCCATTAGGTAGTTTTTCTACTCCATCAGCATGTACGAAGTATTCCGAAAAGTCTGGATAATCTCTATCAAGTACTTCTTTGACATCCTGGGCAATAACACCGATGTTTTTATTGCCAAAAGTGTCCGCAGTCCACTTATACTCTACGGTTTGTATTTGATTTATTAAGTCAAGACCTAGAGACGAGTTAGAGATATCGGTCTTCAAGCGGCTATCTGATGTCGAGTACACGCTTCCTCGGACAAACTTTCCATCAAAAGCGTTACCTCTAATATTGTAGGAGTAGGTATTGGCTGTAGCTATACCAACTACAGAGAATCCACTATCTACATACATACCCCAAGACGCTCCAATTAGCCTAGCATCAAGAGTGCTGTCCCATCTAGCCCTCAGTGAGCTGGTAGATTGGCTCAGTTCTAGGCGTGGATAACTAGCTGATGTCCTTATTGTTCCACCAGTGATGAATCCGCTGCTAGTTACGCTAATATCGCCACCGCTTTGGACGATTAAGTTTCCTCCGCTAGTGATCTTTACGTCACCGCTAATGCTTACGTCATCTAGGTAGCTAAGGCCGTTAGAGTAGAATCTAAAGGCTGTTCCACTGTCTTTGAAAGACACAATGCCAGGGGCAGGATGCTGTGCACCTCGGATCTCTATACGAGCTCCCGAGGTTGCAGTACGTATAACATTTGCAAGAACTAGGTCAGATACTAATTTATCCGCCGTAACAGCTCCCGCTTTAATTTTGTCAGCTTCTACAGCATCAGCCCTAATTTTTACAGCTGTAATTGCTCCAGCTTCAATGTTATCGGCAGTGACTGCATTTACAGCTAACTTTCCTGCCTCGATAGCACCAGCTCTAATAGTGTTAGCAGTTACCGCGTCAACACCAATTTTTCCAGCAATAATTGAACCAGCAGCAATTTGATCTGCACCAATGGCATTAGCTGAAATAGCAGCTTGAGTGACAACATTTGGGCCAAGTAGACTAGACGCATTGATTGCTCCGTTTGCTAGAGACCCAGCAGACACAACCTGACCAGCAAAAGGCCAGGTCGTTAGGGTGTTAGCGATTAAGTCAGTATTAACTAACGGCTGAACCTGAGCAGTAACCTGAGCAGACGGGGCACTCTCATACCCAGAGGTATTAACTAACGTGATTCTTATGTAGTAGCTTGTACTATACGCTAGATCAGTTAGCACATCGAATCCGCCGTCTGGACCAAAAACTCTAACAGTCTTAACTAGGGTACTGGCAGATGGAGTGAAGCCAGACACAGTGGATACATATATTTTTAGGGCAACAACGTCAGATGAAGCAGCTACGGTAGTAGATGGACCGCTCTGTAGTCGACCATTCCAAGAAACCTTAACTGTACCTAGACGGCTAACTGCGGTGGGGGCAGTGGGCGGATAGGTCTCTATTGTTCCCTTTTTCTGCTTTGTAGTTACGGTTTTTGAGACTGGATCAGAGAGCTGAACACCAGAGTCATAGGCATAAACTTGGAATGTATACTCCTGACCCTGAAGAAGCATTGTCTCTTCGTCAAAGGTATAGCTAGTAGCGTTTAGACTCTTTACATCTTTTTCGGCCCAGTCATCTAAAGTAGATTTTCTCCAACGAATTATGTAACCAGCTAGATCAGTAAGTTCTTTTCCAGCTTTAGTTGTCGTTGGGGCAGTCCAAGAGAGTTTAACTTTGGCATAAGGAACATATAAAGTGTTACTAACTAGAGGGGTATCAGTGACAGTAAGACCAGTCGGGGCTGCTGGAGGGTCACCGTCCCTAACTGGGTCAGATACATTCGAGTAGTCAACCCATCGGATGCCGTCCCAGTAGTAAATTTTATTATTTGCGCTATCCGCCCAGGTGGAGCCAACAGCTAGAAACTTCTTAGCAACAGGAAAAACATAAACATCTTCAGCTGGAGTTGTTGCTGGTATTGGTTCGTCTACGCCAGCGTCAAGTTTGTATGTAATAGTGTTGCTAGTTACTGCAGTTATCTTAAATAGACCGTCAGTTCCATAGGCGCGAGAATCTTCCTGAAAAATGTCAATAAAGACAATGTCATCTACAAGAAACTTGTGGGTTGCATTCATAACCAGAGTAACCGTGTCGCCAGATATGGCGTAAGTCGACACTTTCCTCTTAGTCTGAAGTTGGTATCTTTTAGTCCAAGACGTTGGTGCAGTAGTCTCTGGCTTAAAAGAATAGGTATTGGAGATAGTAACTCCAGGCAACTGACCTACAGACGGATCATGTTTTGCAGTTCCGTCTGGGAGCGTTCGGTTTGTCCAAGGTGGAGTGTCTAGACTGGCTACCTTAAAACTCTCAGAGCTGGCATCTAGAGCGGTTCCACCAGACGCTGCGTGAATTCCACTTACATGAAGTGTTTCACCTTTTTCCAGTTTTAAGTCAGACTCTAGGTAGATTTCTACCCTATCTTCGGATCCAGTTATTCTTTTTGGGTATATGTAAGCATCTTGTACTTTTCTAAACATAGGAGCATCTATGTCTAGAACAGCAGTAGGTTCCTGAGTAGTAGTCCCAGTCTCTATAGCAGCAGCGACCTGACTCTGAGTAAGGAGACTTATAGGACGAAGTTCGACTGCTTTTACTCTTTGGTCTAAACGACTCATTAGAGTCGTAAGTTTTCTACGGCGTCTACGAATACCCATTAGATGAGAGCCTTTCCGTCTACAATCGTTATTCCAGAAATAGGAATGGATGGTTCAGTTATGAGTTCCAGCTTTACTTCTTCTGGATATCCAGGGCTATCTGGAACAGATACGTCAAAAGCGACAATCTTTCTAACCAATACACCATTATCACTTCCGTAGTCTTGCTCTAAATAGCTGTCAGCTCTGAGCGAGACGAAGTCATCATTCAGCTTCACTGAGCACCAGTCGCCTGGGTTATATGTGCCCACCATAGGATGAGCCGAGCCGTTTACCGAGATACTAAACGCGCTAATTGGCGGGACTGATTCCTCCAAAAGCCTTGCAGCCTGCTTATATAAAACAGTCTCATCTGCGGAGTTTAGGTCATCCACTTGGTCCAAAATAGGCCACCCCTCACGAAGCAGCTTGTGATTAGCAGCAGCTGAGTATGGTTGGCTAGCTTCCGAGGATAGGCTATCGTCTTTACCTTGGACGAAGAAACGAGTAGCTGCTTCCTCGGCGCTTTCCTCGAATTGAGCCTCTAAGATGTTGCCAGGATATTCGAATATTAGTTCGGTTGCCCCGTATGCACTGGCTGGGATTGCTCCAGAATATCCAGTTTCTTGCTCAGACAGCCAATCCGTAAGGCTCTTAGGGATTAGTGGTAAGAATTTAAAATACTTTTTAAAGCTATTAGTAGCCTGGTCATAAACACAGTCGACTCTGTATTCGAATCCTTTAGGCTTGGTTGAATACTCCTCGAATATTTCCGCTACTGTCTTAAGCTCAAATCCTCTAATGACTGGGTTGGCTTCTCTATTAGAGCTAAATTCGTCGTTATAGCTTAAATCTAGTCCTATATCTCCAAGAGTAGAGAACTCCCCGTACGTGCCATACCTAACTGCACCTCTTCTCTTCGAAGTAGGAGTGAATGTGCTTCCTACCTTTCCCCCAGAAGAATATGTGGCAGTGTTTGAACTACTTACAGTAAAAGAATTGGTAGTAGTTGATGTGACAATATACTGACCATTAAAACTAGAAGGAACAACGTCTGTAACTGTGACGTTTTCTCCTGCTATAAAATCATGATCAGCACACTGGAAAGTGACAGTTGCCCCGTTTCCTGCAGCGCCAGTTATTGTTTTTGTTGTATTGTCCGTGTAGCTTTTCGCAATATTAGCACCATACATGACAACTTTAAACTCGGTAGAAGAGCTTGGATTCTCGGTATCCTCGTAGACAGTAAAGAATCCGTCAAATGTCTCGCTGACATTCTCTATATAGACAATATCTCCACTCTCATACGGGTTAGAGTTAGAGGTCTCAAATGTTGCTATGTTGCCAGATCGCTTAAAGCTGGTGATAATTTCTGGAAAGTCTGACAGTGTTGTTGTTGCTACATCCGATCCAGGGTTCGAGTATGTGAAACTTTTCTCGCTAATAACGGAAAGTACTATAGCTTCTTCTTTATCGAAGTTAGCATCAACCTCAACGTCAGAAATAACAACTTTTTGGCCAGGCACTAGTTCGTGCTTTTTAGTTGTCACAACTGTAGCAATATTGGCACTTCTACTGACTGACTCGATCTCGTTGAACATCTCAATTCCAGGGCGGATAAGGTCGTTTGCAAAATCAAAGTCAAATAGGTCAGTATTTAGTTCACGCAGTAGATCCTGAGCAAACTGATAAGTATCCTGTCTAGTCTGGACGGTCATCGGATCATCAGAGCTAATAGATAATTTAGGTATCTTTTTTATCAAACCTAAGTCATTAACATATTCTGCTGGTGCAGTGAATACCGATCTATCGTCATCGGTGAGAGATACAGTTAAGACGTCAAAATACCCATTGTATTTAGCATAATCAGTGGGCCAGCTTAGGTACACCGCTTCACCAACCGTGAAGTTATATTGACCGCCAGATAGTGTCACAGTGACAATATCACCAGACACCTCTGCTGTTGCTTCATATGCACTGTTCCAAGTCTTCCACACCACTCTGTGGGCAAGGTAGCTAGTGAATTCAGTAGCTGTTATAGATAAAACTTTGTCAATTAGGCTATAAGTTCTACCCCAAATAATTCCACCCCAAACACAGACACCATTTCTTACAGCATATATCGCAGTTCTAGCTGGCAAAGTATTTTCATACAGGCTGAGGTTGTATGTGTCTTCAGTTACTGCGATATCTCCAGTAAGTGATCCAGCTTCAGTTAGGGATCTAGAGTAAGAAACTCCGCGCAATGGGATCTCAGCTAGAAGCTCGTTTGTCAAAAGGTCGCAGACAAAGTAGCGATAGTCTACTGACTGATTATCTGGTGAAGTCGATACTGGCATCTTTTGTCCTTGGTTGTCTTTCTAATAGTTTAGCAGCTATCCGATCCAGCCAGATCTCCATAAAACTTGGCAGCTATAGCTGCTACTAACCAAACTGTTGTCAGTTTCATATTTGATAATATTTTCCCCAGGTTGTAGGTATATCCAATCAACTAAAACTGATGCCTTACTTCTGGCATTGACTACAGTAGGGTCTGCTCCGCTAACAGGAGTTACCTTTAGGACCTCTCGGTTATAGGTATCAATCTCAAGAACATCCGAGGAGGAGACATTAGCGATGAGATTTACGGTCTCTGCCGTAGTATTGTTCACGATAGACCAGTAGTTGGCGTCAGATGCTCCAACCCCGCCAGTGAGTGCAAAAACAACTGGAACTGGAACGTTACCTGTATTCTCTACAGTAACTTGAGAGCCAACTGTTACTGTTGCCGAGTTATAGCCATCTGGGTTGCCATCAACGTATTCATACTTAATCGGGTCTACTGCTTTAAATCCAATAGAGAAATCATGTCTACCCCTAGCATTTACGCTAGAAATCTGAGGAGACCCGCTCAATCTCACGTATGCAGCTCTGCCATTGGAGTTTGGCCCGTCTTCTCGAACAATTAGCCATCCACCAGTCTTAACCAAGTTAACTGCAGCAATTAGAGAGTTTCTAGCTGCAGCAGCATCACCTGGATTCTGAGGCATAAAAGATCCATTCAACGTAATGATACGATTAGCCCAGCGGCCCTTAGCATCATAGGATCCATCTCCCCATCCTCTAGGTAAGTCTGGGATCTCTGGCTCTGGCAATGTCCACCAACCAATAATGTCAGTCACCACCCAAACTACATTATTTTCGTCAATAGTGTTAAGAACTAAGCCATTTATCTCTACATCCGCGTCTAGCTTCAACCCAGACAGGTACGGTGCGGGTAGTTTAGTTAGTGCTCGGTTGACAATTTTATTTTCTTCCGCCTGAGCGGTAGGGTCAATTATTGCTGATTCATAGTAGTCTGACATTAAATTGTACCTCTGCGCATCTCGAATGCTAGTCGTCTAGATACTGCCTCTGCTAGCTCTCGCTCGTCCATTCCAGGGGCTGCATTAACAGTTATCTGCATACCATTTCCAGACAGCTGTTGAATTAGCGCCAAGTCTCTCCTGGAAAGCCCATTCTCGTCTAGTGGCTCGATTCTTTCTGGTCTACCAGCTTCAGCGACATTTACGATTGAACCTCCAGCTGAAGGGTAGACAGTTCCACCTTCGGCCAGTCGAGGTAGACGCACCTTTTGCATTGGTTGGATATTAAATCCAATAGACTTCATACCACCCACCAGTGGACGAAGTACTTCTGGAATTTCAATCTTAAGCTTATTTAGCAGACTAAAAATCCAGTTAAATCCGTCTACAAAGAAGTTAACAAAACCTTCAGCGAAGCCAATCATCTGATTCATGGCCCACTTAAATCCGTCTTGCATCGCTTTAACACCTATACCAATAGCAGAGAAAATACCGCTAAGAATAGGTAGAAGTAGTCTTATGGCAGCCACAAAGACTCCAGTTATGAATCTAGCAATAAACGTAAACACCTGAGCAACAAAGCTAAGGGCTGGACCAACAACGGAGAATATCACCGTAGCGATATCAGCAAACACTGCAATAATTCCAGCAATAATAGGCATAAGCACCATTAGTACTTCTACGACCACCATGATTATCGGGATAAGCATCTGAGCAAAGCTAGACACTAGCTCTACAACAATCTGGATTACTGGAGTTATTACGCCAATGAGAGAAGTTATGACAGGAGCCAGAGCACTTACAAGTAGGGAAACAACCGTCGCGATCTGAGGCATAAGCATACCAAAAGCCTCGGCCAATAATACAACCACTGGCATAAGCGAGTTTATGATAATTGGAATTAGTGGCAATATAGCAGAAAGAATGCTCGAAAGAGCTGGCATCAATGACTGCATTAATATTCCAGCAACGTCCAAAATCACTGGTAGAAGATCTTTAAAGAAGATATCAGCCAGCTGCTGTATGTACGGGAACAAATCCATAATGGTATTCATCAGCAAGACAAATATTGGCATCAATGATTCAGAGAATACCTGGAAGAATTTTTCCAGCTGAGGGCCGAGAGTCGCAGCAGACGCAGAAATACCAGAAAAGAGTCCCTGGAAGGCGGAAATAAATCCGTCCACCTGAGTCTTAAAAGCCTCGTTATTCTTGTATAGATTCGCAAAAGCTCCGATGATTAGGGCTATTGCCAAGAAGATTGGTCCTGCCCAGATTCTGGCGAATGCCGTAGAGGCACCAGTTAGGCGTGTAAATACACCAACCATTACTTTATATAGAAGGCCCACCTTCGACATGATGAACCCAAAGGCTAAACCAACTGCAGCTACTGCTCCAGTGGCATCAATAATTGTCTTGACCGTCTCGTTGTTGAAAAGCTTTGAGAGGGCTCCAGTAACTTTTTGGAGAATAGTAAAGAACACCTGAAGTGCAGTGCTATCAGCGAATGCGTTAATGATGTTAGTCACATCTACAACGATTTGTGCAAGTATTGGGCTAACCTTGATTCCTTCTCGGAATATGTTAGCGAATGCTGGAGCACCAGTTGCCAGCGTGTCCCAGAACTGCTTAATTTCTGGCATAGTTCCGAGTGCCATAAGCTCTCTAATTAGAGCCCCAATAGACCCTAAAATGGCCTTAGAGTTGGTTACTGCATCTTTGAAATATTGATTAAGAGCGTCAGCCCCGCCTACAGTTTTATCTAAGTTAGCAAATTTGTCCGTGGCAGTGATAAGCCAATCAAGCATCATGTCGCCACCAGAGCCCTCTTCAAAGTTGGCTCCGATTATTTTTCCAATACCCTTAAAGATATTTCCAAAAATTTTCCCAAACTTACCAGCCAGGATTTGAGCTCTATCAAAGAAGTGCTGAATCTCGCCTGTAGCTTCTTTTGTTTGGATAAAATCCCTAAAAGCTTTAGCCTTTGATACTAAGAAATCTACAAAATCTTTAGTCATAGGTGCGGCTAGTCTTAGGATGTCAGTGAATGCCTCTATGGAATAGGCTAGGGCCTCGCCGAAGCCTTCAATGACATAGCTGGACGTTCCAAATATTGATTCAATATTTGACATGCCCTTGCTGCTGTTTACAAAGTTTCCAACCTTTTCAGTAGCAATTCCAAGAGATACGCCTATATCTTTGAATCCCTTTTCTAGGGTCGGGAAGTTTTTACCCATCAGGGTCTCTATTTGAGTTCTAAGTTTTGGCAAGAAGCCAGATGCAACTGCTTCTTTTAGTGCGTCAAACTTTGGCTTAAGTGCTACAAGAGCTTTAGCAAATTCTTTTTGGCTCTTGGTTAGGCCAGCGTACGGATCAGTTCCGCCTCCGCTAGCATTAGCATCTTTTCCACCCTCGGATATGGCCTTATTGAGATCCTGGGTTCTGTCTTTTGCCTTCCTATAAGCTAAGTCAGCTTTTTCTAGCTCTAGCTCTGCTTCCCGTCTAGCCATCGAGTTAGGCGGTAAGTCAGCCATTCTGGCTAGATTGTTTCTAGCTTTCTCTAAATTAAGAGCAGCATCCTTCTCGCTGAGAGCAGCCTCTTCAGCATCAAACTTGAGCTGCTGCATCTCCTCTCGAAGCTGGGCAATTGTCTTTTTCAGTCCACTAGCTGGGGCAGTTGCTTTACTGAATGCAGACCCCACTCCGCCCAATGCAAGACCAGCAAGCTTAGCACCAACACCTACACCAACCGCGGCACCACCAACAGCCACTAATGCAGTTGATGCGGCACCAGCTGCACCAACCAAAGCACCTAATCCACCGACTAGAGCAGATAGAGAGCCAACCAGTGCGCCCACTCCAGCTTGAAGCGTGAATGCGGTTCGCTGAAGACGCGCCCAGGATTCTGCAGCTCTATCTGCCTCGTCAGCACCAAAATCAAATACTCTAGTACCAATTCCGCGTCTGACACTGTCGCCAAAGGTTTTGCCCATACGCTTGCCATCATTCGCCATACTGCGTTCGGCGTTCTTAAGGGCACGAGCTATGTCGTCACCTACGCCAGCAGTTATAGCTCGTACAATTATTCGAGCTTCACCTACTACAGCCACAGTGTCACCTCCTAGTTGACTGGTGCGTCAAGTAGCCCGTTGAATGGGTTGCTTGATTCTGGATTGAATTTGGTTGGTGGAGTGTATGGCTTCGGTGGAACTTTAGTCGGATCAACTGGCACTGGGTCATCAAAGTCAAAACCAGCATTAGCTGGAATGTAACTTCTTCCAGATCCATTTCTAGAGTTCTTAGTTCCATACTGATAAGACATCCCGTACAGGCCGTACAGAGATGTTCTCATCGACGAGTTAGCGTCAGCCTGCTCTCCGCTGGTAAAGCTGTTGTCGGTTTCGAAGTAGTAGTGGAGGACGTCTACCATGTCAACAGAGTCCATAGTCTCCAATTTCAATCCATCCACTAGGGCTCTTCCGTTTATGTAGGGCCAGAGGTCAATTGCCCAGGTTACTAAGCCTCTGGCTGCTGATTTGGGCGAGCGGTGTACTCCTCGATCAGCCAAGCGACAATTTCACTAAGTGTTTCAACTGTAACTAGGCGATCAGGGTCTTCTAGCAAGTCATTGAAAGGCTGCTTACTGTCTGCAGTCAGCACGTAGTCAAAGAACTTGTTAATTGTTCTGGCAGCCTCTACAGGGTCTTCCGAGTTAGTGTTAGCTACTAGATTTAGTAGAAGCTTTCCCTGAAGCTGTGGGCGGCAGTGGAACTCTTCATTGTGAAGCTTGAATACTAGAGGCTCGGCCTGCTGGTCAGCAGATCCTGCACCAAAGTCCTTGAATCTTGTCATGAGTTTAGTCCTTCTATATTTGTCAATTACGGAATACCCGCCTTATTATTTTACCCTATATCGGGACGGCAGATTCGGACTAGGATCTGTAGTGGATTAGTTGATCGCTGAGATATCTATTGGGCTTAGTTCCTGGGTGTCTAACTTCTCTGGTTGTGACAACTCTAGAGCCACTTCTAAACTTTAAAACACCGCCAGGTTCAGTGGGCCTAATGATGTGAGGCCTGGTGCCCTCGTGGTGCATTAAGGCGTACGGCTTGTCGGCAATTAGGCCAGCGTATTGACCAGTAACGTTACCTAAGTGGTATGCCCGTATGTTTCTCTGTAGGGCACCAGTACGAAACCCAACCTGCCTTCGCGCTCTAGCTAAGGCTTTCCTGTTACGTTCCTCTAGGTATCTCCAGAGAGTTACAGAGTCTTTTTTATAATTAGTGTTTAGAAATTTCCTAAGTTCATTAACATCTAAGTGAACTTCAGACACCTTATACGCTATAGCCATGGTTATGGTACCGCCATCGTTAGCTGCATGGTTACTGTTTGATACCCACCTTCGGCACCAGCAGTTTCTAAGGTAGCAATAACACCAGGCCCAAATCCACTGCTATCCCATTGATCTAGTAGATTCACAGAATCCATCAAAACCCAGGAATCTATGGCAGAAACTTCGGCAGCAGCTTCGATCGCGCGTGGCGCAGGCGGGCGTCCATTCATACCTACAACTGGAGTCTGCCTGGCAACAGATATAGCAACTACTGCAGTCCTGGGAACGTGGCATCTTTGAGGGGTGACTGCTTGATCGCCAGGCGCACCGAGATACATCTGAAGAAATGATACGACTAACTGCTCACAGTCAATCGCAGGCTGCCCCATTGTCCAGTATCGACGCTGGGGCAGCTCTACGTTGTATGACTGAAAGGTTGCCTCTACTCGCTCAAGAATGCCAGACATGAGGTCTCTAAGATGTACGGCATCTTCGGATACTCCAGTTAGGTCAAGTTCTTGGCTAGGCATTTATTATTCCTCTACAGGTGCTTCTACAGGAGCCTCTACGGTCTCCTCAACTACTGCAACAGGCTCTACAACTACTGGCTCGGCCTTAGGGGCTGGAGCAGATACGCGTGGAGCAGGAGCAGCCTTTTTTGCCTTAGGCTTCTCGACACCCAGCATGTCCTGGGCACGGAAGTTAGTCTGAATAGACATATTTCCTTCTTTCTTAGTACATCTTGATCTGGAGGTTTCCAGATGCAAGTTCGACCAGGCTCTCTATTTCGTCTTCAGTAGAAGATGCGTAGAGTGTCCAGGTTCCTGGGTCCACCATTCCTAATGCTGACTTAGCTTTAGCATAAGAAATAGTGAAATCTAAAGTGTCTTCGTTATAGTTCAAAGATATATCTGCCGAGTCAAGCGACACAGATACTGTTTCTCCATAGTTTCTCAAAACTACTTTGGGAGTGTAGGTATTGTTTTGAGGGAAGAAGTTGCTCAGGTCAGTGCCGCTTCCAGCTGAAGTCCAACTAATTGACGCTGAGTTAGAAGTAGCACTTAGCACTAAATCAAATTCAGTGTCTGGAATTAATCTCAGCGGCTTTGGTGTGTACTTACGGGCACGAGGAGTGTCGACAGAGAATACCTTAGACTTGCGGCGAGCATTATCTGGGTTCACCGTTTTAAGGAATAAGTCAATCTCATAGAGACCAGTACGAAGCTCTTCAATAAACTCTTGGTTATCAAGAATGGTGTAAGAGACGCCCTGACGTGAAACAGAAGTTACGCGCTGAGGGAGCTCGCACATTTCGTCTCCAGCCCAAAGGCGTGCAAACTCGATGGCAAGTTTACGGGCAGCCATTTTACCAGCTGTCGGGACTGGAACTCCGTAAGCGTAAGTAATCTCGACGTTGCACGGGGTCCAAGGGGTCCCAGCTTTGATGTGAATAGTAGAGTGATCCACTAAGTAATAACTATTTGGATCAAGGATCTGACCGTTCTTGTTACGCATAGAAATAATGCGCGTTACTGGCCTACCACGTAGTCTGATTCTGGCGTCTGGCGATAGGCCATCAGCAACAAGCTCAGAGTATTCATCATAGTCGCCAGACGGAATGTTATATACGTCACCGCCAAAAAGTACAGGACTATTAGTGCGGTCAGAAGGACCCATTCGATTATTCCGAAGGGTACAGGTGTATCGTTCGG
>JACCEC010541800.1_pt1 | contig 18115 bp, 16 predicted proteins | sample 7450121 | NCBI WGS metagenome assembly JACCEC01 (sample SAMN15323455, study PRJNA562643) | freshwater metagenome | isolation source: river surface water | place: USA:Blue River Watershed | collected 2017-08-18 | reverse complement strand
GCACAAAAGAAACTAGAGTCCTTCCAAGTTTTATTTATTCGTTGAAATCGAAACTTGGAAGGACTATGTATTAAAGCATTCCGAAGTTGTTCAAATAATCCGTTACCGAATTGCGAATCACTTGATGCGCTTCGTCACGACCATATACATTAGCAATTTCACAGGTCATTGGTTCGCCTGGCAGGTTTTTATAGGTCAAGAAATAGTGCTGAAGGCGGTTAACCACACTACGAGGTAGCTCGCTAATATCACGGTATTTACTATACAATAAATCGTCTTTCAACACAGCAATGATTTTATCGTCCGCTTCTCCTTTATCAATCAAACGCAAACCACCAATCGGAATTGCCTGGCAAATGATGTCTCCGTGAGGAATATTGCTCTCACTTAACACACAAATATCCAACGGGTCACCGTCGCCTTCTTTGATATCACCACGTCCTGACTGCTGACGTGCATATTCAGCAATGGTATCGCCACAATAGGTTTTAGGAACAAAACCATAAAGGGCAGGAACAATGTTAGAATATTTTTGAGGGCGGTCGATTTTTAGATACCCTGTTGTTTTGTCGATTTCGTACTTAACCGTATCTGTAGGTACAATTTCAATAAAGGCCGTTAAAATTTCTGGGGCATTTTTACCGATGGGAATCCCATGCCAAGGGTGAGACTTATAAACGCTTTTCAAGTTTATTATTAATTTTGGTTAGTAACGATTCTCTCATTATCAATAGCAAAGGTAATCAACCCATTGCAATGGTTTTGAGTTTTTAATAAAATTGTAGATTTTGCAACATATAATCATCGAAAAACCACTTTTCATCAAACCTACGAACCAAACCAATGTCTGAAATTAAAATACCAACCATGGCCGAAATGGCCGCCAACGGAGAAACCCCCGACGTACTTTTCTGGGTAGGCTGTGCGGGGTCATTTGATGACCGCTATAAAAAAGTAACTGTCGCATTTGTTAAAATTTTAAATGCCGTAGGAGTAAAATTTGCCGTTTTGGGAACCGAAGAAGGCTGCACGGGCGACCCCGCACGGCGAGCGGGCAACGAGTTTACGTTTCAGATGCAAGCAATGGCTAATGTTCAGGTACTGGATATGTATGGCGTAAAGAAAATTGTAACGGCTTGTCCACACTGTTTCAATACCCTAAAAAATGAATATCCTGCCATCGGTGGAAACTACGAAGTCATTCACCATTCAGAATTTTTGCAACAACTTATCAACGCAGGCAAAATTAAACTAGAAGGCGGTGGTGCTTTCAGAGGAAAAAAAATCACCTTTCATGACTCTTGTTATTTGGGCCGTGCCAATGACATTTACGAAGCGCCCCGCGCGGTTATCGAAGCCCTTGATGCCGATTTAGTAGAAATGAAACGTACAAAAGTAAAGGGGCTTTGTTGCGGAGCGGGCGGCGCTCAAATGTTTAAAGAGCCTGAAAAAGGCAAAAAAGACATCAATATTGAGCGTATCGAGGAAGCCCTTGCCACGGGTGCCGGAACCATCGCGGTTGGTTGTCCCTTCTGCATGGTAATGATGACTGACGGCGTCAAAAACAAAGAAAAAGAGGAATCAGTGAAGGTCTTTGATTTGGCGGAGTTGGTGGCGCAGTCGATGTAATACTCATTACAACGGAACTCAAAAAACCAAAAAAAACGTTATTTTGAGTGTCGAGATGAGCGTATAGAATGTCGAACGAACCAAGCTATTCGATACTCTACCTTTTGCCCTCGACACTCAAAATTCACACACTAACTCCCATTGTCATGTACATACCCTTCCACGATATTGCTTTTGAAGCTCGCGTTTGGATTTATCAAGCCAATCGAAACCTAACTGACGACGAAGTAGGAACACTTACCGAAACCCTCAAAGCGGCGCTGGAAGGTTGGGAAGCCCACGGCGAAGCACTTACCGCTTCGGGTAAAATATTCCATCATCGGTTTGTAGTGATTGCAGTAGATGAAAGTGAGGCTTTGCCAAGTGGTTGCTCTATTGACAAATCAACGCGCTGGTTGCAAGAGATTGGCCCCCGCCTAAATGTCGACTTTTTTGACCGTTCGTTGGCCTACCTCGATACCCAAGGAAACATCCAAACTATACCCGTATCGGCCATCAAAAATGCCGTTTTAGGCGAAGAAATAGAACCTACTACAACTGTGTTTGACAATACCGTAGCGACCAAAGCCCAATGGATGAGCCGCTGGAAAACCCGTGCCGACCATACGTGGCTAAAACGTTATTTTAAGGAACAAACGGTGTAAAAATAGGTCTCACTCTACTCTTAAATCCTCTCTTGTAAAAGGGGATTTTTTTTGCTCTCTATTTTTTACAATTTCTATTTGAGAGGACGCCAGAAGCAAAAATCAAAAAAATCTCCTACAAATGTTGCGCTTCTACCAAGACTACTTTGAGTTACTCTAAAACTTTCTGATTAAACGATAAAAATACCTGTTGCATAGGAAGGTAAGTTTAGGAGCAGGTCAGCACCTTCAGCAGCATTAGTAAAAAATCGTGCTGCAATTAATAAGGCAGCTAAGCTAGCAATGAAGACTAAAGCCCAGTTAGAAAGCATAGTGATAGAATCATAGCACAAATTACAAATTCGATATTTTTTCTCAAAACAGAGTGCTTTTAATCACTTTTTAAGTATTTTTCATTTCTTTTGAAAAGCAACTTAACTAGCTTTAAATATGATTATATCCATTATCACTGTCTTCGTTATAGGCTACATTTTTATTACACTTGAACATAATGTACGTATTAACAAAACGGGAACAGCTCTTTTGACAGGTGTTTTGTGTTGGACACTTTACGCATTTGGCACTACCGACAGCCATCATATCGTTGACGAACTCTCGCACCATTTGGCAAGCATCGCCGAGATCACTTTTTTCCTACTCGGTGCCATGACCATCGTCGAACTAATAGATGCTCACCAAGGCTTTGATGTCATCACCGAGCGAATACATACCAAAGATACCCGTACCCTGCTTTGGATTATAAGTATACTTACTTTTTTCCTTTCAGCCGTACTCGACAACCTTACCACAGCTATTGTGATGGTGTCATTGTTGCGAAAAATCATTCGTGATACCGAAATGCGACGTTTTTTTGCGGGGATTGTCATCATTGCTGCTAATGCAGGGGGGGCATGGTCACCGTTGGGCGACGTCACAACAACTATGTTATGGATTGGAGGGCAAGTGTCGGCTATCAACATCATGAAAATGTTGATTATCCCGAGTTTAGTTTCGTTAATTGTCCCCCTGATTTATTTATCATTTCGACTGAAAGGTTCGCTTGAACCACCCAAACCGCGCAAAAAAGACATTGACGAAACGATTACGACCTTTGAGCGAAATACTATGTTTTTTACGGGTATAGGTATGTTGTTGTTTGTTCCTATTTTTAAAACTGTCACCCATCTGCCACCTTATATGGGAGTGCTTCTAGCATTAGGAGTGGTTTGGGTAGTGTCAGAAATTCTCCACTCCCAAAAAGACGAAGAAGACCGCAAGCCTTTCACAGCAGCCCATGCCTTGAGCAAAATTGACACCAGTAGTATTTTGTTTTTTATGGGGATTTTGTTGGCCATCGGCGTCCTTGAAGTCACGCATACTCTTTCGGGATTGGCCACTTGGATGAACGATACTATTGGTAATTTAGATGCCATCGTTTTTATTATCGGGATTGCCTCTGCCGTCATCGACAATGTACCTTTAGTAGCCGCTTCTATGGGTATGTACGATTTAGCCACGTACCCTCAAGACCATCGCATTTGGGAGTTTTTGGCGTACTGTGCTGGTACGGGAGGAAGTATGCTGATTATTGGTTCAGCAGCGGGGGTAGCAGTGATGGGTATGGAAAATATCAGCTTCTTTTGGTATCTCAAACGCATTAGTCTATTGGCACTTTTTGGTTATGTGGCAGGTGCTTTAGTTTACGTTATTTTTTAGAAAAAACCTTTTAACGAAAACAGCCACAAGGAGTAATCCAAGTGGCCGTTTTTTATGGGCTAGGTTGCTTCTAACTATTTTGTAGTGTAGTTTGGTGCTTCTTTCGCAATATGAATATCGTGAGGGTGACTTTCTTTCATACCCGCCGCACTGATACGAACAAATTTCGCTTTTTGAAGGGTCTGAATATCCGCCGCACCGCAGTAGCCCATTCCTGCCTTCAATCCACCTACCAATTGGTAAATGATTTCGGCTACTTTGCCTTTGTACGGAACACGACCTACGATTCCTTCAGGTACGAGTTTCTTGATATCGTCTTCCGCATCCTGGAAATAACGGTCTTTCGAACCATCTTCCATCGCTTCCACCGAACCCATACCACGGTATGATTTAAAGCGACGTCCTTCGTAAAGAATTTCTTCCCCGGGCGCTTCTTCCGTTCCTGCCAACAACGAACCAATCATTACTGTGTTTGCCCCCGCAGCAATGGCTTTTACAATATCACCTGAGTAACGAATTCCACCATCGGCAATGACTGGAACACCTGTTCCTTCGATAGCCTTGGCTGCTTCGTAAACGGCTGTCAACTGTGGCATTCCGATTCCTGCAATGATACGGGTTGTACAAATACTTCCAGGACCAACACCTACTTTGACTCCATCAGCGCCCGCTTTGGCCAATGCACGAGCGGCTTCACCAGTCGCAATATTTCCAACCAATACATCCAAATTTGGGAATTGGCTTTTGACTCCTTTCAATGCTTCAATTACTCCCAATGAATGTCCGTGAGCTGTATCAATACTTACCACATCTACACCCGCCTTCAAAAGTGCTTCAACACGACGAATTAAGTCAGGAGTAACACCTACTGCCGCCCCGACACGAAGACGGCCAAGGCTGTCTTTGCAAGCATTGGGGCGGTCTTTGCGCTTGATGATATCGCGATAAGTAACCAAACCCACTAATTTGTGGTGTTTGTCTACGATAGGAAGTTTCTCAATTTTGAACTCCTGCAAAATGCTTTCTGCTTCTTCAAGTGTGATACCTTCTTTCGCCGTAATAAGGTTATCTTTGGTCATCACTCCCACTACACCTTTGGTCAAGTCTTTTTGGAAGCGCAAATCACGGTTAGTAATGATTCCGATGAGTTTGCTATCTTTATCGACCACAGGTATTCCCCCAATTTTAAACTCAGACATAATACGGTGCGCGTCACGCAAGGTAGCATCTTCATTTAAAGTAATAGGATCAACAATCATCCCACTTTCGGAGCGTTTTACTTTACGTACTTGCGCAGCTTGGGCTTCAACCGTCATATTTTTGTGGATAATTCCGATTCCTCCCTCTTGCGCCATAGCAATGGCCAATTGGTATTCGGTAACGGTATCCATTGCAGCAGATAGCAATGGAACATTCAAACGAATGTTGCGCGTGAGCTGAGTTTGCGTGGTTGTATCACGCGGGAGCACTTCGGAATAAGCAGGGACGAGAAGAACGTCGTCGTACGTGAGGGCCTCGTAGAGGAATTTGGATGTGTCTGAGAGCATAGCAAATAAACGATTCCTTATTTGCCGCGTAAAATTAGTAGAAATTTCGGTGAACTGAAAATCTATCTCTGTTTTAACAGAAAAATAATGTAAATAGGTATAACTCTACTATTTAAAAAAACAGTCAAGCGCGTTCTAATCAGCTAATTGCCATTTTAGAACGCGCTTGTACATGATATACTACTTTTTTTAATTACAAGTTTTTACTTCTACCAAAAAAGTAGTACCGTTAGAAGACACAAACCCAGGTTTCAAAGTAATTGATTGATTTGCAAAATAGTTGGTTTTACCCGTTGTTGCGATAGTACCCGCACTTTCGATTCTTTCTTTGGCAAAATACGTTCCCGCAGCTACTGCTCCAGTAGATTGATTAATCGTACTTTGACATACTGGAGGTGTTGGAATCAACACATTGTTAGCATTAAAGACAGAGATATTTGCAGGAATATTGGGCAAACATCCAATTCTATCAGCATCGATATACAAAAACATCGAGCTATTTGTCAATTCAGGGAGGCAATTCAACAAATTATTTTGGAGGTTCAAAAAGTAAAGGGTTGCAGGCAACGCAGGTAGGCTTTTCAATTGGTTATTTTTAAGGTACATAATAGTCAACGTTGACGGAAGCGTAGGAAGTCCTGTCAACTGATTTCCTTCGGCCACTAGCGAACTCAAACTCCCAGGCAATGCAGGCAATGCTACTAACAAGTTGAAACTACATTCAATCTGTTTCAGCCCCGACGGTAATGTTGGCAGAGCCGTCAATTGATTTGTAGAGCAATTAAAAATCTGGGTCAAACTAGCAGGTAATGCAGGAAGGCTTGTCAAAAGATTATCTGCACAATACAACGCCGTTATTCCTGATGGCAATGCAGGCAATTGGGTTATTTTATTAGCAGAACAATTAAAGTACGATAATTTCGAGGGAAGTACGGGTAAAGAAGTTAACAAATTCCCTGCACAAGCAAAGTACCTCAAACTATCGGGCAGAGACGCAATGGAGGTCAATTTGTTGCGGGTCGCATCCAAATACAACATTGTGGTTGGAAGTGCTGGTAACGAAGCTACTTCGTTATAGTTAATAGCCAATTGACTCAATGAGTTTGGTAAAGTGGGCAGAGAAGTCAATTTGTTAAACTTACAACTCATCATCGACAAACTTGGAGGCAAGGTAGGCAGGCTTGTCAAATTATTAATATCGCAATAAAGCGCGACCAGTGTATTTGGCAGGGGGGGTAACGTAGTTAGACTATTTGATGCACATAGGAGGGTTTCTAGTGAAGTAAACCCTTGAATCCCTTCCAAACTTTTAATTCCTTTCCCCGACACGTCTAGCCCTTTCATACTTGCTGCGGGGGCGAGCAACTTATTCGTATTGTCGATACAATCAGGACAGGCACTACGAATTGCAGCTGCGAAATTGCTATCAGGCACGCTAATTTGCGCATTGGCGCCAAAGCTTACTACCAGTACGACCAATAAGATTTTTGAAAAAGCAGTTTGAAAAAATTTCTCTGTAACTTTGCAAAGTTGTTTCATAATTGTAAAAAATGTATTAACCCCTCTTGTTTCCAATATCTTGGCCAAATTAATATAAACTCTTAATAAAGCCCTCGTTTTTTCGATTTTAATTATATTTTCTTTCCCTAAACGCACATGTTGTACTGAAAATCAAGGCTTAACAAATCAAATAACTAGAAGGTGATTCCGATTTTGAGATTAACAGAGAATACGAGCCTGTATTATATCAGAAGCGGTAGTTATCGGTTTATTAGCAAGATTTTTGACCATCAAAGGAAAAATCCCCGTACTTTTACGGCTCTAATTTACTGATAAGTTGTCAAGATTGAAAGAAAAATGACTAAAAATTTCATTGAAGAATTGCGTTGGCGTGGTATGCTCCACGACATGATGCCTGGCACGGAAGAACAACTCCAAAAAGAAACCACTTCTGCGTATATTGGTTTTGACCCTACCGCCTCTTCGCTACATATTGGGAATTTGGCCACTATTATGCTCCTCAAGCACTTTCAATTGTGCGGACACAAACCATTTGCTCTTGTAGGAGGGGCTACTGGGATGGTAGGCGATCCATCAGGAAAAGCTGCCGAAAGGGCTTTTTTATCAGAAGAAACCTTACGATATAACGAATCTTGCATCAAAAAACAACTTGAGAAGTTTTTGGACTTTGATTGTGGTGAGAACTCTGCCCAAATCGTCAATAACTACGATTGGTTCAAAAACATCGGTTTTTTGGAGTTTTTACGAGAAGCAGGAAAATACATTACGGTCAACTACATGTCGGCCAAAGATTCCGTAAAAAAACGGCTCGAAACGGGGATTTCTTTTACCGAATTTAGTTACCAACTTCTTCAGGGGTACGACTTTTACTGGCTTTTCAAACACAACAATGTTCGTTTGCAGATGGGTGGCTCCGACCAATGGGGGAATATTACCACTGGAACAGAGTTGATTCGTCGTAAAGAAAACAACAACGACGAAACCGCCGAATACCGTGCCTTTGCGCTGACCACCCCACTAGTAACAAAATCAGATGGCACCAAATTTGGGAAAAGTGAAAGTGGAAACGTTTGGCTCGACCCGACCAAAACCTCCCCTTTCCAATTTTATCAATTTTGGCTCAATTGCGCCGATGCAGATTGCCCGCGCCTTCTTCGCGTATTTACCCTTTATACAAAAGAAGAAATTGAAGCATTAGAAACCGAACATGCGCAAACTCCTCACCTCCGCGTGATGCAGAAAGCATTGGCAAAAGATGTAACTATACGTGTACATTCTCAACAAGATTTTGACATGGCAGTAGTTGCATCGGACGTTCTTTTTGGCAAAGGGACGTTAGAAACACTTAAAAGTATGGACATCGCTACCTTTGAAGCCGTGTTTGAGGGTGTTCCTCAGAGTAAAATCACCGCCGATGCACTGAAAAGATGTACCAATATTACAGATTTGGTTTCGACCGTAACAAACAACGAAATTTATGCTTCTAAAGGGGAAGCGCGTCGTGCAATTCAAGGAAATGCAGTAAGTCTCAATAAAACAAAGACCGCAGATCCAAACGCTTTACCTGCTTTTGAGCTCCTTCAAAACAAATTTATACTGGTATCGAAAGGCAAAAAAAATCACCTTATTGTTGTGGAATAATTAATTATATATAGGTATATAAATTTTGTGATTTCAAAGCCAAACATCGAAAAAATGTTTGGCTTTGTCTATTTTATAGTATTTATATCCCAATCGGTAAATATTGTACTGTAAACATCTTGGTATTAATATTTCCATCAAAAAAGTAGTTATTTTTATTTTTTCTTGAACATTCAAAAAAAAATAAAAATAACACTCAAAAATAGCAGTGATTTGTAGTTTTGGCACGACTATTGAGGTACCATACTTCTATCAACAGATAATAATCTCAAACCAGGGTATGGAACAAGCTATATAACCCCACACTTTATCATGCAGAAGTTAAGCCTCAACCAAACATTACAACAAAAGCTATCACCCCAGCAGATACAGTTTATCAAACTGTTGCAAATTCCTACTGTGGAATTAGAGAACCGTATTGAAGAAGAGTTGGAAATCAATCCGGCATTGGAAGAGGGGTTAGACCAAGAAATAGCAGATAACGACGATACGTACGAGGATTCACTTGATTTAGATAGTGATTACGAAGAAGAGTATTCGCCTCTGGAAGGTATCAGTTTGGAAGAATACCTCAACCACGATGAGTATGGGGGATATAAAATGTACAGTGATGGCAATTATCCTGAAGAAGAACGGGAAATGCCATTGGTAACTATTAACACCCTCCATGATGTACTTCAGCAACAATTTGGCTACTTATGCCTCAACGAACGCCAGATGATTATTGGATTGCAACTTTTGGGAAGCATTGAAAACGATGGATACATTCGCCGTTCTCTGCAAGCTATTGCCAATGATTTAGCGCTTTCGCAAAGTTTTTATACCTCTATCGAAGAAATAGAACTAGTGCTAAAGAAAATTCAAACGTTTGACCCTCCTGGAATTGGCGCAAGGAACCTACAAGAGTGTTTACTTCTTCAACTCGACCGAAAAGGCCCAGCTGATGCCTACGTCAATTATGCCGTAAAAGTTATTGAAGATTGTTTTGAAGAATTTTCAAAAAAGCACTTTGAAAAAATTCAGAAAAGATTGGGCATAAATGATGAACAAATGAAGTACGTCATTTCACTCATCACCAAACTAAACCCTAAACCAGGCTCGGTCGAGGGCGAAGATGGTCTTGCTCAATATCTTTTACCTGATTTTTGGATTAACAATAACAACGGCAAACTTGAGGTTCATCTAAATTCCAAAAATGCCCCCGAATTACGCATTAGCCGCTCGTTTGCGGAGATGCTTGATACATACGATAAAAGTGACAAAACCAACCGCCACATTAAAGAAACTGTCACTTTTGTAAAACAAAAATTAGATGCAGCTAAGTGGTTTATCGATGCCATTAAACAACGCCAAAATACGCTTCAACGTACGATGAGCGCGATTTTGCACTACCAATACGAGTTCTTTTTGGACGGCGACGAAACACGCCTTAAACCAATGATTTTGAAGGACATAGCCCAACGAATCGAAATGGATGTTTCGACGGTTTCGCGCGTAGCGAATAGTAAATCTGTACAAACTGAATTCGGGGTTTATCCGCTCAAATATTTTTTCTCAGAAGGGATTTCTACCGAATATGGCGAAGATGCCAGTAGCCGCGAAGTAAAGTCAATTCTTAAAGATTTAATTGACAAGGAATCAAAGGGAAATCCACTTTCGGATGATAAACTCGAAAAACTACTCAACGACAAAGGGTATAACATTGCTCGTCGTACGGTTGCAAAATACCGTGAGCAACTTAATATTCCCGTAGCTCGTTTACGAAAACAATTATAGTCTCTTAGGCTGTTATCTGTTATTAGTTACCTTTGTATTCGTTAAAAATAAAGGTCGACGATAAACAGTAATATTCGCCTTGAATACTCCATTTGCTAAGTTTCTTTCGATAGTTCTTCATCCACTTCTGATGCCCACGTTCCTGTTGGGCATGTTGTTTTTTACCACCCCCGCCGTTGTAGGGGTTGACCTGTTTACTCCGACTGTTCGGTTTACGCTTCTTGGCTTTGTGGGTATGACTACTTTTGTGATTCCTTCCTTAGGAATTTATTATTTGTACCGTGCTGGCTATGTCCAAAGTTTACACCTGGATAATCTGGCCGACCGCCGCCTTCCCTACTTTTTGACAGCACTGCTGTATGGGTTTGCCACCTATTTTTTTCGCTATCAATTGGCCGCTTTATCAGAGCTTTCCCCCCAAATAAGCACTATTCTTGCAAGCATTACTGTTTCCATTACTTTGGTTGGAGTGATTAGTTTACGTTGGAAAATAAGCGCTCACGGCACAGGTTTTGGAGGGCTTCTCGGAGCTATTTTTGGAATAGCCGTTAAGTTTAACGAGTCTATTTTACTTTATCCACTGCTTTCGTTGATTGTCCTCGGAGGATTATTGATGAGCGCCCGTCTCCACCTAAACGCCCATACCCCCGCACAAATTGGTGCTGGAATAGGACTTGGCTTACTAGTAAGTTTGACCACCGTTTGGTGGTTTGTTTGAGTTGCTTTACATTTGGCCTCTCACTTCTTCATCCTAAACCTAAAAGCCATGTTTGAGCACATTATTTACGAAGTAAACGATGGAATTGCCCGCATAACCCTCAATCGCCCACAGGTTTATAACGCGTTGAGTGCAGGTTTGCTTAAAGAAATTACGCGCGCTATCGAAACTACCGCTTCAAACGAAAGTGTACGCGTCGTTATAATCACAGGAGCTGGTGACAAAGCCTTTTGTTCGGGAGCCGACCTCAAGGAAGGCATGGGGGGCGCCAATAGTTTAGGCGATTCGCTTCGTCAAAACTACAATCCAATGATTTTGGCTATACGTACTTTGCCCAAACCCGTTATTTGCCGCCTCAACGGCGTAGCAGCGGGCGCCGGTTGCTCTTTGGCGTTGGCTTGCGACCTTGTCATTGCCGCCGAAGAAGCCTATTTAAGCCAAATTTTTGTTAACATTGGGCTTATGCCTGACGCTGGTTCAACTTTCTTTTTACCACGCTTGGTGGGAATGCAAAAAGCTTTCGAAATAGCTAGCACAGGTAGAAGAGTTTCTGCTTCCGAAGCTGCCCAAATCGGTTTAATTCATAAAGCGGTGCCTGCAAGCGAGCTTGATGTTGAACTTGCCGAAATCGTTACGTATTATCAGCACGCTCCTACGGCAGCCATCGGTGCTATGAAACAAGTTATGAATCAGGCTATGTACTCGACCCTCGGCCAAATGCTTGAATTAGAAGCACAGCATCAAGACCAACTCGGGCGTACCCACGATGCTGCCGAAGGTATTATGTCTTTTTTACAAAAGCGTAAAGCCAACTACCGCGGAAAATAACTTCCTCAACACATCATAGATTATGCTTATTCGAATCGTACGAATGACATTTCAGCCAGAAAAAGTGGCTGATTTTTTGGATATTTTTAACCAATCAAAAGATAAAATCAGAGCACGCGCAGGTTGCCATCGATTAGAGTTGTTGCGCGATTTAGACCAACCCAATGTGTACATGACATACAGCTATTGGGGCGACGTTCAAGCCCTAAATGACTACCGTGATTCGGAGTTATTTAAGACCACTTGGGCAAAAACAAAAATTCTTTTTTCGGACAAACCCGTGGCTTATTCGGTTGAACGATTGGAGGAATTACTGTAGCAAAAACTCATCGGCGTCTAAAAATGCTGGAAATTTATCCCTAAAAGTCGTCAACGCCTCCCTCTGTAACATATGAATAAGAATCCCCTCTTCGATTGATTTTCGTTCTAAAACTTCTCCTTTGAAGTCAATCACGGCGGAGTCTCCCGTATGAGGAATGCCGTTGCCATCATTTCCAACTCTGTTGACTCCCACAACATAGCTTAAGTTTTCAATTGCTCGGGCTTGAAGTAGGGTGTTCCAAACGTGACTACGAATAGCAGGCCAATTGGCTACGTACACTAAAAGATCGTAGTCGAGGGCCACATTCCGTGACCACACGGGGAAACGCAAATCATAACAAATCAACGGGCAAATTTTCCACCCTTTCCATTCTTTTATGATACGCTTTGTTCCTCCTGTATAAGATTCCTGCTCGCGCGCCATCCGAAACAAATGCCGCTTATCGTAAAAATCGTATGTTCCATCAGGTTCCACCCAAAGCAATCGATTAAAATAGTTCGTTCCTTCTTTGGCGACGAAACTACCCATCACAACAGCCCCCGTTTGAGCTGCCACCTGTTGCATCCATTTGGTGGTCGTTAGGTTCATAGGTTCCGCCACCGAAGCAGGATTCATCGTAAAACCTGTGGAAAACATTTCTGGCAATACAATGATGTCCACCAACTCAGTGATAGTTGCTATTTTTTCTTCCAACGACGCAAGGTTCGCCGTGGTGTTTTCCCAATATAAATCGGTTTGAACTAATGCTACTTTTAAATCCATCTCTCTAAAATTTAGACATTTCAAAACTAGGTGTCCCCGTTTCGTAAACGGGGACCAACGTCTTGCTTTATTTCAATTCACTGGCTTTAATTTCTCGCTGCCATTGTTGTGCACCTTTCGCGTCAAAAATCGTCACTTTTAGAACACGGTCTTTTTCTGGGCCTGTGATTTCAAACATTCCGAAATTACGTTTGTTTTCTACGTTTGTCCCTGCTACGTAAGTTTCTGTTGTTTTTTCAGCATCAGCAGGTTTCCCAGCCCCCGAAGTGAGCGGAGATACTGTAAAATCGTACAAAGGATACGTACCAAAACGGTTGAGTTTGTGTAAAACCGTGTGGTGGCGATCTCCAGTTAAGAAAATAACTCCTGGGATTTTGGCATCGGCAATTTTCTGAAGCAGTAAAGCCCGTTCTTCGCTATAGGTAGCATAGTTTTCAAACAAAGCAGCTGTATTGATAATTTGTCCACCCGTCACGATAAACTTGAACGTTGCTTTGCTTCCAATGAGCGCATCTACAAGCCAGCGAAGTTGGGCCTCCCCAAAATAAGTTCGGTCGTCTTTACGGTGGTTTGGCGCGCGAAACCAACGGTCGTCGAGCATAAAAAACTGCGCATCGCCCCACTCAAAAGTACTCGTACAGGCCCCTTCAAAAACATAATTAGGGTTTCCCCAAAACAAGCGAAATACATCCGAAGTTGTGTTTTTTAAAGCAAAACTTCGGTCTGAGTCGTTGGGACCAAAATCATGATCGTCCCAAACGGCGTAATGGTGTGTCGAGGCCAATAGCGGTTGCATTTGCGGCAACGAACGCGTGTGAGTACTACGGTACAAGACCCCCGTGCGGGTGTTCCAATCGGGCTCACGCAAGTACGTATTATCGCCCCCCCAGACCATAAAATCAGGCTTTTGCTGGTAAATAGAGGTAAAAATATCATAATCTCCTCCGTAGGCAGAAGGGCGATCGTAGGGAGCATCATTTACATAAGCACAGCTTCCAAAGGCAAATTTAAAGGTAGGGGGATCAGTACGCCATTGCCACAGTGTTTGACTTTGAAACGTAAGCGGATAGTTAAAACTTACTTTTTTACCATCCAGCCACAGTTCATAGTCATACTTTTTGCTGGGCTGAACTTGGTCAGCGATTACTTTTGCCACAAATGCCTTGTCTTTTTGAGTTAATACCTCGTCGGTGCTCATTTTTTGGGTAGGACTACCCTGCTCCCAGTACATAAATTTAACTTTGGCGGCTTGTTTGGTTTGGATCCAAAGCAAGACCTCTCGCATTTCGGAATAGCCCACCATTGGACCAGATTGCACCTGCGCAAAGGTGTTTAGGGCAAAAAAGAAGACAACTAGAAGTGATGAAGAAATTTTTCTCATGATTAGGCGTATTTTTGATGCAAGTTAACACAAAGCTTTTTTTGTCGTTACTCCTTTCTTTTAACATTGTATGAAAGATTTGTTTTTTGACAAAGCAACTGGCATCCACTATCTTTGCGGCTCGAAATTTTAGCCCATGCAGATTCTCAACCACCAATACCAAATTCAAAACATTCCTGTTCTTGACATTGCTCAACAATTTGGTACTCCGCTTTATGTGTACGACGCCAACAAAATCGTTGAAAAAATCAACGAACTTAAAAGCGCGTTCCCAAACGTTAAGCTTAAAATAAAATTTGCTTGCAAAGCCCTTACCAACGTTTCGATTTTGAAATTGATGCGCCAAAACGGCGTAGAAATCGACGTGGTTTCTCCTCAAGAATTACAACTAGCCCTTCACGCAGGTTTTGAAGGTTCACAAGTAACGTTCACCCCCAGTGGAGTATCATTTGATGAAATCGAAATGGCCGTTGAAACAGGCGCTATTATCAACCTCGACAACCTGATTGTTCTCGAACGATTTGGGCAACACTACGGCAATAGCGTTCCGTGCATGATTCGAATCAAACCCAATGTCGCCGCTGGAGGAAATGCCAAAATTATGACGGCCCACGAAGGGTCTAAGTTTGGAATCGACATTCGCCAACGGGAAGAAATTTTGGCCATCGTCGAAAAATACAACATCAACGTCGTTGGTCTTCACCAGCATACAGGTTCGGACATCAAAGAAGCTGAAGCGTTTGTAAGAGCTGCCGACATTATTTTTGACTTTGCTCATTCTTTCCCAAATCTACAAATCATAGATTTGGGCGGTGGTTTTAAAGTGGCCTACAAAGAGGGTGATTATACCACCAATATGCCCGAACTAGGCTCAAAACTGAGCGAAGCCTTTTTAAAATTAAGCGAAACTCTTGGCAAAGAACTTCAACTTTGGTTTGAACCTGGCAAGTTTTTGGTAAGTGAAGCAGGGGTTTTGTTGGTCAGTGCCAATGTCGTAAAACCTGCTCCTGGCCGTACATTTGTAGGAGTCAATTCGGGATTGAATCACCTCATCCGCCCAATGATGTACGATGCCTACCACCACATTGTCAATGTGTCAAACCCAGAGACAGAAACCAAGGAAACCTACGATGTGGTAGGGTATATTTGTGAAACAGATACCTTTGCCAAAGACCGCGAACTAAACGAAGTTCGAGAAGGCGATATTCTGGGACTGCTCAACGCGGGTGCGTATGGATTCACGATGAGTAGCCATTACAACAGCCGTTTTCGTCCCGCCGAAGTTCTTGTTTATAACGGACAAGCCCACATCATTCGCCAACGCGAGACGATGGATGACATTCTAAGAAACCAAGTAGTACTGGAGTTGTAAATGAGTACGCAAAAAGCAAATTCAAATTCTAATCACTAAAATAAAGTTACCCAATGGGACGCGCGTTTGAATACCGTAAAGCTAGTAAGCTAAAGCGTTGGGGGATGATGTCTAAGACGTTTACCCGCATCGGAAAAGATATTGTAATGGCTGTTAAATCAGGTGGACCAGACCCTCAAAACAACTCACGTTTACGGGCTATTATCCAAAATGCCAAGGCAGCCAACATGCCAAAAGATAACGTAGAAAGGGCCATTAAGCGTGCCACATCCAAAGACCAAGAAGACTACAAAGAAGTAGTATTAGAGGGAAAAGGGCCGCATGGAATTGCGATTTTGATTGAAGCAACTACGGATAACAACAACCGTACGGTAGCCAACGTCCGTAGTTATTTCAACAAATTAGGCGGTTCGCTTGGAATATCGGGTATGCTCGATTTTTTGTTTGACCGTAAATGCGTGTTTAAAATTGCCAATACGGGTATTGATTTGGAAGAACTAGAACTTGAACTCATTGATTTTGGTGCTGAAGAACTTTTCATCGACGAAGAAACCAACGAAATCAACATTTACGGTGAGTTTACGGCCTTTGGTGCACTGCAAAAATACCTCGAAGAACAAGGGTATGAATTGAAAGGAGCCGAATTTACTCGCATTCCAACCGAGCTAAAAGAGCTTACGGAAGAGCAAGCAGCTGAAGTCGAAAAGTTAATCATGAAAATTGAAGAAGACGACGACGTTCAGAACGTGTATACGAACTTGAAGTAAGTGCGAATTACGAATGAGGGAGTGACGAATGTGCCGTTACTCCCTCATTTATTTATCCCCAATAAAGGGAGTGTAATTTAAACTCTGTCTTTATTCAAATTTGATTCAAATTTAATTTTTTCTTTCGATTTCAAATGCTTTTTGGGTTTGTTATTGAATTTGTCAAGGGCGGCTGAGGTACGAAGCCGTTTATATACCCTTGACAAATTCAATAACAGGCTATTTTTGCGTTTTATAATTGAAAGAAAAATTACAGGTCCATTCGCATTCTATCGCCAAATTTAATATGTAGCTGTTGCGCAGTAAGAGCCCAATTCTGCAACGGAGAAGTCCATTTTCGACTTATATTTTCAACAGCCAGGTAAATTAATTTAAGCAAAGCCATATCATTGGGAAAAGCGCCCTTTGTTTTGGTAATTTTACGGACTTGCCTATGAAATCCTTCTACTGCATTAGTAGTGTAAATAAGCCTTCTAATCTGCTCATCATAAGCGAAATATGTTGACAATTTGTGCCAATTGCTCTGCCAGGATTTAATCACAACCGGGTACTTGCTGCCCCACTTATCATTAAGTTTATCCAGTTCCAATTCAGCTTTCTCTTTTGTGGGAGCCTGATAGACGGTTTTTAAATCCTGCATGAAAGTCTTCTGATCCTTGGAAGCCACATATTTAAGGGAATTCCGTATGTGGTGAATGATACAGGTCTGAATCTCTGATTGAGGGAAGCAAGCCAATATTGCCTCTGAAAAGCCGGTAAGGTTATCTGTACATGCGATTAAAATATCTTTCACCCCTCTGGATTTCAAATCTGTAAGCACAGATAGCCAAAAATTAGCCCCCTCACTCTCAGACACATACATACCAATTAAGTCTTTATAGCCATGCCGATTTACGCCCAATACATTATAAACAGCTCGCGTAACAACACGGCCGCCATCCCTGACTTTATAATGCATGGCGTCTAACCAGACAATGGTGTAAAGACTTTCCAAAGGCCTGTTTTGCCATTCTTTAACCTGAGGAATTACGCGTTCGGTAATTTCAGACAGGGTAGCATGAGATATTTCCACATCATACATTTGATGGATGTGGTCCGATATATCTCTGAAACTCATGCCCTTGCTGTAAAGTCCAATGATTTGCGGAGCAAGGTTATCAGCCAGAACAGTTTCACGTTTCTTGACAATTTGGGGTGAAAATGTACTTTTTCGATCCTCGGGTGTAGTTAAAACAATTTCGCCCGAGGTTGTTTTTAAGCGTTTGCTCCCCTTGCCATTACGCTTGTTACCGGACTCCCTCTCCTGCTCATTCAAATGAGCGTTCATTTCTGATTCCAGTGCACTTTCTAAAAATTGTTGAAGTAAAGGTGCGAAAACCCCATCTTTGCCAGTTAATGATTGTCCCTGCATTAACTGCTCCAGCGCTTTGTCGCGCATCTGTTCAAATTCTGTCTTTGCCATTGTTCTGTCTTAAAGTTAAAACTTTTAGACAGAGTTCATTTTACAGTCTC
>JACCEC013236792.1_pt1 | contig 18145 bp, 17 predicted proteins | sample 7450121 | NCBI WGS metagenome assembly JACCEC01 (sample SAMN15323455, study PRJNA562643) | freshwater metagenome | isolation source: river surface water | place: USA:Blue River Watershed | collected 2017-08-18 | reverse complement strand
CGACCACCTCAACGCCTCTTCCGTGCAGCAGGCCCTGAGCGACGCGGCTGTGCGCTCGAGTGTCAACGTGCCCGGCCTATCGGATGTCGTGCGGCAGGACCAGGATGCGAAGAACGAGATTTCCGCCCTCATGAGTTACATGACGAGCCAAGGCATTGAAGGCGAGCCCAAGCGCAACCCCCAAGTCTTGGCTCAAATGCGCAACCGCCTCATTGAGCTGGAGAAGCTTCGCAAAAATTACAAAGAACAAATTCAAAAGAGCTACCCCGAGTACTTTGCCCTCCTGCAACCCAAGGCGCCCACCACCAAGGACATTGCCAAGCAGCTCAAACCCGATGAGTTGTTCATCTCGGCCGTCTCGGTCTCCAACCGAACCTATGTTTGGGCGATCGATGCGCAGGGGCAAGTCGGATTCCACCGCTGGGAGCTGGACCACAAGGGAACCGAGCAACTCGTGGCACGGTTGCGCAAGACGCTGGATGTGGCTGAACTCGGCGCGCGTGCACCCGCATTCGATGCCGATGCGGCCTATCAGATCTATAAAGGCGTCATTGCCCCCCAAGAGCGCATGCTCGAGGGCAAGCGCCACCTGATTGTGGCGACCTCAGGCGCCTTGGCAAAATTTCCCATCGCGGTGCTGCTGCGCGACCCACGCAAAGACAAAGAGATTGAAAAAATGGCTTGGCTCATCAAGGACGTGGCCATCAGCAGCGTGCCTACGGCCAACGGTTGGATGTCGCTCAAGCGCTTGGGCAAGGTCAACCTGACCGAGCAGCCGATGATCGCTTGGGGAGACCCCGTCTTCAATTTGAAGCTGGCCGCTGCCGATGTCCAGGGCGGTACGCGCAACGTCAACAAACTGCGCAGCACGCAGTCGCTGGGGGCGCTGGATGGCCCTTTGCAAGAATTCGACTCGGTTTACCAACAGATTCCCCCCTTGCCCGAGACGCGTGATGAGGTTTTGCAACTCGCCAAAATTCTCAACGGCAACGCTGAACAGGACTTGATCTTGGGCACCAAGGCCACCCGAAAATCCGTGCTGGAGAGCAACCAATCGGGACTCTTGCGACGCAAACAGGTTCTGGTGTTCGCCACACACGGGCTCTTGGCGGGCGACCTGCCCAATTTGAATCAGCCGGCCCTGGCCATGGCGGCCAATCCCAATCCGAACGACTCGCCGCTGCTCACGCTCGACGATGTGCTGAGTCTGAAACTCAATGCAGATTGGGTGGTGCTCTCGGCCTGCAACACGGCGGGCGACGATGGTCGCGCGGAAGAAGCCTTGAGTGGATTGGCCCGGGGCTTCTTTTTTGCCGGCAGCCGCAGCCTGCTCGTGACCCACTGGTCGGTCGAGTCCGAGAGCGCCATGCTGCTCACGACCCAGGCCTTCACCGCCTACAAAAAAGACCCCACGCTCAGGCGCTCCGAGGCGGTTCGCCACGCCATGCTCGAGGTCATGAAAATGGGCAAGTTCTCGCACCCCACGTATTGGGCACCCTATGCGCTGGTGGGAGAAGGCGGGCGCTAAGTCGGCTGGGCGCGCGCCCACTCCCGAGCAAACGCGCAGGGCTTGGCGCCGATCCTCGGCAATCGTGCGGTGCCCTCTTTTTTGTTGTTCGATGACAAAATGCTCATCATACGTTGTCACCCGTAAGGGATTGTGTTAAAAACCGGCGTAAATAACCGGTTTTTACCTTGTCATGGAACTTTCCCCGCAACCGGCGTTGAGGGGTGTCTGGGTAGACACTTTGACGCCACTGCAGAGCGATCTCCGCGCCGATGCCGATCGCCTGTATGCCCATTTGCGCAATTTGTCCGCCCGGGGTGCCCACCGTTTCGTCTTGTTTGGGCACGCGGGAGAGGGGGCGTCCTTTTCGACCGAGGAAAAATTGGCCGTACTCCAGGCTGTGCTCGAGCACGGGATGGAGCCTGAGAACCTCATGCTGGGCGTGCAGACCTCTTCGCTCACCGAAGCTGCCGCGATCGTGAAAAAAGCTTGCGCGCTCCAAGTGCGCCGCTTCTTGGTCACGCCACCGGCTTACTATGTGAACACCAGTGGCTCGGGTGTACGGGATTACTTTGCGCACCTGCTCCAATCGGTCCCCCACACCGATTGGCAACTGATGATTCACCAGACCGGCCAGATGAGCAAGGCAGGCGATTTGCCTGATGCCTCGATTGCCGAATTGGTGCAGGCCTATCCCGAGACTTTGGTGGGTATCGTGGACCAAGACCCGCGCGTTGACCACACCCTCGCCTTGATGCGCTCATTTGGCAAGCGCTTGAGCGTGAGCACGTCGCACGAACCCAACCTCACGCAAATCAAACCCAGCGGCTGCATCTCCGCCTACGCCAATCTGCTGCCCAAAACCGTGGCGCATATCGTGGCGCAGGACACCTCCACGCAAGGCCATCAAGTCCCCGGCTTGAAGGTGCGCACCCCCGATGAACGCGTGCTGGAGTTGCAAAAAATCCAAGCCGACTTCGGCATGATTCAAACCTTCAAACTTTTCTTATCCACTTATTACCGAGTAGCCGACTGGGAACGGGTGCGCCCGCCCCTCTCGCCTGTGGGCGCGGACCGGCGTGAGAACTTGTTGAAGGCTTTTAAATCGTTCAATTTACTGGCCAGCGAATAGGCCCAAGGAGCGCGGGATGGAATTCGACAACTCTTGGTATGTGATCGAGCGCAAGAACCGCTACGAAGTCGTGGCGCACCGCGAGCTCTCGAGCATGGACGAAGGCACTTACCTGCTGCTCGAGAATTACGCGACCCACCATGAAGCGCTCATGGAGCTCAAGCGATTGATCATGTTGGAGATTCAGGACACCAAAGCGAACCTGGATCGACTCGATGTGCACGCTCGGCGCAAATAAGCGGCATCACCCCGCGCAAAGCGCGCATTCACAAAGACCGCGCGCCCCTCGATCGATGGGTATGATGACCTTTTTTTTCTCAACCTGATCTTCTTCCAAAAGCCCATGCGAAACCCAGAACACGCCATCCATGCCATGTTCACCCAGCGTTGGTCGCCACGATCGATGATGGCGGAGCCCATGCCGGCTGAGACCTTGCTCAGCATTCTGGAGGCCGCACGCTGGGCCCCTTCGGCCTACAACGCCCAGCCTTGGCGTTTTGTTTACGCGCACCGTGACACGCCAGAGTGGGCGCCCTTGTTCAATGCCTTGAACCCCATGAACCAAAGCTGGGCCCGTCATGCGTCCGCACTGGTGGCGATCGCATCGGATGAAGCCATGGTCTTGCCGGGCAAAACCGAGCGCACCCCCAACCGGTGGCATTCTTTTGATGCCGGTGCCGCGTGGGCCCACATGGCCCTGCAAGCGCTGCACAGCGGGTACATGTGTCATGCGATGGCCGGCTTTGATCCGGACAAACTGCGTCAGGCCATTGGCGCCCCCGCCGAGTTCGCGCTCGAATGCGTGGTGGCCATTGGCAAGCAGGGTCCCAAAGAGGCCTTGCCCGCCGAGTTGCAAGCGCGCGAAGCGCCAAACGGGCGTCACCCGCTGAGCCAAATCAGCTATCAGGGGCGCTGGCACACCTGACCCGCCGCTCAAACCGGTCGGTTCGCTGGCGTCGAAGTCGGGCGGCGGGCGCCGTCACGTCCATCCCCACATCCTTCCGCCACGCCTTCTGCAGGGCTGTGGCGTGACGGGCGACCTGCATTCAGGGTGATTCCGCATTGAGCTGACATTTTTCTGCGGCTAGTATGAACGCATGACTCTTTCTCGATCTCCCGCTTCCGCCCATTCCCGCCCCCCAGGCGTTGGCCTGCAACGGGTTGTGCGCAAGCACGGTGAACGCGCGACCGACCGCATGAACACGCGGGAAGCCTTGATCCGCTGCGGCATCGAACTCCTCACCGAACAAGGGTTTCGCACCACCAGTATTGAAGAAGTGCTCAACCGCGTGGGCGTGCCCAAAGGCTCGTTCTACCACTTCTTCAAAAGCAAGGACGACTTTGGCACCGCAGTGATCGAGAACTACGTCGATTACTACACCAAGAAAATGGGCGGTATTTTCCAAAACGAGAGTCAAACCCCACTGGCACGGCTGCGCCAGTTTGTGGAGATCTCCAAAGAAGGTCTGATCCGATTTGAATTTCGCCGCGGCTGCTTGGTGGGCAACATGGGCCAAGAACTCGCCAACGTGAGCGACACCTTTCGCACCCAACTCGAAGCCGTGTTGCAGTCTTGGGAAGACATGCTCACCCAATGTTTGCAACGCGCCATTGAGGTAGGCGAAATCGCCCCCAACAACGACCCCCGCGCCCTCTCCCGCTTCTTCTGGCTGGGTTGGGAGGGCGCCATCTTGCGCTCCAAACTCATGCGAAGCGCCGAGCCCGTTGACCACTTCGTGGATTTGTTCTTCGAGCGCGTGGCCGTGTGAAGATTTTTCGAATTCGGGGTTATTCCCTATTTCGAGACGACCGGTCTACTGAAAAACTAAGGCCATGAATTTACAGGCAGATTTTGGTCTTCTCCCCCGCTCAGGCGAGCGTTTTGAGGTTTTTTGTGGCTGAGCCGCTGCTGGTTCTCCAAGGGGTTGCCAAGACGTTTGGCGGCGTTCAAGCGGTCAAAAATCTGTCCTTCCAGCTCCATGCGGGCGAGATTTTGGGCTTGATCGGGCCCAACGGTTCAGGCAAGTCCACCTCCGTGAACCTGATCTCTGGCACCCTTCCGGTCACGAGCGGCACCATCCACTTTCGCGGAGCCCCCGTCAATGGCTTGGGGATCAGCCAGCGTGTGCCCCTGGGTTTGGCGCGCACCTTCCAGACCACGACGCTCTTTCCCGAGTTCAGTGTGGTCGAGCACGTGCTTACCGCTTGTCACAGCGCGTTTGACGCCTCACCGCTCTCAAGCATTTTGCGGTTCGCCGCGGCGCGACAAGAGGAACACGCGCAACGCCAAAAAGCCTTGGAACTCGTGGACTTTGTCGGTCTGGGCGAGCTCTCCCACGCACCAGTGGCGTCCCTCTCATCCGCCCAGCAACGACTCCTGATGATCGCCACGGCCTTGGCGAGCGACCCCAAACTCATTTTGTTGGACGAACCCGCAGCGGGCATGGTGGCCATTGAGCGCAAGGCTTTGTCGCAGCTCATCTTCAATATCCGCGCGCGGGGTGTGGCCGTGTTGGTGATCGAACACCACATGGGGCTGATCATGGAAGTTTGCGAGCGGATCGTGGTGCTCAATTTCGGTGAAAAAATTGCCGAGGGCAGCCCCGAAGCCATCCGTACCAATCCGGCGGTGATCGACGCCTATTTAGGGAGTCAACACTGATGCTGCAAATTGAACAGGTTCACGCGGGCTACGGCAAGGTAGAGGTGTTGCACGGGGTGAGCTTGCATGTCAACGCCTCCGAGTGTGTGGCCTTGGTCGGCGCCAATGGCGCGGGAAAAAGCACGCTGCTCAAGTGCATTTGCGGGCTGATTCCCATCACGGCGGGCAGCATCACTTTTGAGGGTCAGCGCATCAACGGCCTGAGTGGCCACGCCATCGTGCGGCGCGGTATCACCATGTGCCCTGAAGGGCGGCAAGTCTTCCCCGAGATGTCGGTGCTGGAGAATTTGGAGATGGGGGCGCACACCCGGCACGACGCCGAGCAAGCCTCGGATATCGAGCAAATGCTCGATCTCTTTCCCGTGCTGCGCCAGCGTATTCGCCAACAAGCGGGCACCCTCTCGGGCGGCGAGCAAGAGATGTTGGCCATCGCGCGCGCGCTCATGTCGCGGCCGCGCTTGTGCATTTTTGACGAACCCTCGCTCGGGCTTGCGCCCAAGATCGTGCAAGAGGTGGAAGAAACCCTCGCGCGCATCAAAGCCATGGGCACGACCATTTTGCTCGTCGAGCAAAGCGCCGCCATGGCGCTGCGGCTCTCGGATCGGGCGTATGTGTTCGAAGCCGGCGAAATTGTGCTGCAAGGCACGGGCGCGGAACTGCAAAACCACCCGGAGGTGAGCAAGGCTTACCTCGGCTACTGAACTTAACGACCCTGCCATGCCCATCCCCCAACAACGACTTTATCCAGGAGACACACCATGAAGACTCAAACCCATCGACTCACCCGAACTGTGTTGGCCGCGCTGCTCAGCGGCGGCTTGGCCGCCACCGCCCTGGCCGCCGACAAGGAACTCGTGCTGGGCGTGAACGACGCCTTGACCGGACCGGGCGCGGTTTATGGCCTGCCCCAAGCCAACGCGGTGCAAATGGCGGCTGACGAGATCAATGCCAGAGGCGGTATCAAGGCCGGCGGGGACACCTACCGCCTCAAGGTGATTCGCAACGACGACAAGGCCAACCCAACCGAGGCCACCAACAGCGTACGCAAACTCATCGACCGAGACAACGTGAAATACCTGCTCGGTTTTTGCTGCTCCGGCTCGACCAGCGCGGTGGCCTCCTTCATCGCCAAAGAAGACGTGGTGATGCTGGTGGGTAATGCGGCCGAGCGCGCCATTACCGCGGCGGGAACGCCCAACCTGTTCCGGACCCGCCCTCCCGCAGATTTCACGGGCGCGGCTGCGGGCACTTTTGTGGCCAAGCGCGGCGCACGCAACATTGCCGTGATCGGCTCGCTCGATGTGTCCTTCTACACCCAATACCTCGACGCCTTTGAACGCGAGCTCAATAAAGCGGGGGGCAAGATCATCGCCAAAGAGACCTTTGGCCTGCGTGACCGCGACATGACGCCGCAGCTCACCAAGGTGCGCGCGCTCAACCCCGACGCCCTGTTGGTGCTGGGCTACGTGGAGCCGGCCGCCTTTGTGTATCGCCAAGCCACCGAGCTCGGCATGAAAATTCCACGCTACGGCTTCACCAGCGGCAGCGAGGAGCAGTTCCTGCGCGTGGCCACCAGCGAACAAATGGAAGGCGTGTGGGATTTGCGCCCCACCGAGCTGACCGTGGAAGCCCTGGATGCCAATGCCAAGACCTACGTGGCCAACTACACGCAAAAGTTTGGCGCCGCGCCCTCGCCAAGCTCACCCTACGCCTATGACCAGGTGTATGTGCTCAAGAACGCCATCGAGCAAGCGGGCGGGGCTGAGAACACCGCCAAGGTGATTGCCGAAATTCGCAAGCTCCCCGTTCCCAAGGAAGTCGTCATGAAGTATTTGCCCACCGGCGGCACCATGTTCGATGTCAACGGCCAGGCTTACACCTCCAATGGCGCTTTCCAATGGCAAAAGGGCAAGTGGGTTTACGTCTCTGACCTCCCTTCGGACACCAAGACCTACTCCGACTACTTGCGCAGCCTGCGCAAGTAAGGCTCAGCCCGGTTGAGAGACAGGTGAATCGCGCATGACCGAAATCCTTCAGCAAGCCCTCAATGGCCTGGCCATTGGGGCCGTCTATACCTTGATTGCCCTGGGCTTGACGGTGGTTTTCGGCATCCTGGGCATCGCCCACTTTGCGCACGGTTCCCTGGCCATGTCGGGGGGCTATCTGACCTTCCTCATGGTCGAACGCCTGGGGCTGCACTTCTTTGCCGCCATGCTGGTGGCCATGGTGGCGGGGGCCTTGCTTGGACTCTTGATTGAGCGGTTGGCCTATCGTCCAGTGCGCGACGCGCCGCACATCAATGCGTTCATCATCGCGCTGGGTTTGACCATGATGCTCGAGGGCGGCAACTTGCTGATCTTTGGGGCGGACCAAGTGGTCATTCCCACGACCTACCGCGATGTGTTCAACCTGGCGGGAATTGCCGTCTCTGAGTTGCGCCTGATCGTGATCCTCACGGCCTTGGTGCTCATCAGCATCATTGCGCTGCTCATCAGCAAAACCAAAACCGGCAAGTCCATTCGTGCGGTGGCGCAAAACCGCCCCGCCGCCGTGCTCATGGGCGTGAATGTGGATCGGGTCTCGGTGGTGGTCTTTGGCATTTCCTCGGCACTGGGGGTTTCCGCCGGCGCGCTGGTAGGGGCTTTGCTGGCCATTGCGCCCGGCGTGGGCGAAGGCCTGGCCGTCAAGGGCTTTGCCGTGTTGATTTTGGGAGGCTTGGGATCCATTCCCGGCGCCATTGTGGGCGGCGTGATTCTGGGGGTGAGCGAGGCCATGGCCGCAGGGTTCATCTCCTCTGCCTACAAAGACGTGATCGCCTTTTTCGTGATGATTGTGGTTCTGCTCTTCAGGCCTGAGGGCTTGTTGGGGAAACAGCGATGAATTTGTTTCGCATGCCTGGGACTTGGTGGACGTTGATCTTGGGCGTTTGCGCCCTGTTTCTCCCCGCGTTCGTGAAGGTTCCGTATTTCATGCACTTGATCATCCTCGCCCTCATCTGGGTGGTCATGGCGCAAGGGCAAAACCTGATTCAGGGCTTCACGGGCTATGTCTCGATTGCCCAAGCCGGCTTCATGGGCGTTGGCGCTTATGTCTCCACGCTGCTCTCGACCAAACTGGGCTGGCCGGTGTGGAGCACGATTTGGATGGCGCCCTTGTTCACCGGCTTTATTGCCATTTTTGTGGGCTATCCGAGCCTGCGCGTCAAAGGGCACTACTTTGCCATCGTGACCTTGGCCTACAACATGGTGATCTTCACCGTCTTGCTCACCTACAGCTCCCTGACCGGGGGCGAGGCAGGCATTCCCAACGTGCCCCGCCCTTCCGAGCTGCGCTTTGGCGAGACCGTGGTGAGTTTCGAGGGTCGCAGCAACATCTACTATTACTACCTGGTGCTCGCCATGGCCGCGCTCTCGGTGTTGCTCTCGGCCTTGATCCTGTACTCGCGGGTGGGGCGGGTGCTGTTGTCGATTCGCCAGAATGAAACCCTCTCAGAGGCGGTGGGCGTGGAGACTTGGCGCTACAAGCTCTTTGCCTTCATCGTGAGCGCGAGCCTCGCGGGCTTGGCCGGTGGCTTGTACGCGCATTACATCGGCTTTCTCAATCCGGAGCCCTTTGGCGTGGACCAATCGCTCAACGCCATCTTGGCGGTGATCCTGGGTGGCAGCGGAACGCTGACAGGCCCCATCGTGGGCTCCTTTGCCGTGGTGTTCTTGCCCGAGTACCTGCGCATTGCTGACAGCTACCGGCTCATCACCTACGGCTTGATTTTGGTGATCGCCACCATCTTCTTGCCCCATGGCCTCGTCCCCATGGTCAGTCGTGCCCTTGCCGCTCTGGCCAAGAAATGGGGGCTGCGCGCGTGACCGACTTGACGGCGCGAGCAAGGGCTTGGTCGCGCGCCGAGGTCGAGCCCGGCGTGAACGACCCTGCCCCCTCTGCGACGGTCTTGCGGCAACGCATCGCCTCGGCAGCGGCGCGCGGTTTCTTGGGCGTGCAAGTGCCCCAAGCACTCGGTGGCTTGGGCCTGCCTTTCTCGGCCAAACTTGCGCTGGGCGAGGCACTCGCCCAGGTGGACTTTGGCAGCGCCATGGCCGTGCTCAATACCCATAACGTGGCGGAGCAACTCGCCCGGCTTTGGCCCCAAAGCACTGCCGCGCCATGGGTGCGCGCCATCGTCTCCGGGGAGCGGGTGGCTTGCACCGCGCTCACCGAGCCCGAGGCAGGTTCGGATTTCGCGGCCATTCAAACACGCGCCACACGCACCGCCGCAGGCTGGCAACTCGATGGCCAGAAAACCTGGATCATCAACGCCTGCTATGCCGATCTGGTGGTGGTCTATGCCCAGACCGACCCCCAACGCGGGGCTGCGGGCATTGGGGCTTTTTTGGTCGAAGCGCAGCGCCCGGGCTTTCAACGGGTGTCCGAGCAAGCGCTTGGCACTGTTCCCACCCTGGGCGTGGGTGGTTTTCGGCTCGAAGGCTATGTCTGCCCTGCGGAGGCCGTGGTCTCGCCACCGGGTGAAGCCTTCAAGGACATTCTGCACGCCATCAACGGCGCGCGCACCTACGTGGCGGCCATGTGCTGTGGCATGGTGGAGGCGTGTTTGCAAATCGCCGCCGAATACGGGCAAAGCCGGCACACCTTTGGCAAACCGTTGATGGGGCATCAGGGTTGGCGCTGGGCGTTGGCCCAGGCCTCGGTGGATTTGGCGGCGGCCCGGCTAATGGTGGGACAAGCGGCGGCGCACATCGACGCTGAAGCCGACGCCCAAGTCTCGGCCGCGCAAGCCAAGATCTTTGCCACCGGCATGGCGCAAACCCACATTGCCAAACTCCTGCACGCGATGGGAGCCGAAGGACTGCACGCACATCACCCCTTCACACGCCACCTCCAGGCGGTGCAAGCTGCGACCTTCACCGACGGCGCCACGGAAATGTTGCTCGAGCGCGTGGCGCGCCAATTCAACCGCCCCTCGAGCGCCCCTTGATTCCTCTCCCACGCCGCAGCCATGCTCTTTCCCCTCCCCGGCATTGAGGCTCAACCCGAGAAGATCGCTTTTGCAATGTGCGAAAGCGGTGAGCAGGTGAGCTTTCGCCAACTCGACGAACGCGCTAACCAAGTGGCCCAGGTCTTGCGCACGCTGGGCATTCAGTCGGGCGACCACGTGGCCATGGTTCTGAAAAACGAGCGCCGCTTTTTAGAGGCCTGTTTCGGCATGGATCGGGCGGGGGTCTACTACAGCACCTTGAACTCGCGGCTGACGGTTGACGAGATTCGCTACATCGTGCGCGATTGCGGCGCACGCTTGTTGCTGGTCTCTGCCGAATTGCCTGAACTGGTCAGCGCCTTGCGCGAGACCTTTGCCGACCCATTGGCTTTTTTTGTGGTGGGTGAGACTCCCCATGCCCACGAGTCCTGGAACGCGCGCGTGGATGCGGCCCCAACCGCGCCCATTGCCGATGGTGCGCAAGGCCTGGATATGCTGTATTCATCGGGCACCACTGGCCGGCCCAAAGGCGTGAAGTGGCCACGCCCCGATACCCCGCCCGGACACCCCACGATGCTCGTGAACCTGCTGGGCCCCCTCTTTTCCTACGGCCCCGACTGCCGCTACCTCTCCCCTGCCCCGCTCTACCATGCGGCGCCTTTGCGCCATAGCATGACCGTCATCAAGCTCGGCGGCACGGTTCATGTGATGGAGAGCTTTGACGCCCTGCGGGCCTTGCAAATCATTGAGGCCCAACGCATCACACACGCCCAGTGGGTGCCCACGATGTTTGTGCGCATGCTCAAACTGCCGGAGGCCGTCCGCCAAAGCGTGGATGTGAGCAGCTTGCGGGTGGCCGTGCACGCTGCCGCCCCCTGCCCGGTGGATGTGCAAGAAAAAATGCTCGACTGGTGGGGCCCGATCCTCATCGAATACTACGCCGGCACGGAGAACAACGGGTTTTATTGCATCACTGCTCAGGAGTGGCTTTTGCATCGCGGCTCGGTGGGGCGCGCCACGCAAGGGGTTTTGCACATCTGCGACGACCAGGGTGAGGAGTTGCCCGTTGGCGAGGCCGGCCTCGTTTACTTCAGCGATGGGCCGCAGTTCTCCTACCACCGCGATCCCGAGCGCACCGCGCAGGCCACTCACCCGCGCGGCTGGACCACCTTGGGTGACATTGGCCGCTTAGACGCTGAGGGCTATTTGTATTTGGTCGATCGCAAATCCTTCATGATCATCTCCGGCGGGGTGAACATTTACCCGCAGGAGATTGAGGATTTACTCCTCGCCCACCCCCAAGTGCTCGATGTCGCGGTGGTGGGTGTCCCCAACGAGGATTTGGGTGAAGAAGTCAAAGCCGTGGTTCAACCCATGGTGGCGAGCGACGCGGGCCCCGCGCTCGCGCAAGCCTTGATCGAATACTGCCGCGGTCACCTCGCCAGCTTTAAATGCCCCCGCTCGGTCGACTTCGACTTGAACCTGCCGCGCCACCCCACGGGCAAACTCTACAAGCGGGCGGTTCGGGATCGGTATTGGCCTAAGCCATGATTGTGCGTTCGCACCGGAATGCGTTCAACGGCTCAAGCGATGCAACCAGCGGCGATGGCGGGCCGCACGGTGAATTTGCGACCACTCATTCAAGCCCTTGGCACGCAAACGCGGCCACAGAGTCAACCACAACTCGGCCGTGGCCCAGGCATCGGCCATGGCGTCATGGCGTTTGAACATTTGAATGTTGGCCTGGGCGAGGCAATCGTCCAGACTGGGGTTGGAAAGGTTCAGCCCCATCTCCTCTGTGAAGTCACGCAAATCGAGCCAAGGATTGGCGGGCGGCTGGAACCCACTTTCTCGGCATTGCCGACGCAGGAACGCCCAATCGAAGGGGGCGTGGTAGCCCATCCAAGGGGAGTCCGCGAGCCACACCGTGAATTCACGCAGGGCTTGCGCGGGCGCGGTGCCTGCGGCTTGCTCGCCAAAGCCAATGCCGTGCACCAACACATTGTGCTTGTCTCGCTCATGGGGGCGCTCAGGCTGTACGCGCACCTCAAAGGCGTCGCCCGCGCACAGGGCCCACTGCTCGCCTTCTCGATGCAAGGCCACCGCCGCAATGGAGAGGAGTTGATCGCGCGCGGGGTCCAGACCGGTGGTCTCCACATCCAACACCACCCAACGCGAGGGATTGGCTTTGACGCCCCAGAGTGCCATGGCTAGCGCCCCCAGGTCAGTTCCACGCGCTGCTGCAAACCTTGCAAGGTTTTGAACGACTCACGCAACACGCGGCGTTGGTAAGTGGCCAGGCCCTGCAATGCCAAGCGATTCCCTGCATTGGCTGGATCGGGCGCCGCGAGTTGCAGCCCCATGCGCCAGACTTGCAAATGCTCAAAGGCAGCCACCCAGGATTGCGCCTCGGCTTCTGGAATGCCCAGTTTGGGCGAAGCCTTTAATAGCCGCTCGCGAGTGCTCAACGCCCGCACACCGCTGCCCAGACAAAGAATGCGGGCCGCGTCCACCGCCAAGGCGGTGCCATGGAGCTTCAAATCGATCTGAGCCTCCTCGCCCTCCCCCTCGGCCTGCAAACCGCCCAGCCAATCCAAGGGCACTTTGAATTGAAGGTGGTTTTGCGCGAGGAGGGTCATGAAGCGCCGCTGCGATTGGGCCCATGCGAGCGCTTGGTCCAAGAGCTGTTGAGGCCAGGCGCTCTCACCGGCCAGCGCACGCATGTCAAAAAAGACCGAGGCTTTGAGCAAGTCTTGTGGGCTCGCGTGATGCGTCCAGACATGGAAGCGGTCGCGCCATTGCGAGAGCGTCAGCGCGCATTCGGGGTTGGATGCCATGATGCCCCCCTTGCACAGCGGGTAGCCGCAGGCGTCGAGATCTTGGTTCACCCGGGCGGCCATGGCGATGAACGCTTGTTGCTCATCGGCTGACATGTCGTCTGCCAATATCCAGGCGTTGTCTTGATCGGTCGAGACGGTTTGCTCACCACGGCCCTCCGAGCCCAAGGCAACCCAACACGCCCGCGAGAGATCCAGGCCAGCCTTTTGGGCGTGATGCGCCAAGAGCTGCTGGGTGAGCACGTCGTTGAGGTGGCTGATCAGCTCGGTGAGCGAGGCCGCTTGCACGCCCTGCCCGAGGAGCATGCGCGCGAAAGTGCGGATGTCGTGCGCGGCTTGTTCAAAAGCCTTCAAATCGTTGGCCTGGCGAATTTGCGCACTGATTTGTCGGCTCGAAAAACGCTGCAACGTGAAGAGATCGCGCTCGGAAACAATGCTGTGTAAGCGGCCCTCAGCGATCAGGGGAATATGCCGAATGCGCGACTGGCTCATGAGCACCGCGGCATCGTGCAAGCTGTGATCGATGGTGAGTGTCTGCACCGGGCGCGTCATGATGGTCTCGATGGGGGTCGCCAAATCCAGCCCCACCCAAGTCACGCGCGAGATCACATCATCGCGCGTGACAATACCCAGCAGATCCGTGGCGGCGAGACTGCGACAGATCAACACCGAGCCAACTTTGGCTTCCCGCATGATGGCGAGGCCTTCCCGCACGCTCGCCTCGGGCTTGAGGGTGAGTGGCTCACGGCGAGGCAAGCTCGAGAGGGGCGACTCAAAGGCTTGTTGCTGCTGCAACCATTGCGATTGGGTGCTCTGGAGCTGTTTGAGGGCGGCTTGCAATTGGGCGTGCACGGCATTGCCCAAAAACTCAGCCCACACGGGGCTACGCTCGGCCACCTCGCGCACGGCCTGCTCTTCTAGCCAAAGGACAAAGCAATCACTGGCGGCCACATAGTCTGTCCGCACCGGGCGCTGCCCCCAAAAGGCCCCCACGGGGAACACGTCCCCCGCCTCGCGCACAAAGCTGGGCGAATCCCCCGCGTTAGCCGCAAAGCCGCGAATCTGGCCTTGCCGCAGAAACCCCAAGCGCGGGACCATCTGGCCAGATTTGATGACTATTTCCGTCTTTTCGTAATAATTTTCTTTTAGATTTTTAACCAATAACGCTAAATCCGCGTTGGAGAGCCCCGAAAAAGGCCAATGCCGCGACAGTTCCTGCACATGGAATCGGCTGAGGTTTGGCTTCATGACACTGTCTTTCTGACGCATCGCCATGAGACTTGCGTGCTAGGTGCTATCCCGAAGGGACCGTTAAATAATGACCCTACAGTAAGAAAACAGTAAGGCGGCATGAAGACAGTGCAACGAGCTTCAAAGATTGGGGTTTTCACATTCATTTGATTTGGGTCAAAAAGCCATGTTGCACATTCTGAATGTTTTCCAGCTGATTTTGTATATCGGTCTATTGGCCATGCTCGGCCAAGGCTTGTTATTCGTTTTGGCGGGTCAGCGGCGCGACAGCAACCTTTTTTACCAATTGTTTCAAGTGCTCAACCGACCCTGGGTTGGGTTGGCCAAGTTCATGGCGCCCCGCCAAGTGGCGACGCACCACCTGCCCTGGGTCGCCTTTTTCATGCTGAGCGTGCTCTACCTTGCCGTGACCCTGGCCAAGATTGAACACTGCATCAGCGTTGCCATGCAAGGGTGCCAATGAGCGATTTACAACACACGGCTCGCAAGGCCCTTTTGTGGCTGCAACTGGCGTTTGGCCTCAAGCAGGCGGCGCTGGAGAACCTCAACCAAATCCTGAGCGACCGACCCGATGACGCCCATGCCCTCTCGAGCCGCGCTTTCTTGCATTGCCAGCTTGATGACACACCCGCCGCGCTGGCGGACTACGAAGATTTAGCGGCCAGCGGGCGCGCGGGCGCGGGCGATTGGTTCAACCTGGGCTTTCTGCATGAGTCGGGCCAGCGGCACCGCCAAGCCCAGCGCTGCTTTACCGAAGCCTTGCGCTTGGATGATTCTTTGGACCGGGCCTGGTACGGCCTCGGTCTGGCCTTGATGGCCCAAAACCAATATGAACAAGCGCTCGAAGCCTTTCGGCGCAATACCCAATTGCAACCCATGAGTCCGCACGGCTGGTGTCAACTGGCCCGCGTTCACATGGAGCGTCAGGAGACCGAGGAGGTGTCGAAGATCATTCGCCACCTGCGCGGTTTTGAACCCAAAGTCGCCGCTGAACTGGCGCGCGAAACCGGGATTCAACCAACCTGACATTGGACGCGCTAGCGTTGCAAGGGGGCATCCCCGCTGGCGTGATTTCGCCCTGAGGCCAAGCCCATGGGGCATCTGAGGAGACTTAAACATGCAATTGTCCGAAACGCATGAGCATTACTGGCGAAAGAACCTCAACATCACCGCCATCCTTTTGGCTGTGTGGTTTGTGGTGACGTTCGTCGTCAGTTTTTTCGCTCGTGATCTCAACTTCACCTTCTTTGGATGGCCTTTCAGTTTCTGGATGGGCGCTCAGGGTTCTTTGGTGATTTACGTCTTGATCATCTGGTACTACGCCCAATACATGAACAAGCTCGACAACGAACACGGCGTTGCCGAAGCTGAGGAGGACTGAGATGGCTGGAATGGCACCTGAATCCGATGGCGGAATTTTTTCCGCATCGAGCAATACTGCGTTCAAGCAGCAACTCAACAAGGTTTATGCCTGGTACACGGGCGGCTTTGTGGTCTTTGTGATTGCGCTGGCCATCCTGGAGCAAATGGGCTTGCCCCGCAACTGGATTGGCTACATCTTCCTGGCCGCCACCGTCTTGCTCTATGGTGGTATTGGGGTGATGAGCCGCACCAACGACGCCGCGGAGTACTACGTGGCCGGTCGTCGCGTGCCTGCCTTGTACAACGGCATGGCCACCGGCGCGGACTGGATGTCGGCAGCGTCCTTCATTGGTATGGCCGGAACGCTCTACCTGACGGGCTACGGCGGCTTGGCGTTCATCATGGGATGGACAGGCGGCTACTGCTTGGTGGCACTGTTCCTCGCGCCCTACTTGCGCAAGTTTGGTCAGTTCACGATCCCAGACTTTCTGGGTGCGCGCTACGACGGCAATCTGCCCCGCTTGCTGGGCATTTTGGCGGCGATTCTGTGCTCATTCACCTACGTGGTGGCGCAGATTTACGGCGTGGGCTTGATCACCACCCGTCTGACCGGCGTGGCTTTTGAGCTGGGCATTTTCCTGGGCTTGGGTGGCATCTTGGTCTGCTCGTTCTTGGGCGGGATGCGTGCCGTCACCTGGACACAGGTGGCGCAGTACATCATCCTGATCGTGGCCTACTTGATCCCGGTGGTGTGGCTCTCCGTCAAGCAGACTGGCGTGCCGATTCCCCAGGCCGTCTACGGCTATCAGCTGGAGAAAGTCACGGCCAAGGAGAAGGAGCTCATTGACGATCCGAAAGAGAAGGAAGTCATTGCCGTGTTCAAGGCCCGCTCCGACGAATTGGCTGAGAAGCTCAAGGACGTCAAAGGTGCCCTGGAGAACGACCGCAATGCGGCGACCAAGAAGCTCGAAGAGCTCAAAGCGGCCAACGCTTCGCCAGAGGACATCAAGAAGGCTGAGAAGGCCCTCGCCGATGTGCCTGCGAACGAGGAGGCCGCCAAGAAAGCTTGGACAGCCGCCAAGGCAGCCGCTGATGCGCGCGCAAGACCTCTCGCAGGTATGCCGCGCCACGCCACACAGTTTGCGGGCGACCCCAATGGGGATGAGAAAGCCAAGGAAACTTTCAACACGTCACGGTTGAATTTCTTAGCCCTGGTTTTCTGCCTGATGGTGGGTACAGCTGCGCTGCCGCACATCTTGATGCGCTACTACACCACACCGTCTGTGAAGGAAGCGCGAAGCTCCGTCACGTGGTCCCTGTTCTTCATCTTCTTGCTGTACTTCACCGCGCCGGCTTTGGCGGTACTGGTCAAATACGAGATCTTCACCGTCTTGGTGGGCACTCCGTTTGACAAGTTGCCCGCATGGGTCGGTCAATGGGCAGCGGTGGATGCCACCTTGTTGTCCGTCACCGACGTGAACAAGGACGGGATCTTGCAGCTCGGTGAAATGCGCATCGGCGGCGACATCGTGGTGTTGGCCACACCGGAAATCGGTGGCCTGCCCTACGTGATCTCCGGCATGGTGGCCGCGGGTGGCTTGGCTGCCGCGCTGTCCACCGCCGATGGTCTGCTCTTGACCATCGCCAACGCCTTGTCGCACGACCTGTACTTCAAGATGATCGACCCCAACGCGTCTACCGCACGTCGTGTCACGATCTCCAAGGCCTTGCTCTTGGTGGTGGCACTGGCAGCGGCTTATGTGGCCGCGCAGAAACCGGCGGACATCTTGTTCCTGGTCTCCGCCGCGTTCTCCTTCGCCGCCGCAGCCTTCTTCCCAGCATTGGTGCTTGGCATCTTCTGGAAGCGGGCCACCAAGTGGGGCGCTGTCGTCGGCATGATCGGCGGTCTGGGCGTGACCTTCTACTACATGGTGACCACTCAAGCCTGGTTGCGTGGCGTCTTTGGCGTCACCTCTCCGGTGGAACTGTGGTACGGCATCTTGCCCATCTCGGCCGGTGTGTTTGGCGTGCCCTTGGGCTTTGCGCTGATCATCATCGTGAGCCTCTTGACTCCGGCTCCGCGCCGCGAGATTCAGGAATTGGTGGAGCACGTGCGCTACCCCAGCTTGGTGGGTGACATCAACACCAAAGCCACCTGATTTCGATTGAGGTGAAACTCATACCCCGGGGCGAAAGCTTCGGGGTTTTTTTATGGGTGACGCAAAAGCAAAGCCGCCAGAGGAGAGCGGCGGTGCGGTTTGGCCTTCACCCCAAGCTCATGGCATGTGTCAATCAGCCGGAGATATTTGACTCCCCTCGGCCACCCACAGCCAAGTCGATTTCAAGGCAAGATCAACATCATTTTCTGCATCAAGAACGAAATAAGACGCCATATATGCTTCGCTAT